>Ga0209417_1006069_pt1 | contig 12745 bp, 12 predicted proteins | sample RifGroF2_FD_184002 | JGI IMG/M metagenome (GOLD analysis project Ga0209417, IMG submission 184002) | Groundwater microbial communities from Rifle, Colorado, USA - Groundwater F2 (SPAdes) (version 2) | ecosystem: Environmental > Aquatic > Deep subsurface > Groundwater | place: Rifle, Colorado... | reverse complement strand
CGGGTCCCTCCTGAAATCATTTCAACTTCTTGAAGATGGATATTAAAAACATCACCATCGCAGTCAGCGGATTGAATAACACGGATAATCCGGGCCCGGGTATTCCCGTAATCCGTTCCCTGAGGGAGGCTCGCTCCTTTATTCCCCGGATAATTGGCCTGGCTTATGAGAATCTTGAGCCAGGTGCCTATATGAATGGAATGACCGATAAGGTTTACCTGGTCCCTTACCCCTCCCAGGGGATGGACCTCTTGCTCAATCGGTTGTTTGATATTCACGCCCGCGAGAAAATTGATGTGCTGATCCCGAATTTTGATTCGGAATTGTTGCCTTTGATCAAATCCGAAGAAATATTGCAGCAAAAGGGAATCCATACCTTTCTGCCTACAATCGGGCAATACAACGAACGCCTGAAATCAAACCTGCCGGAGTACGGATTAAAATACGGAATATTGGTACCACCCAGCATTCCGGTAACAACCCCCGGTGAGATCGCTCAGGTTTGCAGGAATATGGAGGGACCTTATATGGTCAAGGGAAAGTTTTATGATGCCTCTCTTGCCCACAGTGCAGAGGAAGCAGTTGCCCTGTTTTATAAAATAAGCGCAAAATGGGGGCTGCCGGTCATTATCCAGCAACATATCCGCGGAACCGAAGTCAATGTGGTAGCACTTGGTGATGGAAAGGGTAACACGGTGGGTGCCGTGCCGATGAAGAAACAGTTTATAACCGATAAAGGCAAGGCCTGGGGCGGAATAGCCATTTCAGATCCCTATTTGCTGGAAGTAACCCGTCATGTGATCAAAGAGACAAAATGGCGCGGTGGGATGGAATTGGAAATGATTAAAACACCGGAGAGAAAATATTACCTGGTGGAAATCAATCCACGTATTCCTGCCTGGGTGTATCTGGCCACCGGTGCCGGGCAGAACCTGCCCGAAGCATTGGTCCAATTAGCCCTTGGTCTCAACCCGGAGCCTTTCACCTCCTTTGAGGTCGGAAAAATGTTTGTAAGATATTCCTTTGATATGATAGTCGATGCGGAAACTCATCAGGGATTCGCTATAAACGGAGAAATTAGCCATGAATAAGAAAGCCTTTGAACCCCCGGTAATCAAGCGAATGACCAGCACGGTCCCGGGTAAATTCGGAAGTAAATCCCAGGTCGAACCCATTTCCTCCATAGATGGTGTTCCTGTGGCGGATCTGCTGGAGAAGTTTGGCTCGCCTCTCTTTATTTTGTCTGAAAAGACCATCAGGAGAGTTCACCAGGATGCTTCTGAAGCCTTTAAATCAAGATACCCGAAAGTCCAGCTTGCCTGGTCCTATAAAACCAATTACCTGGATGCCGTATGCAGGATCTATCATCAGGAAGGTTCGTGGGCTGAAGTAGTCTCAGGATTTGAGTATGAAAAAGCGCTCCATAATGGGGTCGATGGCAAAAGGATAATTTTTAACGGACCGGACAAAAGCGAGAATGACCTTCGCCGGGCAATCGATTTGGATTCATATATTCATATTGATCATTTTGATGAACTGTTTACCCTGATCCGCCTGGCCCGCGAAATTGGCAAGCGGTCCCGCGTGGCCATCCGGGTTAATATGGATACCGGGATCTATCCGAAATGGGACCGATTTGGCTTCAACTTTGAAAACGGCGAGGCTGCCCAGGCCATAGACCTCATCATGGAGAGCGGTGCTCTTGAAATGGCAGGCCTCCACACACATATTGGAACGTATATCATTTCCCTCGGAGCTTACCGTATCGCTGCCGAAAAACTGGCCCGTCTCGCCATTGACACCGACCGCAAATACCAGCACAAGATTAAGTATATCGATATGGGCGGTGGCTTTGCTTCCATGAATACATTAAAAGGCGCCTACCATACCGCCTCAGATACTACCCCTTCGTTTGATCAATATGCTGAAGCGATAGCCGGTGCCCTGCAAAAAGCCGGGTTCGATCAGGGCCATTTACCTGTTTTGATCCTTGAAACCGGCCGGGCTTTGATCGATGAGGCGGGGTACCTCGCTGGTCAGGTTCTGGCCACCAAAAGATTGTCCGACAGCCGCAGGGCACTGATTCTGGATTTCGGCGTGAATCTGCTTTTTACCGCTTTTTGGTATGATCACGTCCTCCATCCGGTGGAGGAGGTTTCGGGATTTCTCGATGAGGCTACTTTGTATGGCCCCCTGTGCATGAATATCGATGTTTTGCGGGAACAAACACAGATGCCGCTGTTCCGTAAGGGGGATAAGGTGGTCATCAGCAAAGTCGGGGCCTATAATATGACGCAATGGATGCAGTTTATTACCTACCGGCCCAATGTGATTATGATTGCTGAAGATAACAGTGTTCATATAATCCGCAGGGCTGAAACCCTTGAAACCATACTTGGCCAGGAATCATTACCCGAACACCTTAAGCCGTGAAAATACAGAGAAAACTGAACCAACTCTCCTATCTGGGGAAGGGCGCGCTGAACGCCTATTCTCAAGTTTTCTTTTCGGACAATCCATGGTTTGCAGTTCTCCTCGTTTCGGCAACTTTTATTGTGCCGGCTTCCGGGCTCGCCGGACTGGCCGGTGTGCTGATCTCTTTATTGCTCGCCATCTGGCTGGGATATGACAAAGCCCTTATTTCAAAAGGCATATTAAGCTATAATGTACTGCTGGTTACCCTTCCTCTCGGCCTCTATTTTAAATTCGGCTATGTCCTGATCCTGACTATCCTCTTTGCCTCCATCTTAACTTTTTTTCTCACGGTGGCTTTAAGGGGCTGGATGATGCGCTACCGCTTGCCTTTTCTTAGCTGGCCCTTTTTAATCGGTTTATGGGTGGTGCTCCTCGCAGTCAGGCAGTTTTCGGGCCTGGAATTGAGCGATCAAATGGTCTATGACTGGAACCATCTCTATTCAATGGGAGGAGAACCCCTGGTGGTAGGGTACAAATGGATCAGCAACCTCTCCATACCCCCGGCAATAGTTACCTACCTGACCTCTCTGGGAGCTGTATTTTTTCAATATTCAGTTTTGGGTGGACTTTTAGTTGCAATCGGTCTCCTGATTGCATCAAGAATTTCATTCCTCCTTTCCCTGGTTGGTTTCTTCTCTGCATATCTTTTTTATGCGATAATCGGGCTGGATTTAAACGCATTGAACTACACATATATAGGATTTAATTTTATCCTGATGGCTATCGCTGTCGGTGGATTCTTTCTGGTGCCATCGGCGGCCTCTTTTGCCTGGGTGGTCATTTTAGTTCCTCTGGTGACCTTTATTACCGTGAGCATGGAAGGGTTGCTGGGCGTTTTTCAATTGTCGGTATCTGCCCTTCCGTTTAATTTGATCGTTCCTCTGTTTCTCTTTGTTTTGCAGTTCCGCTTAAGAACTCCCCGGCTCCTTCGCGAGGTATATGTTCAGCATAACTCGCCCGAGAAAAACCTCTATGCGGTAACCAATTATCAGGAGAGATTAAGCCGAAAGACAAACCTGTTGTTCCAACTGCCCTTCCGGGGTCAATGGACGGTTAGTCAGGGCCACAATGGAAAGGAAACTCATAAGGACGACTGGCGACATGCATGGGATTTTATTAAAACGGATAACCAGGATAAATCCTACCGGGATAGCGGATTTAAGTTAACCGATTACTTATGCTACGGAAAACCGGTTTTGTCTGCCGGCTATGGCGTTGTCGAACACCTGGTTGATGGTATCCGCGACAACCTGCCGGGAGATGCCAATACACGACAGAACTGGGGGAATACCATAATAATTCGTCACGATTATGGCCTGTTTTCAAAGTATGCTCACCTGAAAACAGGGAGCATAAAAGTTAGAATTGGCGAATATGTCGCAGCAGGTCAGGAAATTGCAATGGCAGGAAGTTCAGGCCGATCTCCTGAACCTCACCTGCATTTCCAGTTTCAGGCAACACCTTATATAGATTCCGGAACGCTTGACTTTCCGTTTGCCTATTATATTTTAAAGGAAGGAACCAGCCGGGAGTTCAGATCATTTGACCGGCCCGGCCTCCGGCAAAATATCTCCAATCCGGAGGTTAACCAACTGTTGGCTAATGCATTTCATTTGATTCCAGGACAAAAAATAACCGCAATTTGTAAAAGCGCAACGGAAGAAAAACAGGTAGAATGGCACGTCGAAACGGATATTTATAATCAATCCTCACTTACCGACCCATCAACACACGACAGGGCATGGTATGTCAATGACGGACAGGTTTTTTATTTTACTCATTACGAGGGCAGCAGGTCAAATCCACTCTATTTCTTCTTTGTCGCCGCCTTTCGTATCCCCCTGATTTTTGAACCCGGTATAACAATCAATGACTCAATTCCCCTATTTATCAGTGCTCGTCCCTGGATGCGATGGTTCCAGGATTGGATCGCCCCTTTCAAAATTTTCCTGAAGACCAGGTATCTGCTAAATTACATGGAGATCGATCAGGACCTGGATCCGGAATGGGTCCGGTTGAATTCAACTATCGTGCATGAACTTTCCGGTGACCAGCTGGATAAAATCACGGTTCGGATGGAGATTCCCCGTGATGGGTTAATAGCCCTTGAATTTGAGGATGGAAAAGGCACACGCAAACTAACTCTTACCGAAAGATAAATGACCATGAAGGTTGAGACAGGATCAATAGTAAACATCAGGAAATCCTTTTTCCTGGCGGCCGCTCTCCTTACCATGACTTTCGGCGGGGTGGCACAGGAAAAGATGAGTTTTCATGAAACCGACAGTCTTACATTTAAAGCCTACCTTGAGCATAATTGGAAGGAAGTCATTCGCCTGGGCAAGAAGGCAATTAGTGATGAAACCGACTACTACTACCTCCGGATCAGGATCGGAATTGCGCAATATTCAATAGGAAACTATGACCAGGCAATTCCCAGCTTTAAAAAAGCACTGGATTTCAATCAGGGGGATCCGGTTGCAGAAGAGTACCTCTATTATGCATACCTTTTTTCGGGGCAGGAGGCTGAAGCCTCATGCTTGTCAGCAAAAGTGAATGAACCCCTTAAGGATTCCCTGCGAATTAAACAGAAGCAGTTCAAACTCTATTCCGAATTGGGGCTGATGACTGTCCCCAATGCCGATAGTCTGATGGCCTATAATCCGGGGGGGGGCAGAGTCCATAATTATCAGGTTTCAGGATATTCTTTCGGTGCATTGGGAATTTCAGCAAAGGCAGGCAATTGTCTCACCCTGACCTTTGGGCTGCAGCGCCTGAACTTTTCAATCCGTGAACAGTACCAATTGCCGCTGCTTGATCCTTTCACCTTTGACGTTTCCTTCGCCGAGAACAGTTTATATTCCGGAGCGCAATGGTACCTTAAACACGGCTTTACCTTTCTGGGTGGAGTGCGCTTATTATCGGGACAATATACATGGCATGATTACCAGGCCAATCCCGCTGGCGGGACCTTCCCTGAAAGGAGTGGCCGCTACAGGGATCTTACGCTGCATGCCGGTTTGAGTAAGAGGCTTCCTTTTTTCAATCTGGGCCTGTCGGCAGATGTTAACCGGTTTAAAGGGAACATTTATTATCAGGCAGGTGCAAATCTTACCGTCTATCCCAAGGGTAATTTAAACCTGTATCTAACCGGTGAGTTATCCCGCACAGGAATCGACTCTGCATGGGTAAGCGATGGAGCGTATATTTGGAAAACCATCATGGGATTCAAAATTGCCCCCAAGATTTGGCTTGAGGCAGGCTTTACCTCAGGTTATTTGCAGAATTGGTCTGAAAATCAAGCATATATCGTATATAACAATTTTGATCCGATACTGAAAAGGATTGGATTAAACCTGATTTCTGTTGACCTGTTTAAAAACCTTGATTTTTCGATACGATACAATTGGACCCGGCGCCTTGCCAGCTGGGAGATTATTGATGATACCGGCGCAGCTCACATAGCCGGCCAACTATATCCTTTTCACAGTTTAATATTGGGAGGAACATGGCGATTTTAAACCGACCGGCTGTTATAATGCTGATGCTGTTATTATTGACAACATCAGGCTACGCACAGCAATTTGAAAAACAAAAGGCTGCTTTTTCCAGGAGCTACCTCAGCGAATCCAAAGGAGACTACAAAGCCGCAATCAATAATTTACGGGAAGTTTATGATATTTCCTCCTATGAAATAAACCTCCGATTGGGGTGGCTCAGCTATAAAGCAGGTGATTTTCAGGAATCGGAGGGCTATTACAGAAAGGCCGTCACCATCATGCCTTATGGAATAGAAGCCCGGTTTGGGTTGGTAATGCCCCTGTCATCCATGGGCAATTGGACACAGGTCATAAAGGTTTATGAGGAGATTTTAACCATCGATCCCAACAATTCAGTGGCGAATTATCGGTACGGCCTTTTGCTGTACAACAGGGGTGAGTTTTTGAAGGCAGAGAAACTGGTGACCAAAACAGTAAACCTTTATCCATTTGACTTTGATAGTGTTGTTCTGTTAGCCTGGATTAAGTTAAAGCTGAACAAAATGCTCGAGGCTAAAATGCTCTTTCAGAAAGTTCTGCTGTATAATCCTGCGAGCGCCTCAGCAACTGAGGGATTATCATTGATTAAATGAGACCGCCGGATTTTCCCGATCGTGCCTGGCTGCCGGATCAACTGAAAGGGTGGGCAGTAATATGGATGATCCTGGTCCACTCGGTTGAGCTTTTCCTGGAACCGGATCAAAGAGATGGACCGATAGCCCAGTTTGCGCTATTCATGGGAGGGGTTCCTGCCGCCCCGGTTTTTATGGTCCTGATGGGATACTATAGCTTGCCGGCTGGGAGTGCATTCATTAAAACATTTGTCAGGGGAGGAAAATTGCTGATATGGGGCCTCCTGCTGAATGTCGGACTAAACTTAAGCCTGATCATCAAATGGCTGACCGGACAAGCCGAAGTCAATATTTATCAATTTCTGTTTGGTATCGACATCCTGATTTTTGCTGGCATGGCAGTTATGATCGTCTCCATAATAAACCTGTTGAAAATCAGGTGGTACGGTTGGTTTTTTCTGTCAATGGCGGTTGCATTGATCAGCCAATGGCTAAATTCAGGTCCCCCCTTGAAGGATATGACGGGAGCCATCCATTGGTCTGCCTACATCAGCGCGATTTTCGTTAACTCAGCTCCATGGTCCTACTTCCCGCTGATCCCATGGTTATCCTATGTTTTTTTTGGGATAGGCCTGTTCAGGCTGATTGCTCTGCGGCCCCGGATCCTGGAGCGGACCCGCTACTCTTTTTACCTGGCATTACCTGGAATTATCTTGTTTTTATTGGGATTGGCAAGCGGCTGGAAAATCTCACAGAACCTTGAACAATATTACCATCATGGACTTGCCTTTTTTATCTGGGCGTTGGCTTTTATTTTTTTACTAAGTCTGACTGTTAAAGCAACCTACATTTGGAAAAACCAATCACTTTTTCAATGGATCCGGTTCCTGGGCGTGAAGGTCACATCGGTCTATATCATTCAATGGTTAATTATTGGAAACCTCGGCACCTGGCTCTATCAAACACTGAACATTTTTGAGACTTTATTGCTGTTTTCGGTAATTCTCCTGTCGACTTTTTCTATATCCTTTACCTATTATAAAATTCGAATATCATGAGAGATTATTTAAAAGTTACAATCACCCTGCTTTTATTACTGGCGCCCATTACAGGAATTGCCCAGCCAGATTATCAGGGCAGTTTTAATTATTCCGGTAATTACGCCAAACTGGAGAAGGAAGGCTACAAGTTTTACCTGATGGATGTGGCTGCCGAACAGTGCCGGATTTATAACGCCGATCTTAACCTCTGGAAAACCGTGCAGTTGTCAATACCCAATAACCGATGGCTTTCCGATATCCAGTTTTTGTCACAGAATTTGTTCGATAGTGATGATGGTATTGAATTCCTTTATGTTTACTATCAGTATGTTCAGACAAGTACCTCCTATTACTATGTTTACACAACCTGCGTGGCAGATGAGAATGGTTCCATTTTGCTGGAAGTTCCGGGTGGCAGTTGGACAGAGGTAAAAAACATAGATAACGATGGTGCCCGGTTAATAATATATGTTTATGATTATTCTGCCTTCCCGTATTCGGTGCAAACCCGGATATACCGTTTGCCTGGCCAGCTTATGGGTATTCCAGAGAATGAAGTAAAATCCGGTTTTCAGGAAGAAGCAACTGCCGTTTACCCCAATCCTTCAAACGGAACATTCAATTTCCGGGTACCCGGAATGCCGCAGGCGGAAAAGGCATGGGCTGTTGTTTTGGACGGATCAGGAAAGGTAATTCTGCGTCAGCCGGTAAATCAGGGAGATGAACGTGTTGATCTCAGATCGATGGGTTTACCTGCCGGAACCTATTATTTGCGCTTGGAAACCAGTAAATTGCAAACGAAATTCCAAAAGGTCGTTTTGGTAGAATAAATCTTACAAAAATTCAAGAAATGAAATGGCAACATGTCCTGGGAATTACCCTTCTGCACTTTCCCCTTACCCTGTTGTCGCAAGAGGTCATCGTCAACCAATCCGTGATCCATTCGGTTTTTATTGAACCGGGCTACCGTTTTTCCGGCTCACTGAGTCCCATTCTGGACCACCGTCCGGATGCTGAACTCGCTCATCAGTATTTGATTACTGATTATGGATATTTTGGAGCCGGTTTAAAATTGAAAGCAGGGAAAGGAGTTGATATCACCCTGGCCGGACAATCTCACAGCATCAAGGCTACGGACCGTTACCTGATCAGTTTCATGGATCCACTTGAATATGAAGTCCCATTCGATCAGTTATCGGGTTATTTGTTTGTAGGCTATACATTTAAGCAGCACTGGCGCATATTCGCAGGTGCAAGCCTTCTGTCTGCCATAAAACCTGTCATGGTCTGGCAGGAACTACCCCTGGGGGGCGAATTTGTTGCCGTACCCACGCCCTATAAGGACTGGCTCCTGACCGGAGGCCTTGCGTTGGAGTTTGACAGGATACATATCCAGGCATCAGCCGGTGGAGCAAAATATCAATCATCGCCTGCGTATCAGGCCGACCTGCAGGTTGCGGGATTCCCATTTGCCAGCATGAATACCAGAATCGAAGGGAATGTCACATGGTTAGCCGATTCCCTGGATCCGAATGGAAGATGGATTGCAGGAATGGAAATCGGGCAAAAATTGTTAAAGAACCTGTGGGCCGAGGCTGGCTTCAGGTATGGCCATATGCAGAACTATTACGAAAGCTATGGCCATTCGGTTTACAACCTCTATGATCCTGCCAGATCGAAACTGAAATTGGGGCTGATAATCAAAGAATTGACTAAAAATCTTGGGCTTTCAATTACCTATGAATACTCCTCCCGAATCTCTGCCTGGGATTTATACGAATACGGGGAGATTAAATCCCGGGAAGCCATGGATTACAAATATCACAGCCTTACAGCCGGAATCACCTGGAGGTTTTAGTTACCTGAGTCAAATTACCTATGCAGAATATAACCGAACAGATTGAGTCTACCTCCTTTGAGGCAGGAAAACTAATAAAGGCCCATGGTGTCAGCGGAAGAATCGTGCTCCGGTTAAGCCATCCGGCAAAGGATCTCATCGACTTTCCGGAATGGATCCACATCCGCATAAACGGAATACTGGTTCCCTTTCAGGTCACTGAAGAGTCGGTATTTCTTAAAGACAGCAACCACATTGTCATGGGGCTCGATGAGGTTGCAGACCAGCCTGCTGCCCGTGAACTTGCTGATCATGCCTTCAATCTTCCGGGTGAATGGTCCGACTGGTTCCAGGGTGAGACGGAATCACCGGCCTCCTGGATCGGATTTTCAATCGAGGAAAGTATTAGCGGACAGCCCGGAATAGTTACAGATTATCAGGACATTCCAGGTAATCCTCTTCTCGAGATAGAAATCGGAGGAAAAACCATCCTGGTTCCCTTTAACCCTGAATATATCCTCAGGACCGACCCGGATAAAAGAACCATGGTGGTAAGGGTGCCGGAAGACCTTATGAATCTTAAATGACCGACGACCGACGACCGATGACAGACGTCCGTCGTCCGTCGTCCGTCATCCGTCACGGTCTGATCATCTCCATCTCCCCCTCTGCATTCAGCATTACCACGGTTGACGGTTTGCCCGGGCGGAGGTCATCCTGTCGCCACTGGACCACATAGTCGACCAGATTGAGGAAATACTGGGGGATGTCAATGAAAAGCGGGGGCGGTGGTTCGGAGCTGCGGTTTGCGGAGGATGAAACGATTGGTCTGCCGAGTTTTTTTATCAGTTCCACACAAAAGGGATCCCTGGGTAAACGCATTCCAATGGAGCCATCGGCAGCCGGAAGGTTCGATGCAAGCTTGCATGCTTTCGGGAATATCAGCGTCAGGGGATCAAGGGCTTCTTTCATCACCTGCAGGATCAATTCCGGTGTATCCTCGGTGTATCCTTCAGCCATATGGATGTCAGAAACAAGCACCAGCATACTTTTCCCAACAGGACGCTCTTTGATCCGGTAAATCTTTTCAACAGCGTCCGCCTGAGTGGCATCGCATCCGATACCCCAAATTGTATCAGTGGGGTATAAAATAATGCCTCCCTCCTTCAGAACCTTGACGGCCTGATTCAGATCATGGACGTTCCACCTTGATTTACTGACGGTTTTCATACAACTTGCGAAGGTAATAATATTTTTTCCAAGCGTAAAGTGCTGAAAATCGGGCAATTTGCCATCCGGATTTACCCTCAAGAAATCCAAGTCTAATGCAATATTCTCTAAACCAGCGCCATACGCTGTGGATTGTCGCAGATAGCCGGGTAGGTCGAATTCCCCTTGAATGGTAAGATCTTGCGGAAATGCCTGCAAATTGATCTGTTTTTCTGTATTGCTCCTCAAGCGACCCGATCGCCCAGTGAAGGAGGTCTCCTTTAACCCTGATAATTCTGGCATCCGGATCGGGCTTCACAAAATCATGCGGATCAAGCCCGCTCCAGTGTGCCTTTCTCCGGTCGAACAGCCGGAGCTTCCGGTCGGGATATAGTGTCGTATGCTTCATCCACCGCCCGCACCAATTGTTTCTCCGGTTAAAAATATATCCGTCATGTGTCCACTCCGACTTGATCCTTCCTACTTGTGCCTTGAGCCCTTCCGACAATGCCTCATCCGCGTCGAGCGAGAGTATGAAATCATAAGTGGCCCTGGCGGTTGCCCTGTTTTTTTGCGAAACATACCCGTCGAAAACATGCTGCTCAAAACCAACTCCAAACCCCCGGCATATCTCCTCCGTCCTGTCAGTACTGAACGAATCCAGCACATACACTTCGTCCGCCACAGATTGAACGGACTCGAGACACCTCCCGATATCCTTCTCCTCGTTAAAACAAATTATTACAACAGAAATCTTTATCATCACATCATCACATCATCACATCATCACATCATCACATCATCACATTGTAACTACACCGAAACATTATACTCCCTCAACGCCTCATTCAACCCCGTCTTCAGATCCGTCGAAGCCTTGCGCTGTCCGATAATGAGCGCACAGGGCACCTGGTACTCTCCCGCCGGGAATTTTTTCGGATAAGTTCCGGGGATCACTACCGATCGTGGCGGAACATAGCCCCGGTATTCAACGGGCTCCCTGCCCGTTACATCCAGAATCCTGGTTGAGCCCGTTATCACCACATTGGCCCCAAGCACGGCTTCCCGGCCGATCCGGGCGCCTTCAACCACTATGCACCGCGAACCGATAAACGCATGATCCTCAATGATAACCGGAGCTGCCTGAACAGGCTCCAGAACGCCGCCGATTCCAACACCGCCGCTCAGGTGAACCTGTTTACCGATCTGGGCACAAGACCCAACCGTAGCCCACGTATCCACCATGGTTCCTTCATCCACATAAGCACCGATGTTAACATAAGAGGGCATAAGTATTACCCCTTTGGCCAGATAAGCACCATATCGCGCAACCGCCTGAGGCACCACCCTGATACCCTGCGCTGCATAATTATGCTTGAGCGGTATTTTGTCGTGAAACTCAAGCGGACCAGCCTCTGTCACCTCCATCGAACGGATCGGGAAAAACAGGATCACCGCTTTCTTGATCCATTCATTCACCTTCCATGAGTCCTCTGAAGGCTCCGCTACACGCAACAGGCCTTTATCCAGTTCTTCTATCACCTGCTCAATGGCCTTCCGGTACTTTGTTTCGGCCAGTAGTTCGCGGTTTACCCAAACCTGTTCAATAATATCTTTTAATTGATCCATTCTGATTTGCTTAGTGATTCAAAGATAAACCGTTCAGGTGATTTATTATATTTGATAATCATTCAAAACAGATGCTATGACAATCAGGTTTTTATCCCCCATGGTGATCCTGCTGATCCCCTTTATGCTGCCGGCCCAGAATGATCTGAAATACCAGATACCACCTAAAGAGCTGGCTGCGCTGGTCGATGTACCGGCAACCCCTTCGGTGCAGCTGGATCCATCGGGTCAATATATTCTTTTTCTTACCCGTTCCGAGAACCCGACCATCGGGGATATCTCGGCAGAAATGCTCCGGTTGGCGGGTTTAAGGATTGATCCCGCCATCAACGCGGGAAGCCGCCCATCCTATTCCGTGGAATTGGAGCTGATGGCCCTTAAAGACCTGGTCAGGAAGAGAATCACCGGTTTGCCGGCACCCTTGAAAATCACCCAGGTATCGTG
>Ga0209417_1006065_pt1 | contig 12747 bp, 10 predicted proteins | sample RifGroF2_FD_184002 | JGI IMG/M metagenome (GOLD analysis project Ga0209417, IMG submission 184002) | Groundwater microbial communities from Rifle, Colorado, USA - Groundwater F2 (SPAdes) (version 2) | ecosystem: Environmental > Aquatic > Deep subsurface > Groundwater | place: Rifle, Colorado... | reverse complement strand
GGTGAGGTTATAAGCGCCAATGTAGTAAGATATCCTGACACCGGAAGATCAAAAGGCTTTGCTTTCGTAGAGTTCACTTCAACAGAAGAAGCTCAGAAAGCTAAAGACGAGATGAGCGGCAAGGAAATCGCAGGAAGAGAAATCAAAATTGATTTTGCTAGACCTCGAGCTCCTAAAGCTGAGTAATTACTCAAATAAAAAATACCTTCTTTTTGAGGGTATTTTTTATTACAGGACGCAGTCAGCAGTAAAACTCAGGGTGCGTAAAAAGTTGATACCCTAGGGCGAGGAAGCTAGTCTAGAGGGTATTTTTTGTATTATCCACAGTATTAGGTTGATTAGGTATACCGGGAGGGGGTATATTGTGGAAAGGTCGGGGTATACGCAGTCTTTATCCCCAGCGTCTGGGGATAAGATAAGAATGGAGAATTTAGCCATATGAAACATCAAGACATATATAATCGCTTGAGAAAAATTGAGGGACAAATCAGAGGAATTCAGGATATGCTCAGTAAAGATCGTTCTGACAGAGACTTACTTATCCAGCTAGAGGCTGTCAAGTCGTCTGTCTCTTCGTCTATCGCTGTTTTATTGGCCCGTCTTTTTGAAATCCAAGAAAACGGAGAACTTAAGCTTAGTCAAGAACAGGCAGAAGTGATTCTGAGAATGATAAAAAAATGAGCTCTTGAAGAGGCTCATTTTTTATTTGTTAATTAATTAGTATGAATTATTTTTTTTATTTAAAATAATATATCTCCGTAAATCGTTCCAACTGTTATAGCCAAGATGGCTACTATGCTCATCGATATTGCTTCGACGGCTTTTAAATTTGAGTGATCAACATGAGTTGATCCTAATTTTGCAATTTCCTTTTGTAGTTTTTCTTTCATTTTCGCTCTCCTTTTTAATTTTTTTCCGACCGGTTTTTTATCCGATTCGAAATTATACCATTATAGCAACTATGCCATTGTTTGTCAAGGGGTAAGTGAAAATAATCATTCTTTAGATTGTGTTTCTCGTTAAATTGTCTTATAATTAAACAAAGTTAAGTTAGAAAGGTGACGATGGGTAAAAAGATTATTATTGATCCAGAACTTTGTATTGGTTGTGGTAGTTGTGAGGCTATAGCCGAAGAGTACTTCAGACTAGATACCGATACGGGAAAAGCAAAAGTTGTCAAGGATTATGACGAAAAAGATCAAGCAATTATAAAGGAAGTAATGGATACTTGTCCTGCTGGAGCCATTTCGATTAAAGAAGAAAAAGAAGAATAAAAAAGGAATAGGTGGAGGGTAATACTAGCATCGTAAAATTGTTTTTTTCTTGGTGGTATGGAGAAGAAGCCATCTATTTTTTGGCGTACCTTAAGAGAGTCCTAGTTTTTCTAGCAGACCAGTTTTCTGTAATAACTTGTCTAAAGACATTGTTGTCTCCATGGAAGCGAGACAGGATTAGTACGGAAGGTTTAGCCATCAAGGACCGCTTCAATGTGTTGATGCTTAATTTAACTTCCCGTTTTGTTGGCTTTGTTATTAAGCTATTTACGATTGCAATTTTTCTAGTTATCTCAGTTGTATACATGCTAATTGCGCTTGTACTAATTGCTGCCTATTTTATCTATCCCGTTATCATAATCGGTCTATTATATCTTGGTATTAAATCTATATTACAAATATGATCTCAGATAAGTACACAATCAATTCGGGTGGAAACATCATTAGTAGCGCTGTTCTAATTAATAAAGTATTAAATAATTTTCTATTTAAAACAATTTTCTTTTTTGTTTGGGTATTTGGTTTCTTTTCCATAGGTCTCCTAATTGGTCGAGCATTAATCGCCATAGATCTACCTGAGCAAGTATTTGGATTGTCCTATATTTGCTTTTCGATTTTTTTGATTTATCTCTCGCTGAGGGCTTTTGATTTTAATAAATTGCAGCATCCAAGGGTCTGTAACCTCAAAGATATAAAAGCTCAAGAAAATGCTAATTTGTTTTCTGTATTTTCTTATGAATTAGCAAAGGCGAGTTATAAATTATTCCACAACCAAAAAGATGCGACTGCCAAAGAGTTAGCGATCTGTCTATTGGGATCATCAGACATGACATTTGTACTTGTTAGAATTGGTATTGGCAAAGAAGCAATATTAAAAGAATTAGAATCGTATAATTCAACTGTTAGTGCTAAAGAGATAGTAGTTAGGTCATTAGATTACGCGCTGGCCGAGAGCCATCATCAGATTGAAGTAGGAGATGTCTTTGCTGCGCTGTGTGAAGAAGATAAGTTTTTCCAGGATCTTCTAGTTAATCTGAAGCTTGAAGTCAAAGATATTGTAAATATTGTATATTGGCAGACTTTACTTATTAGAGAGTACAAAAAAGAAAGCAAAATCTTTACTCCTGACAGACTGCGCTTAAACGGTGGAATTGGTCGTGATTGGGCATTTGGATTTACTCCTTTTCTAAATCAATTTTCCAGTGACATAACATCATCTATAAAGGCGAACGGTCTAGGATTGGAGCTTATTGGACACGAAAGGGAAATAGGACAGATAAAAGAAGTTTTATTGCAGAATACCGGTGGTAATGCAATCGTAGTAGGAGAACCAGGGGTTGGAAAGAGAACAACCATCTTGGGGTTTGCTCAAAAGGTAGCAGAAGGAAAAACTGATTCAGTGCTAGATTTTCAGCACATTATCAAGCTGGATGCAGACAGAATTATTTCTAACAATCCTGCGGAAATTTCCGAGAGGCTCTCAGGTATCTTCAATGAAGCATCATATGCTGGAAATATTCTAATTTTTATAGAAAATATTGATAATTTATTGGCATCTGGGGATGCCGGTAAGATAGATGCAACTGAAGTATTGTTACCGTTCCTAGAATCTTCAGAGATGCATGTAATTGGTACTTGTGATGTTAGTTCTTATAACAAATACATCTCAAGTAATTCTTCTTTAAGTCAGAGATTTACAAGAGTCTCCATAGAAGAGCCATCTAAAGAAGAAATGGTCAGAATACTTGAAGACACCGTTCCCTTGATTGAACACAACTCCAAATCAGTTATTTCTTACGAGGCAATAAAAGAAACAATTCGTGTTGCAGATAAATATATTTTAAATCTTCCTAATCCTGAAAAATCGATTAATCTTTTGGATAGTGCGGCAGTTAAAGCTGCAGCAAAAAGGGGCAAAACGATTATATTGCCGAAAGATATCTTGGAATATGCCTCTGAAAAATTTGAGGTGCCATCGATGGAGGTAGATAACAAAGAAAAGGAAATGCTGCTTAGCTTAGAGGATCAAATGCATAAGCGGGTAATAGGTCAGAGCGAAGCAATTAAGGCAATTTCCAATGCTATGAGGAGGGCAAGAGTTGGAATAACTGATTCCAAGAAGCCAATTGGATCCTTTTTGTTCTTGGGCCCTACTGGTGTGGGAAAGACAGAGACGGCAAAGGCATTGGCTGAATCATATTTTGGAAATAGTGAGAACATGATCAGGTTTGATATGTCGGAATATCAGAATCAAGAGGACATCTATAGATTAATCGGCTCAAATATCGGGGAGGAGAATTCTCAGGGAGTGTTGACTACTGCAATCCGGGAGCATCCGTTTTCATTGGTATTATTTGACGAAATAGAAAAGGCTAATCCGAACATATTAGATTTATTCTTGCAGATTCTTGATGAAGGCATTCTAACGGATGGACAGGGGAGAAAAGTATCATTTTCAAATTCTATAATAATAGCTACTTCTAATGCTGGAGCAAACTTGATCAGAGAATCGATTAAGGATGGATCTGATTATGAACTAACTAAAAAATCTCTTTTGGATTTTTTACAAAAAGAAAATATCTACCGTCCAGAATTTCTTAATAGATTTACTTCCATTGTCGCTTTTTCTCCTTTGTCCAAGGAGGAGATAAGTAAGGTAGCTGTTCTCATGATCGATAATTTATCAAAAGATATCAGTAAAAATAAGGGCATTAACTTATCTGTTGACCCGGAGGCTGTGAAAAGATTGGCAGAATTAGGTTATGATCCTCAGATGGGCGCTCGACCTATGGCCAGAGTTGTACAAGAGAAGCTTGAAGACTTGTTAGCAAAAAAGATACTATCTGGTGAGCTCAATAAGGGCGATAGTTACCTGGTTGGCCTAAGTGATATAATTTAGTTCTTGTATCGAATTACTATCTCTTCAAAAAAACAAGTTATCTGGTAACTTGTTTTTTTGAAGCTAACTATTATTTGTGGATATAGACTGGAGTTCCGATGCTTGTCCATTCGTAGACAGTTTGTGCGGGGCCAACCCCTAGTCGAACGCATCCGTGAGAAACAGGAGTTCCGAGATGATCGGGCACCTCTTTCCATGTGGCTGTCTCAGGTAGCTCGTGTAAGCCATAGTCGCCGGAAAACTGTTGCCACCAAGGCATCCATAGTCCATATTTATTAGAATATTGTCTTGGGTTTTTCCCAGTGATTGTGTAGGTGCCTGTTGGGGTTCCCATACCTGGTTTACCGGAAGAGATAATAAAGCAGTCGACTATATTAGTGGCTTCAACTCGGCATAGTTTTTGTGAAGTCAAATCAACATCGAGATAGCGCCCTTCAAACCTTCCCGGCACAAGTCCTTCAGCAGGAAGTATCTTTATTTCTTTCGGAGATTCAGTATATGTTGTTAGCTCAATGCTAAGTATTTTTTCGTTGATACTATTTTTTATCTTTGAAAGGACTACATTTTTGTCTAGATACTTACCTTCTTGTCCGGGATCAACAATGGATCCGTCCAGTTGATTGATTTTTATATCTTTTTTAGGAATTTCAAAATTCTTAGCTATTTTATTTAGATAGGCTCCGATATTGTTGTCGTTTAATACTGCCGTATATTTGTCATTTTCTGTTTTAAAATCAATCCAAAGCCCTATTTCGGATCTATCTGGAGAATACGATTTTCCATCATAGGTAAAAATAAACTTTTTAGAAAGTATAGCTTCTGCTTGATTTCTTGCTTCTTGGAAATCGGCCGCTTGAACTTTAGAAGGCTTGATTATCGTCTCAAGTGTAACTAGCTTGTTATTTTCAAAGGCAAGAGCCAAAAGTTTGTCCATAAGGTTTTCTGTCTTAACTGATTTTCCATTAATCTCCGGTGTCTCTTTTATTTCTCCTTTTTCAATGACAAGCTTTGCATCTTCGGGCTCAATATTTAATTGTCCAATTGCTATGTCTACGAAAGCTCGGTATTTTTCATCAATTATTGTAGGCTGTAGCCTAACCTCTTTTTTTACAACGGTAGTCTTGGCCGACGAAATCAAATGTTCAATAAAGTTAGTGCTGCGCCCAGTTTTATAGCATTCGTCCACTACTTTTTCTATGTCTATACTAAGACCTGTGTCGACAAGAGTGGTTTCAAGCTCTTTGTCATCAGTTTTTATCACTATTTGTTGGCTAAGCAGGTTTTCGTGCATTTTTTTCACTATAAATCGAGCCTGATCCTTTGACTTGCCTCCTAGATCATAGTTGCCCACGGAAACATTGCGGTATATTTTACCTGCGTATGCTCTCTGATAGAAAAAAAGACAGCTGGCTAATACCAGTATAAGGAAGAGAAAACCGAATAAAATCCACTCAAGGAGTCTGCTTGTTTTTGACATAATTTTCTATAAATAATGATTACTTATCCATTCTAATATATTTCAGAGAATTATCCAATAATACAGTAAAAAATAAATTATCTTTAGGCTTTCGTTGTTAGCTTTTATAAAGATAGTACTAATCCGGAATAATAAAAAGACCATTAATGAAAATGATCTTTTTATGGTGGGCCTGGCAGGGATCGAACCTGCGACCTACCGGTTATGAGCCGGCTGCTCTAACCACTGAGCTACAAGCCCTATCTCATTGCCTTTCTTTTGCCAACAACATAAAGATTGTATCAATTTAAGACCATTTTTTCAATAAGCACATATTATACAATAATATTTAACAATAACTATTGACAAATCATGTCATAATTGATACAATGATATAATTTCAAAATTAAGTATGAAAAAATCATACATATGAATAATAATAAAAACAGATATTTAACGAAACATGTGGTCAATGTATTCCTTGCTGCTTTTGTTGTTTTCTCTGCTAGTTCTGTATTGGCTTCAAGTATTACAGTTGAAAATATTGAATTGTTGGTCAACAGGGAAAGACGAGCAAGAAATTTGCAACCTTTGGCCATAGACAGTGATCTTAGCAATGCAGCCTATATGAAATCTAAAGATATGCTAAATAGGAGCTATTTTGATCATTACGCTTTTGGTCTCACTCCTTGGAACTTCATGATTAATTCTGGTTATGAATATATTTTTGCTGGAGAAAATCTTGCGATGGATTTCCAGACATCTGAGGGTATGGTGAAGGCCTGGATGAATTCTCCTGCTCATAGAGATAACATTTTAAACCCTGAGTTTAGGGATCTTGGAATAGGAATCGTAAAAGGCGAATTCAAAGAAGGCGAATCTGCTAGATCAACTGTAATGGTTACCAATATGTTTGGTAGACAAACTCCTTCAATATTAAAATTTTTTGAAAGCATAAAAAATCGAATTCTAAATATATTATAATTGTGGATAAATAATAAAAGGTAGTCTAGCGCTACCTTTTTTAGTGGTTTGACATCAACTTTACAATAATGTTACGCTTATCCTCGTAGTGAAGCTGTCTATGGGTAAAGTATGATAAAGTATGATGAATTCATGGATCGCTTTTTAAAACAAACATTTTCTAAGCCCAAAAGGTTTGGGATCCAATAAAATAAAAATTTAATTGCAAGAGTTCTATTTGTTTTGAGTATTTCTTGCCAGAGGGGCAGCAAGTTATCTTTTTACATAATTTGTTGTATCTTATTGCTCTTTGGGAGGGAATATTATGGTTTTTTAGATCCGATGAGCAAGACATCGGTTTGTTTATTGAACTTATTTTAGATTAATTTAATTAGGAGCGGTTATGAAAAGAAAATTATTAATATATCTGCTCACCATCATGATGGCTATGCCAACATGGTTGGTAACAGGTATTATGAACGCAACACATGTGAAAGCTGCGGAAACACTCATTTTTAATGAGGGTTTTGAGGACGGAGTTGAAACTTTAGGATGGAGTTTTCAAGAGGATGTTACTACTTACGAAAGTAGTCAATATTCTGGTGACGATATCCCCGCCCTGAAATTCAACAAGGACGGATGGGCTGTTACGCCTATTGTGTCAAACCCAACGAAACTATCTTTTTGGGCACGAGGTACTGGTGATGAAGTAACATCGATACTTGTAGTTAAAGGCTATGATGGGGAAGAATGGGATACGATAGGAAGATTGGCCCCAATAAGCTCAACGGCTGACACATACGAGATGTTGGTAAATCCTGATATCACTAAGGTTAAGTTTGATTTTACTAAGAATCGCGGAAATCTTGCTTTGGATGATGTTAAAATTTGGTCTGATGACGATGGTGATGACGACGATGAAGAAGACATTACTCCTCCAGTAATTGAAGGTGTTGAAGATGGTGGTATCTACAACGAAGATCTTGTTATCACTTTCAATGAAGGAAATGGAACAATTACAAAAGATGACGAAGATCCACAGGAATTTAATTCAGGTGATTCTACAACAGGGGACGGACACTATTCTTTAACTGTTGAAGACGAAGCAGGTAATTCTACAACAGTTGAGTTTACTATTGAGTTGGCAGGTGATGACGACGATGAAGAAGACATTACTCCTCCAGTAATTGAAGGTGTTGAAGATGGTGGTATCTACAACGAAGATCTTGTTATCACTTTCAATGAAGGAAATGGAACAATTACAAAAGATGACGAAGATCCACAGGAATTTAATTCAGGTGATTCTACAACAGGGGACGGACACTATTCTTTAACTGTTGAAGACGAAGCAGGTAATTCTACAACAGTTGAGTTTACTATTGAGTTGGCAGGTGATGACGACGATGAAGAAGACATTACATTGGAAATGCCTGTAATAAATCCGATAGACTCTCCTGTAAATAGTGACAAGCAAATAATTTCTGGTACCGCCGTACCACTCTCTACTGTTATTGTCTCTGACTCAGAAGAGAATCTGGTCGCATTTCAAGATGTGGATGAAACAGGCGTCTTTTCAGTGGAAGTTGCTTTAGTTCAAAATGCAGAAAACATATTTTATGTTACTGCAAAGAATGCAGGAGGCGAAACTTCTGCAGCGGTAAGAATAATAATCGTAGAAGATTCAAACGCACCTATTGTGACCATAAAAACTGATCCAAACAAGGAATCTGCTCAAAAATATCTTATTACAATTGACTATACCGATGATTCTATTAACAACCTTTATTCGATAAACAATGGTGAATGGGTATCATATGTAAATCCTTTTACTGTTCAGATTGAAGGCGCGTATACTATCAAAGCTATAGGGATTGATAGAGCCGGTAACTTTCATGAGAGTAAGGTAACAATAAATGTTGATCTTACAGCCGGGATTCCACAGGTTTATGCGGGGGTTGAAAATAAGACCATTAATTTAACTTGGACCGATAATGCTTCTGACACTGTTTTCTATCAGGTATTTGTTGCAGGGAATTTGGTAGGCAACAATATAAAAGAAAAGAAATATGCATTTAATGTTCTTGAATACGGGTCTTACGCAATAAGAGTAATTGCAGTAGATAATGCTGGCAATCAAAGCAAAGAGCTAGATGGTATCAATAAGATTACAGCTAATGTAATAGCACCGGTTATAGAACCACCACAAGAGATATCAGGGCCACCTGCTCCCGTAGCTGTTGCAACAGATATAATTGCTCCTTCTAGAGCTCAAGCTCAAGCAGTGGCTGGACCAGAACCAGCTCCAGCACCACAAACGACCGAGACTACTGATGATGACGAAAACGGAATAATCAAAGGAACCGATACACAAGAAGACAAGGATGAAGATAAAGTTAATTGGACACCTTGGATCGTATTATTCGTACTGATCCTTCTTGCCGGCGCGATTACCGGGGGCTACTTCTACTGGTTTAACGGAGAAGAAGAAGTAACAACGGTTGTGAGTGAGCCAAAAAAAGATAAAAAGGCTACACCACCAGAAAAAGCTGTAAAACAGACCAAGAAACCGAATAAAAAAAGTAAAAGATGGTAATGTGACAGAAGAAAAAGTCCCGCTTAGCTAAGCGGGACTTTTTTGTTATAATCAATTTATATGAGAATTACCTTTTTCAATAATTTAAAAGATCGTTTGGAGCGAATATTGCCGATGACGATAGGCAGTCTTGCATTATTTGTAATAGTTTTATATGCCTTCTTTATTGTAGGAAGGACAATATGGGTAAACTATAATTCTAATAAGGAAATTGATAAAGAAGCAGTAAAAGTAGAAGAACTTGAAAATGAGATCGTTTATCTTAAGAATCAAATTAATTATTATCAAACCTATAGCTATAAAGAAAAAGAAGCAAGGGCAAAACTAGGATATAAATTTGAAGGAGAGAATGTCATTGCTTTACCCATAGACAGACAAGAAGACAAGATAGAAGATCGTAGTATGGCAGAAGCAGAGATTAAAGTGCCAAATTATAGATTATGGTGGAGTTATTTCTTGGAATCTTAATCTTGCCTTAAAGCGTATTTTGCCCAAGTTAGTTAAAATATTAGATAATTTGTGGGATTCTTGATAAAAGCTTCTCATTGTGTTAGAATTTATGAGTGATGCGGGGTAGAGCAGTCCGGTAGCTCGTCTGGCTCATAACCAGAAGGTCATTGGTTCAAATCCAATCCCCGCTACCAAATTTTAAGAACTGAGAAATGAGAACTTAGAACTGAGAATTCCTTAAACTCACGACTCAGCTCTCATCGCTCAGTTCTTTTTTATGGCAGGGTAGCTCAGTTGGTTAGAGCACGGGACTCATAAGCCCGGGGTCGTGGGTTCAAATCCCACCCCTGCTACCAGAAAGTGGCGATCAATTTATTGATCGATACTTTCTGGTAATAGCGAATCGAAGGGATTTGAAAGCTCCCGTAACAAGTACGGGATAAACTTCTGGGCATGTGAGCCCGAGCCCCAAAGGGGACCCTTCGGGTGCGGGGTCGACGGATTTTTCACCAGAAAAATACCGGTGACCAAATCCCACCCCTGCTATCAATGTTAATGAATAGCTAATTTGAACCAATAGCTAATTTACTAATAGAGAAAATGATGTATTGTGGCATTGAATGGTGTGATAATTCGTAAATTAGCCATTAGTATAATTCGCTATCCATTTCTTTAAATGAAATATACTCAAAAGTCACTAATATTTAAAGTTCTCAATATTGTCAAAGGAAATAATCTCATTGAAAAAAACGATGAGATTATTGTTGCGCTGAGTGGAGGACCAGACTCCGTTTGTCTTTTGGATATTCTATTCCAAATCAAAGAAAAATTAGGCTTTTCTTTGAGTGCTTGTCATTTCAATCATAAGATGCGGGGAGAGGCAAGTGATAAGGATGAGATTTTTGTTAAAAAACTCTGTGAGGAAAAGAGAATCAAATGCTCAATTGGTTTTGCGAAAACAAAAATAAAGAACGAAGAAGAGGCAAGGGATGCAAGATATAGCTTTTTTGAAAAAATATTAGGGGATAGAAGGGGAGTGAAAATCGCCATTGCCCATAATGCAGACGATCTTGCTGAAACTTTTCTTATGAGAGTGATTCGTGGCGCTGGTATCAGAGGGCTTAAAAGTATCCCCCTCCAAAGAAAAAATTTTATTCGTCCCCTACTATATATTTCAAAAAAACAAATCTTAAGCCATTTAAAGGACCAGAAGCTTGATTATTGCATCGATCAAACCAACATAGATATTGATATTACTCGAAATTATATTAGACACAAAATAATACCTCTTTTTATCCAGATCAATCCCAGCTTTCTGGATAATGTCATAAGTACTGTAAAGTCGATCGACGAAGACTATAGATTTATTTACAAGATTGCTGAAAAAACTCTAAAAAAGATTGCTGTTGAGTCATCGGTGGATCGAATTGTCCTAAATAAAAAAGAATTTTTGAATCTTGAACCATCAATTCAAAATCAGATTTTATTTCAATCAATTGAGAAGATTAATACTACAAAGGATATTGGTAGTGCGCATATTGCCCAAGTAATAGAGATGATTAAAAAGGGCGAAGGAAAAAAATACAAAGCACTTCCCCACTCTTTGATTATCGAGCTCAAATCTGGTAAAATCTACATATGCAAATCAAACTAATTTGTTTATCGTTTAAACGGAGAATATTTTTATGAAGCCGAATTATATGAAGTCTGTTATATATACTATATTAATAGTAATTGCTATATTGTTCATTTCTAACCTGTTTACTAGGCAAGGCGATACTCCAAGAGAAGTCCCTCTTTCTGAAATTTCTCAAGAAGTAGAAAAGGGAAATGTTTCTAAGGTAACAGTAAAAGATAATTTAGTTACCGCAGAATTAAAAGAAAACGGAAAGATAGAAGCTTTTAAAGAGTCAGGTGTGGGATTGACCGAGTATGGCATTACCCCTGACAAAACAAATATAGAAGTTCAAGATACTACTAGTACAGCCGCTTTCTATTCTCTTCTCTCCATAATACTGCCAATTTTATTAATTGGCGGCTTTATCTTTTTCATGATGAGATCAGCACAAGGGGCCAACTCAAAAGCAATGGGATTTGGTAAATCGACAGCTAAGCTCTTTATGGGTAATACCAAAGTTACTTTCAAAGATGTCGCTGGCCTGGTTGAGCCCAAGCAAGAACTTGTTGAAATTGTTGATTTCTTAAAAAACCCTAAAAAATTTAGAGATCTTGGAGCAGAAATTCCAAGAGGGGCCCTACTTGTTGGTCCTCCAGGAACTGGTAAAACTCTAATGGCAAAAGCAATTGCAGGAGAAGCTGGTGTCCCGTTCTTTTCTATATCTGCTTCCGAGTTTGTTGAAATGTTTGTCGGTGTTGGCGCTTCAAGAGTGAGAGATTTGTTTCTAAAAGCGAAAAGAAATGCCCCTGCTATTATCTTTATTGATGAGCTAGATGCTGTTGGCCGTCAAAGGGGTGCTGGATTAGGAGGATCACATGATGAAAGAGAGCAGACACTTAACCAGATCTTAGTAGAAATGGATGGATTCGAGCCATCTGACAATGTGATTGTTGTAGCAGCTACCAACAGGCCAGATGTATTGGACCCAGCGCTTCTTCGTCCAGGCCGTTTTGATCGACAGGTTGTGATCGATCTACCAGACAAGAAAGAGCGAATTGACATACTCAAGGTTCACACTAAAAACAAGCCACTTGACTCTAACATAGACATAGATAAGATTGCTTCCTCGACCCCTGGTTTCTCTGGTGCAGACCTTAGGAACCTTGCAAATGAGGCCGCTATTCTAGCTGCGAGAGAGAACAAAAAAACTATTTCCCAAGATGACTTAACAAATGCGACCGAAAAGGTCATTATGGGGCCTGAAAGAAGATCCAGAGTTTTATCTGATGCTGAAAAGAAGATAACTGCTATTCATGAGGCTGGACATGCAGTTGTAAGTCATCTGGTGCCCAATGCCGATCCTGTCCATAAAATATCAGTGGTCTCACGAGGAATGGCTCTTGGTTATACTTGGAACATGCCCGTTGAAGATCGCCGGCTTGAATCAAAATCTCGCTTTGAGGATCAGATCGCTTCATTGATGGGTGGAAGAGT
>Ga0209417_1006064_pt1 | contig 12747 bp, 8 predicted proteins | sample RifGroF2_FD_184002 | JGI IMG/M metagenome (GOLD analysis project Ga0209417, IMG submission 184002) | Groundwater microbial communities from Rifle, Colorado, USA - Groundwater F2 (SPAdes) (version 2) | ecosystem: Environmental > Aquatic > Deep subsurface > Groundwater | place: Rifle, Colorado... | reverse complement strand
AGGCGAAAAAATACCGCTGGATGGAGTGATCGACAGCGGCTCGTCATCACTTAACACTTCCTCTCTGACAGGTGAAGCTTTGCCACGTGATGTTGCTATAGGAGATACTGTTTTAAGCGGCTGCGTAAATATAAATAAACCGCTTAAAATAATGGTAACACATCTGTTCTCCGAATCAACTGTCTCAAAAATTTTGGAGTTAGTCGAAAACTCAGAAGCTAAAAAAGCAAAGGCAGAAAACTTTATTACTGTTTTTGCAAGGTATTATACACCGGTTGTTGTTATACTGGCATTTTTGGTAGCATTTATCCCACCGCTTCTATTTGGTGGTGAGTTATCCGAGTGGATAAACCGTTCTCTTATTTTCCTTGTAATCAGCTGCCCTTGCGCATTAGTAATTTCGGTTCCGCTCAGCTTTTTCGGAGGTATAGGCGGTGCATCTAAATGCGGAATTTTAGTAAAAGGCGGAAATTTTCTGGAAACACTTTCTAAAGCAGATACAGTGGTTTTTGACAAAACAGGTACGCTGACAAAAGGTGTTTTCCGTGTAAGCGGTATTTTCCCGCAAAATATAGAAAGCGATAAGCTTCTTGAACTAGCTGCACTTGCGGAGAGCTATTCCGATCATCCTATTTCAATTTCACTAAAAAAAGAATATAACCGTCCTATAGACAACTCACGAATTAGTGAAACCGAGGAAATAAGCGGTTATGGAGTGATTGCATCAGTTGATGGAAAAAGTGTTTTGGTTGGAAATGACAAGCTGATGATAAGTAATAATATAACTTTTACTTCCCAAAAAAATATAGGAACAACCATTCATGTTGCTGCCGATGGTATATATCTCGGGTATATCGTTATTTCAGATGAAATAAAAGCTGATTCGTTTTCGGCTATAAAAATGCTGAAAGAAATTGGTATTAAAAAGACAGTTATGCTTACAGGTGACAATAGAGAAGTAAGCGAATACACCGCAAAAGAACTGGGAATTGACGAGTTTTACAGCGGATTGCTTCCTGTTCAGAAAGTTGAAAAGGTAGAAGAATTGTTAAATGATAAAAGCAGAAGCTCCTTGATATTTGTCGGTGACGGAATGAACGACGCACCTGTTTTAACCAGAGCAGATATAGGTATTGCAATGGGCGGATTGGGTACAGATGCAGCTATCGAAGCAGCAGACATTGTTCTGATGGATGATAATCCTTATAAAATTGTTACTGCTATACAAATTTCCAAAAAAACACTTAAAATTGTAAAGCAGAATATAGTATTTGCAATTGGAATAAAAATTCTGGTCATGGTTCTCGGTACTTTCGGTATAGCCACCATGTGGGAAGCAGTTTTCGCCGATGTCGGTGTTTCGGTTATAGCGATTATTAACGCATTAAGAGCTTTGAAAGTAAAATAAATATACCATTATAAAAATCAAAGGGTTGTTACACATAATGTGCAGCAACCCCTTTTGACTTTATTATGAATTTATTCTTTAATTTTTCTTTTCGTTGCAAATATCACACCGGCAACTGTAAAAACAGCTATAACTGTAAAAGATACAAATATATCCATGTTATCGCCTGTTTCTGGAATGCTTGTTTCGCTTGTTACTGATTCTGTTTCACTTATAACTGATTCAGCTTCGCTTGTTACTGATTCTGTTTCGCTTGTATCAGAATTTTCTTCTGTAACTGTGTTATAATCTTCTACGAATTGAATATTGTCGAAATAGAATGGTTTATCCGAATAACTTTCGCCATTATAATCAAAGTAGAAATAAACACCTTCGATTTCCTGTGTATCGGGATCAAAAATAACATCACTTGGCCATGCACCAAAGTCAGCTATAGGGAATGCCATCCAGCCCTTATAATCGAGAACTGATGTATCCTGAGCAACACCGAAGCATCCATCACCGCCGTGAACCTTTTCGACCCATTCTCCATTACTGTCCTGCATGAAAAACTTAAGGTCATCTCTGCCATCAAGTTCATCTGTTCTGTAAAGGATATGATCTTTTCCTATAACACCGAAGTTCGCTTTACGGAAATCTACACCTGTAAAATCTACCCAAAGAACAAGATACTTAGCACCTACAATCGATGTGGGAATGTTATTAGTTTCTGAAGCGTAAAGATTTACACCGACATTTGAATTATCAGCTTGTCTTACCTGTTGTATAGCAAGTGCTTTGCTGCCGTCAACACCTTTACCATCTGCGATAGAAAGTGTTGCTGTGTTTGTTACTACTACTTTGTCGTAAGAGTCTGCATAATAATCCTTAAATGTGTCAGCGGTAATATCCGGAAGATCAATAATATCAACACCTTTTTCAAATCTCTCGATACTATTAAAATCGGTAAACATGATACCTGCTGATGCAGCGGATGTGCTGACAAACATTATTGAAATAAGTAATACAGCTGTCAGTACAATTAAGAGAACTTTTTTTGACATTTTTACCTCAATTCTCCAACGGCTTAAAAATATATTAATAATGTGTTGCTAGTCGTTGGTACAACAACACACTGTATTAATATATATCACTGTTTTTTTTAAAAGTCAACACGAAAAATGACATAATAAAAAAATATTTTATTTTATCAAAAACTAGAGGTTGTTACACATAATGTGCAGCAACCTCTTACTTTTTTATTATTTAAAGATTAATATACGCCCTGAGCTATCATAGCGTCAGCAACCTTAAGGAAGCCTGCTATATTAGCACCTGCAGCAAGGTTCTCCTTGTTGCTCGCATACTGAGCAGCAGCTTTCGTTGAGTTTTCGAAGATATTCTTCATAATATTCTCAAGCTTAGCATCAACTTCCTCGAATGTCCAAGCAAGACGCTGACTGTTCTGGCTCATCTCAAGACCGCTGGTAGCAACGCCGCCTGCGTTAGCAGCCTTTGCAGGTCCAAAGAATACGCCGTTAGCAAGGAAAGCCTCGATTGCTTCAGGAGTAGAAGGCATATTAGCACCTTCTGCAACATACTTCACACCGTTTTTGATAAGAAGCTTAGCATCTTCGCCGTTAAGTTCGTTTTGTGTTGCGCAAGGAAGAGCGATATCACAGGGAATAGACCAAATGCCATTACCCTCTGTGTAAACGGAGCCGGGAACTCTCTTAACATATTCGCTGATTCTGGCTCTCTCAACTTCTTTAAGCTGTTGTAAAACTTCAAGATTTACACCATTCTTGTCATAAATGTAACCGTTTGAGTCACTTACAGCAACAACTGTTGCACCTAACTGTGTTGCTTTCTCCAAAGCATAAATAGCAACGTTACCGGATCCACTGATAACAACTGTCTTTCCCTTAAAGCTATCATTTCTTGCAGCAAGCATGTTATTTACGAAATAGCAAAGACCATAACCGGTAGCCTGTGTTCGCGCAAGAGAACCGCCATAGTTAAGTCCCTTACCTGTAAGAACGCCTGTGAACTCGTTTTTAAGTCTCTTGTACTGACCGAACAGAAAACCTATTTCTCTGCCACCAACCTATGTGCTTGGAAAGCTCTGTCATAAAGCTCTGGCAGAAACGCATAATTTCTGCATCTGACTTGCCTTTTGGGTCAAAGTCACTGCCGCCCTTACCGCCACCAATAGGAAGACCTGTAAGAGAGTTCTTAAGAATCTGCTCGAAGCCAAGGAATTTGATAACAGAAGCGCATACGCTCGGATGCAATCTTAAACCGCCCTTGTAAGGACCGATTGCGCTGTTGAACTGAACTCTGAAGCCTCTGTTTACTTGAACCTGATTCTTATCATCTGTCCAAGCAACTCTGAATTGAATGAAACGCTCTGGTTCTACAAGACGTTCGATAACTCCGCTTGTAATATACTCGGGGCTCTTCTCCACTACGGGAACTAATGACTCGAATACTTCGCCTACTGCCTGTAAGAATTCATTCTCACCTGCATTACGTTTTGCTACCTTAGTGTATAATTCACTAAGGTATGTGTTTTTGATCTCCATTAATTTACCTCCATAAATAAATGTAGTATATAATTAATCAAGCGGTATTAAATGCTATTGTTACCAATATTGTCTAAATACGCTCAAAATAATAATGTATTATTATACAATGATATTGTTTATTTGTCAAAGATTTTTTCGAGTGAAATGCGTTTTTTTTCAATATCAACATCAAGAACTCTGACCTTTATAATATCACCTACCGAAGCAGCGTCCATTGCACGTTTTACAAAGCTTTTTGACAACTTTGAAATATGAACTAGTCCGTCCTGATGTACTCCAATATCAACAAAAGCACCAAAATCAGCTACATTTCTAACAGTACCCAGAAATTCCATTCCAGGTTTAAGACTCTTTATATCCATTGCATCAGTACGAAGAATTTGAGCAGGCAGTTCGCTTCTTGGGTCACGTCCCGGCTTTTTTAACTCGGAAATAATGTCCAGTAAAGTAGGTACTCCGACACCAAGTCCTTTTGCAACAGTTTCAACTCCCTTTTTTTCAATACGCTCAGAAATCTCATTGATTTTTTGTGCTTTTACATCGTTGACTGTATATCCGACTTCGGTAAGTAGTTTTTTTGCAACCTCATAGCTTTCGGGATGTACTGCGGTATTGTCAAGCACCTCGTTACTCTCGGGTACTCGAAGGAAACCTGCACATTGTGTAAATGCTTTTTCTCCGATTCCTTTTATTTTTAAAAGATCACTACGTTTTTTAAAACGTGATGAACCTGTGCGATAATCATAAATATTTTGAGCTGTTTTTGCATTAATTCCTGCAATATGCGAAAGAAGTGAAACCGAAGCACTATTCAAATCCGCACCAACATTGCTTACACACGACTCTACAACACCAGCAAGTGAAGCTGACAACGACTTTGGATTTATATCATGTTGATACTGTCCTACTCCGATAGCTTTAGGATCAATTTTTACAAGCTCTGCAAGTGGGTCTTGCAATCTGCGTGCAATAGAAACAGCACTTCTTAATGATACATCAAACTGCGGAAACTCCTCTGCCGCAAGCTTGGATGCCGAATAAACCGATGCGCCTGCTTCGCTTATCATTATGTAACTGACCTGTCTTGACTGTTCGTTGATAAGCTCACAGATAAAAATTTCACTCTCTTTTGATGCAGTTCCATTTCCGATAGAGATGATATCAATTTTGTATTTATTTATTAAGTCAGTTAATATTTTCTTTGCCGCTTCGGTTTTATTCTCAGGAGGTGTTGGATAAACAACTGTTGTTGCAAGTACATCACCAACATCATTCACAACCGCAATCTTGCAACCTGTTCTGTAAGCTGGATCAAAGCCCATAACAACTCTGTCTCTTATCGGAGGTGTAAGCAAAAGATTTTTTAGGTTCTCACCGAATACCTTTGTTGCCTGTTCCTCTGCCGTTTCGGTTATCATGTTCCTTATTTCGGTCTGCACAGACGGTGCTATAAGGCGATCATAGCTATCCTCGCAAGCCGTTTTTATAAATGGTGTTGATGAACATATATTATGTGTAAGCATTTTACCTTCAATGTAGTTTATAATAACAGGCTTGTCCGCTTCCACTTTTACGTTCAAGAATTCCTCACGTTCACCCCTGTTAATGGCAAGAACACGATGGGATGGTATCTTTTTCAATAGTTCGCAATAATCGTAATAAAGCCTGTAAACACTGTCTTCTTCTTTCTTCGCCTTTGATACAAGGTTTCCTTTTTCATAGGTGAAATCTCTAATCCATTTACGGAACTCAGCGTTATCAGAGACTTTTTCTGCTATAATATCCATCGCACCGGAAAGTGCATCGTTAGCTGTTACAATCTTCTTTTCGGGATTAAGAAAATTTTCCGCTTCTTTTACTATGTCGATACCGCTTTTTTGCTCAAGCATAAGCTCTGCAAGCGGTGTAAGTCCTGCTTCGGCAGCCATAGAAGCACGTGTACGTCTCTTTGGACGGAACGGACGGTATATATCATCTATTTCAGCAAGCGTTTTAGCCGCCGAGAGTGACACATCAATCTCCTCGGTTAATTTGCCTTGCTCTTCAATAAGTCGTCTTACTTCTATTCGTCTTTCTTCCAATGCACGAAGAGCGATAAGTCTTTCTCCAAGGTCACGCAATATTCCATCATCAAGCGAGCCTGTTACCTCCTTGCGGTAACGTGCAATAAAGGGAATTGTGTTTCCCTCGTCAATTAAATTAACGGTGCTTTCCACCTGCGAATATTTAATTCTAAGTTCCTCAGCGAGTTTTGCTATTATGTCCAAAATTAATATCCTCCGTATGTAAACTTTATTTAATTAAATTATTTTATTGAAAATCTATATATCTGTTACCTTTGAACTTCAATATTCCGGATTCCCCTATTTCAAAAGAATCATAGACAAAATAACTTACCGAAAATTCTTTTGTTATTCCTTCAAATTCAAAAGTAAGAGTATAATTTGTTTTTTCACTAGAACCAAACTTACTGACTACTTCGTATGAAAAATCACTTTTATTAGCTAAAGTTGCCATGACAGTTTTAGTTTTTCCGGCGTAATCCTTGAAAAGACGAATTACTAATCCTATTAAAATAACAAGGAATAAAATTCCCACGAAAATTTGTAGAACCATCTCAGACCAAACAATTTTACTTTTAACTTTTATAACTGTATCTAGCAAATTATTAATATCCAATATTAATCACCCCAGTAATTATTCAAACATCTGCTCAAGTATCTCGAATATCTCTTCCTGTGTTCTAACAGAATTAATTTTATCTCTTACCACAGCAGTACCGTAATTTTTAATAAAAAGCTAATTAGATTATATATCACCTCAATCTTGATAATATTTATACATTGTGATATTATTAATAAATAAGTTATTCAATTTTTTTGTTTTTAGATTTTTATATATTATTAACAGATGGTAGATTAAACAAGCAAAGGTGGTTTAAATGAGTAAGTTTTTTGTATTTTTACAACAACTTGAAAGTAAAAAATTTATTACAAATTAAGTAAAGTAAGAGATAGTATTATGGTCGAAATTGCTGTTCCAGGTCAAAGATGGGAAGTAGAATTTTTTGAGGACGATCATGTAGAAATTGAGAAATTTGTTAGCAATGGTACAATTTATAACGAAAAAGAACTAGATATTTTATTCAAAGACTTTTCATATTAATTATATCTTTCCATTGTTGTATTAAAAAAGATAAATTGTCAAGTCAATTGCGACAGTTCGTGTAAAAAAGTTTAAAAATGTTTTCCTAGACATTTTCTAATTCTTTGATTAATAAGGTATAAGTTTTATAAATATAAATTAATTATTTTTTTGTACCTAAAAGTTTAACATAACTAGCAAATTACTTATAGGTATATTTATATTTTTAAATATAGCTTTTTAATAATTATTCAAACATCTGCTCAAGTATTTCGTTTATCTCTTCCTGTGTTCTCACAGAGTTAATTTTATCCCTTACTGCAGCGGAGCCGTACATTCCTTTTACATAGCGTGACAGGTGTTTTCTAGCCTCAACAAGTGCATGAATACCTTTGTTGTTTTCAAGCCGTTCGAACTGTAATTTTATTATCATTTTCTTTTGTTTATTATCGGGAGGACTATAAGGCTTACCATCAAGAAACGCTGATATTTCGGTGAAAATCCAAGGGTTGCCATATGCACCCCTACCAATCATAATACCATCACACCCTGTTTGCTCCAACATATCCTTTGCTGTTTTTCCGTCAACAACGTCCCCATTTCCGATGACAGGGATTGATACGCTTTCTTTTACATCTTTTATAATACTCCAGTCAGCTTTTCCCGAATACATCTGACTTCTTGTTCTCCCATGAACAAAAACAGCCGCTGCACCGTTCTGCTCAGATATTTTTGCTATCTCGACAGCGTTTACATTCTGTTCGTCAAAACCTTTTCGGATTTTTACGGTAACAGGAACGTTGATCGCATTTGAGACCTCTTTTACAATCTCGCCGCACAGCTTTGGGTCACGCATCAAAGCACAGCCCTCACGATTTGTTACCAGCTTTGGTACAGGACATCCCATGTTAATATCTATATAAGCAGGTTTATATTTCAACAGCTTTTCTGCTGCTTGTGCCATTATTAGCGGATTACTGCCGAAAAGCTGAATAGCAGCAGGACGCTCGTCTTCGTATAAATATGCAAGCCTTTCGGTTTTTATATCGTTATAAACAACCGCTTTTGCTGATATCAACTCCGAGCAAACACTCTCTACACCGTACATAATACAGATTGAACGAAAAGCATAATCGGTTATCCCTGCCATCGGTGCCAAAAATATTCCTTTTTTAAATTCCGTGTTTCCTATTTTCATCAGTTAAAAGTTTTTCCATCCCTAGTATTTTTAAAAAAGCTGGTTACCGCACTTCTTAAATTTATATAATCACTATTTTCTAGTAAAGGTATTATCTTCTTTGCCGCTTCGCCTGTTTTTGCAATAAGCTCCATATTGGCTATATCAGCACACTTAAAGGTTATTTCACCGCTTTGACGCTCTCCAAAGAAATCACCCGGTCCTCGTTGTTTTAAATCCGCTTCCGCAATTTCAAAACCATCGTTGGTCTTTGCCATAATTTCAAGCCGTTCTTTTGACTTTGTACTCTTAGAGTCACTCATAAGGATACAATATGATTTCGCTTTTCCTCTGCCGATTCTTCCGCGAAGTTGATGAAGCTGAGATAACCCGAAGCACTCGGCGTTTTCAATCAGCATAACTGTGGCGTTGGGAACGTCAACTCCAACTTCGACAACGGTTGTAGAAACCAGCACTTTACTCTCACCAGAATTAAAATCTGCCATTTCCTTATCTTTAGCCTTGCTGGATAATCTTCCGTGAATAAAGCCAACCTTTATATCCTTAAAAGCACCATTTCTAAGTATTTGTGCATATTCCTCAACCGCTTTTTTAGGTAAATCCTCGTTTTCCTCAACCAGAGGACAGATTATATATGCCTGATGACCTAGGGCGATTTGTTTTTTAATAAATTCATATATTCGCTCACGGTAATCCTCGCAAACTGCATAGGTTTCTATTTTCTGTCTGCCCGGTGGCATTACATCCAGAACACTAACCTCAAGGTCACCATATAGAATCAAAGATAGAGTTCTTGGAATCGGAGTTGCCGACATAACAAGCGTATGTGCACGAAGAGCCTCTTTTTCACCTTTTTCAACAAGGGAAGCTCTTTGTATAACACCAAAACGATGTTGCTCATCTGTGACAGCAAGTCCAAGCGCTTTATAAACCACGTCCCCCTGTATAAGTGCGTGTGTACCAACAGCGACATGAATAATGCCCTCGGTAATATCCTTTTTAATCTGCTCTTTATCCTTCTGTTTAATACTTCCCGTTAATAACGTAACCTTAATTCCGAAAGGAGAAAGTAGTTTATCCAAAGTTTTATAGTGTTGATTCGCAAGAATTTCTGTCGGTGCCATCATTGCTGCCTGCAAGCCGTTTTTTACCGTAAAAAATATTGCTGCTGCTGCAAGAATAGTCTTTCCGCTGCCTACGTCACCTTGTACGAGCCGCATCATAGGTGTGGAGAGGCAAAGGTCGTTAAATATTTCTTTTATTACACGCTCCTGTGCGATTGTCAGGGAAAAAGGCAGCGACTCAAAGAATTTTGCTATTCCAGTTCCTTTATAGTCCATTTTTGGTGCACTTAAACCTGTATTCCGCTTCTTCATTGCACCGAGTGCAATACGGAAAATAAGCAATTCTTCAAATGCTAGTGTTCGTCTTGCTTTGTCCAGAGATTCTGTACTTGTTGGAATGTGCATCAGCCTTATTGCTTCACCTTTATTTAGCAATCCATATTCGTTTATTATCTCGTCCGACAGTATGTTTTCGGTTACTTCGCAGAGCGGTAAAACTTGTTTTATAGCATCCGCCAATATTTTTTGTGTCAACCCTTTTGAAAGCGGATAAACAGGTATAATGTCTTGTAACTGCTTTCCTTCATAAATCGCTTCAATGATTGGCGAGGACATATTGCTACCAAATAAACCGTGATAAATTTTTCCGTAAATACGGAATCTTCTGCCTACAGTGAGTGTTTTTGCTATCCAGCGTTGATTGAAAAAAACAAGCTCGACACTTCCTGTACCGTCTGTTGCGGTGGCTTTTGTATAGGAAAGTCCGTTTTTTGACATCCGTTCCTGTGGTGGACTGTCAATTGTTACGATTAAAGAGCAAACCTCACCTTCGGGAGCAGTATCGATTGTACTTACCGCTCCCCTGTTCTCGTACCCTCTGGGAAAAAAGTATAAAAGATCTCCCGCAGTATTAATACCTAGCGAAGTGAACATAGCCACTCTGGCTTCGCCTATTCCTTTTAAGAAGCGTATCGGAGTGTCTTCCTGCAGTCGAATCATCTCTTTCCCAAAAAAGTCCACAAGACTTTTTTATTTTTGTTGTAATGAAATTAACGAATATTGTTTATCAAGTAATTTTTGTTCCCTGTCACCACAGGTAAATATAAAAGTCTGACCTTCGCATATTGCTTCCGAAAGTAAAATTAACAAAGCCTCCAGTCTGTCATCATCCAGTCTGCCGAAAGCGTCATCAAGTATCAAAGGAGGATTTACTTCACCGTATAATAGCCTTATCAATGCTAATCTTAAGCACAAATGTGCGCTGTCACGTGTACCTGCCGAAAGATAATCAGCACTCTTGATACCCGTCTGGTCAGCAAAATTCATTGCCATTGTTGTATCAACCGACAATGCCTTGTATTTACCGCTTGTTGCACTACCGAAGAATTCACTTGCATATGAGTTTATTCTCGGAGCAACCGTACTCTTCATAAAATCACTTGCTTCGCTGAGCATACCGATTGCAAGTTCGAGTGAAGCGTGTTTGCTTTTATATTCATCAAGTTTTGTTTTGACAGCCTTTAACTTTCCCATCAAAACAGCAGGATCGCTCCCCCTGCCCTCCAGCATCGCTTTTTGACGTTCAAAATCACGTTCTTTATCCTCGTATATTTTCATTTGCTGAGCGTAGAATTTAATCTCATTGTCAACCTTGGATTTTTCACGCTCAGGTTTTACAGCACCCATAGCTTCTTCTGTAAGTAAGGCAATATCAATGTTTTCTATTGATTTTTTTCTTATATCGGAATTGGTCTTGTAAATATTCTGCTTTTGCAGTATCTTTTGTGCTGTATCCGAAATATATTCGATCTGTTCTTCATAGCTCATGGAATGATCTATTTTTACATATTCCGAAATACTTGTTTCAAGACTATTTTTATTTTCCTCAAGCCTGTTTAAAAGCTCTGAATAAGCATTGTTGAGTGAAGCTACTTTATTCTTTTTATCAACTATCCGCTGTTCAATCAAAGGATAATTACCTATCATCTGGTTAAGTTCGGAAAAAGAATTTAAACCGTAGGATTTTAAGAGTTTTTTCAGACTTGAAGAATAAATAAAAGCAATAATCAAAAATATAATACCAATACCGACAATTAAAAATAATACAGACAAAATCAAAAAGATTGTTTTTAATTTTCTTTTTTTCTTAGCTTGTTTAATTATATTCTCTGCTTTTTCTCTGTCTGCTCCAACATCACCTTTTAATTTCTCCAGTTCGTCCTCTTCTGTTTTTAAAGCGTTATATGACTTTTCGCGCGATCGTAAATCTGTTTTATAATCAGCGTTAAGTGTCAAAAGAGAAGTTATAAAGGAGTTGTCAGGTATCGAAGGCTTTTTAAACAGCTTAACAGCTTCTTCATAATCATTTTTTGCTTTTATTTCGTTTCTCTCAAGTTCTTTAAGCTGAGTAAGTCGTTGAGCTGCCTCGTATTTAACGATGTTTTCTTTTTCGGAGTTCAATTTCTTAAGAATTTCATTGTTTTCCGATATTAATTTTTTCGAATCCCCTATTTTATCTGCAAGCTCTTGTATCTGCTTATTTGTACTAGCAGCATCTGTAAAACGTTGTTCAAGTTCGTCACGGTCGACTTCAAGCTTTGGAATCAGACCACTTTTTCCTCTGCCCATAAGCATATTTCTTGCATCCGTAAGTCTTTTAATTGCCTTTCCCGAATTTATCTTTTCGTCTGCCGACATTGCAATATTTTGAAGTTGTTCTGCTAGATATTCGTCTTTTCCAGATGGTATTGTTAATTGTCTGAAAAACGCTGTTTTCTCGAAAATCTGGTCGTTTACACCAAAAAAGTGTTCTCCAGGTGTAACTCCTGGGTTAATTAATCTGCCAGTATGGGTTTCGAAAGTTTCAATAGATTCCTTTCCACTCTGCAAATATTTACGTTCTATTTTATATCTTCCGTTTTCGGTTTTTATGTATATAGCACCTTCGGATTGCGGATTATCCCAAGGAGTATATAACTTTTTGTCATTATCAATGATGTTTTGCACTCTACTGTTTGTATAACCATAGAAAATAAACTTGACAAACGCAGCAAGTGTGCTTTTTCCGCTCTCGTTAGCAGCACAAAGAAGGTTTATTCCCCTCCCAGGAACAACCTGTACCATTTTTAATTTTCCGAAGGATACTATTTCAATTCTTTCAATAATTACGTTATTCATTATTCTAGGTCCCCCGAAAAGTCAATTACACTTCTGTCATCAAGCGCACAAAGACCGTATTTCAATGCTTGAAGTGCGGAAAAATATTCTTCGCTGGAAGGAACACATTTTTCCAGATAATCGTTCATGTTTCTATAAAAAACACCTTTCAAGGTCGAGCTTTTCTCTAGCTCTCCAAATGAAGTTTTA
>Ga0209417_1006063_pt1 | contig 12748 bp, 6 predicted proteins | sample RifGroF2_FD_184002 | JGI IMG/M metagenome (GOLD analysis project Ga0209417, IMG submission 184002) | Groundwater microbial communities from Rifle, Colorado, USA - Groundwater F2 (SPAdes) (version 2) | ecosystem: Environmental > Aquatic > Deep subsurface > Groundwater | place: Rifle, Colorado... | reverse complement strand
CAAGGTTGATAAATCAAACAGCATCGGTGCATTCGGACCGTATATCCATACTTATAAATATAACGAGGCCGTGGCCGACAAGGTGGTTTTGGATTTGCGTTATGAAGCTCGCCGAGTTGATCAAACTATCAGCTCCCAAGATAAGATTGACGAATGGTTTGAAGAACGCACCCAAGGATTAACTGATGTCGCCAAAGCCGAACTCAAGCGACGCTGGGGTACGATGCAAAGCTTGCTCTCATCTCGATCACGATTAGAGAAAGTGGTTTTTGATATTCTTGATGACTTCTACAAAAAGGATCGTTTATCCAGTGGTCGTGGCAATGCCATGCTCGTGGCCAGCAGTATCTATGAAGCTTGTCAGTACTATGAGATTTTTCAGACGCAGGGCTTTACTAAATGCGCTGTTGTCACTTCTTATGAATCCGGTGCGATCCAGTCTGAAGATCGTGAATATGCTATTTATCAAAAAATGATTGAAAATTACAAAAATATTTATGGTGCAATAACAAAAAAACCAGGAGAAACAGAAGCCGAATCTTTTGAGCGAAACGCTAAAGAAAGATTTATTAAACAGCCCGGACAAATGCAACTCTTAATCGTAGTGGACAAGCTTTTGACCGGTTTTGACGCGCCGCCAGCGACTTATCTTTACATTGATAAGAATATGCAGGATCACGGCTTGTTCCAAGCTATTTGCCGTGTGAACCGTTTGGATGGTGATGATAAAGAGTACGGCTACATTGTGGATTATCGAGACCTGTTCAAAAAACTGGAGAAAGCAGTCGGCGATTATACCGCCGGTGCTCTTGAGGGATTTGATAAGGAGGATGTGCTCGGACTTTTGAAGGATCGCATGGACGAAGGCAAAAAGGATTTGGATGAGGCAATGGAAATTGTGAAGGCACTTTGCGAGCCAGTATCTCCACCAAAAGATTCAGCGATGTATATCCGCTATTTCTGCGGTGATGTTGAAAATCCTTACTCTCTTAAAGAAAACGAGATCAAGCGAGTAAAACTTTATAAATCAGTTAGTCATTTGCTTCGGGCTTATGCCGACTTGGCTAATGATATGTCTGATGCCGGTTATACCAAAGATCAGGCACAAGCGATTGAGCGAGAGGTTAGACATTACGAACAAGTACGAATGGAAGTTAAACTTGCCAGCGGTGACTACATTGATCTGAAAAAATACGAACCGGCAATGCGAGTTTTGATTGACCGTTATATCTCGGCTACCGAGAGCGAGAAGCTGTCGGCGTTTGATGATATGACCTTGGTGGACTTGATTGTGAAGAAAGGCGAAGACGCTTTGAATGATTTGCCGGACGCTATTAAGCAAAGTCAGGAGGCCGTGGCTGAAACGATTGAGAACAACGTCCGCAAGTTGATCATTGATGAGATGCCGACTAACCCGAAGTATTATTTGCGAATGTCTGAGCTCTTGGATGAACTGGTCAAGAAACGCAAACAGGCCGATGTTGAGTATAAAGAATATCTCAAGCAGATCGTGGCCTTGTCCAAGAAAGTTAAAAACCCAATGGACGAGTCGGTCGGTGCTGAGATAAACACCTCCGCCAAGCGAGCCATTTATGACAACCTCGGTCAGGATGTAAATAAAGCCGTAGCCGTGCATGAAGCCGTGATTGCTTCAAGGCAAGCCGATTGGCGTGGCAATCGTTTGAAAGAGCGAGCTATTAAAATTGAGATAAAAAATGCTTTGCCTGAAATCACAGACGAGGAATTGAAAAACCTCTTTGAGATTATCAAGAATCAAAATGAGTACTAATTCTTATCTACAACTTGGCAGTGTTGAGGCCTTGGTCGTCCGCAAGTCGATCAAGAATTTGCATCTTTCGGTTTTGCCTCCCAATGGCTGGGTGCGTGTCACTGCACCGGCAAACATGAAAGACGACGCTATTCGTACGCTCTTGGCTTTGAGATTGCCGTGGATAAAGAAACAGCAAGCTAAGTTTACCGGTCAAGAAAGACAGACTAAGCGTGATTATTCCTCCGGTGAAAGTCATTACTTTTTTGGCAAACGCTATCGCCTTGAAGTGGTTTATAAAGACGAGCCACCTGTTGTTACCTTGAAAGGCAAAAACAAAATTATTTTACAGGTTCGGCCAAAGAGTCCGGCGATCAAGCGTCGAGAAGTGATGATGGATTGGTATCGTAAAGAATTGCATGTGATTGTTGGTGATCTGATTATCAAATGGCAAAAGAAAATGGGCGTAGAGGTTAAATTCTGGGGCATCAAGCAGATGAAGACTCGTTGGGGTACATGTAATCACAAGCGAGCTCGAGTCTTGATAAATTTAGAGCTGGCCAAAAAGCCGATTGCTTGCGTGGAGTATGTCGTAGTCCACGAGCTTTTACATTTGATTGAGAAAAAACACAGCGACAAATTTGTCGCCCTAATGGCAAAATATATCCCCAAGTGGAAAGGCATAAAAGAAGAACTGAACAGCTTTATTTTGTCGTACGAGGAATGGAAGTATTAATTTTTATAATATATGGATTTAATCAGCCAAATAACTTCATCAGATCTATTTGTTAGGCTTTCCAAAGCTCTTTTGTCGGCTGAACATAAAGATTTTCAAACTATCGATGATAGTGGAGGTGATTCTGGTAACGACGGCTATTCTGAAAGCCAAGAAACCCTCTTTCAAATTTACTGTCCGGAGAAGCCAGAAAAGGCTGATGATTCTGGCTATAAAACAAAAATTAAAAATGATTTAGACAAAGCCAAAAAGCTCATCGATTCTAGTAAATATAAAATTAAGGATTGGGTGTTTATTACTCCGCATGAACTCAGGGAGCCAGTTCAAACTTATCTTCGAACCGAGGCATCCTCTAGGGGGATGAATGGCATAGCTTGGGCAAGTCCAAAACTCACCGAACTCTTTGCTAAACACTCACACCTTAGGAGTCAATTTCCTGAACTGATTCAGCCGGACATAGAAAAACAGATCGAGGTATCAACGACTAAGGTCATAGAACATATAGGAGCCATAGACGACGTTAAAAAAGAATATAAAACAAAACTTGAACAGAGTTACCAAAAAAGAATTGATCAAGCGAAAGAAAAGCTGGATCAGGGTAAAAATGAAACTGCTAAGAAAGAGTACGAGGTAATATTTAATGAACTCAAATCAGAGACTGAAAAGATTGATCCCCACATACATTTTAGAGTTTTTAATAATCTGGGTGTTTGTGAACTTAATACTGGAAACCCGGATAGAGCGGGCGAGCTGTTTGAAAAAGCGTATAAAGCAGAACCTGATTTGCCGATGGCGATTTGTAAGCACGCTTTGTCAAAGCTCTTGAAGAATGTTCCGGCCGAGGGGTTAGTAATCATAGATAAGTTTTTAGAAAAAAATCCCAACGATGATCAAGCGATAACCACAAAAGCTAATATCCTACATGGTTTAGAAAGGTATTCTGATCTGATTCCTTTTCTTAAACAAAAAGGTAAGATTGCATTGGCTCACTGGTATGAAGGGTTTGAGCGAATGTCTCGAAAAGATTACGAAGCGGCCATGGCTTCGTTTGAAAATGTTCTTAAGCTGGAGCCTAAAAATATTAGAGCTCTCATGTTGGTTGCTCAAAATGTGATGGTTGGAACCCGGGAAGCCGTGAGAGATAATCCTTTTCCTCCCGATAAAATACCCAAAGCCATAACTGATAAATTCAATCGGGCTACTGAGTGTCTGAAAGAAGCCGCGCGACTCCTGAAAGACATGGAGCAAAAAGATGATTTAGAAATGGCTTACGCAAATCTTTCTGGCTGTTATGTAGCACTAGGTTTATTTGAAGAATCAATTGCTTCAGCGGAAGAAGCGGCTATCATTGATCCAAAGTCTGCTATCCCATTTCTTAATAAGGGCATCGCCCAATTAAAATTAGATCGTTATCAAGATGCAATAAAAAGTTTCCAAACCTATAAGGATTTGGGTGGTGGAGATATTGATGTCGAAAGACATATCGCTTTTTGTGCTTTGAGGACTGGCGATTTAACAAGGGCGGAGAAAATAATCTCTGAGCTACTAGAAAACGAATCGGGGCTTGATCTTGATATTGCAGAGTTAGCAGTTGATTTATACTCAAGAAAACTCGACAATGAAAAACTCAATCCTTTATTAGAAAGACTTGAAAAAGAGTACTCAAATAATTCTCAAGCTCTCAGACTTCGGGGAGCGTACATGCGACGCTTGGGTTTGGAAGGTGCAGAGACGGTATTACAAAAAGCACTTGAAAGTGCTGTATCCGAATCAGAAAAAATACTTACTGAAATTGCTCTTGCTGATCTACAATATGATCTGAAAAATTATTCAGTAGCAGTCGAGCTTTATAAAAAATATCTCAATACTCAAGAAAGTAATCCTGCGACTTTTCGTTACGCACAGTGTCTTTATAACTCTGGTCAATACGGCACGCTTCTTGACTGGATAGATACCTTAAGTCAGGGCGTAAGGAGCGAGTCACTCATTGAACAATTAGAGGCGTACTCAAATTTGTACCTTGGTAATTTGGATAAGGCCTCGCAATTATTCAAAGACCTCTTTGAGAAAAATCCTAGCAGTCTTCAGTACCTTGTTTATTATGGCATGTGCCGATTCAGACTAGGCAAAGAGGGTGATGCTAAAGTTGCTTTCGACGCAATAAAAAACCGCGTAAGCGAAACTCAAGATTTAGTAATACTCGCCGGAGGCTACCAATTTATTGGAGAGTGGAAGATCGCTATCGATCTAACTTTTAAGGCTTTGGAAAACGACCCTAATAACCCCAAAGCCTATTTGGCATTTATATTTACTTTTTTAAAGAGAGAGCAAGCTGATGGAATAGAGCCCGAGGAGAAGCACATAAAGGCATTCCAGAAATCAATTGGAGAATTCAGTACCCGTTTTCCTGAAGAAAAAGCCCTTCAGGGATTTGAATCAAAAGATGGCGATATAAGCCAAATGCTGAAGATGGTAGATCAGATGGCTGAAACCATCGATAACGCTACTAAGTTATATAAAGAATCACAGGCTCCTATGGCTATCGTTCCCAGATTGACCGGCAAGAAACCCTTTGACGTTTGGGCGGCCTTTACGCAAATGCCAGAGGTTGGAATAAAAATATCTTTTGGCGCACCTGACGAAATTAAAACAGAAGTCTCCACCATTGAAGAGTATCGAAACCGCTCTATTGTGATTGATATTTACCCTCTTTTCCTTTTGGCACACTTTGACCAGCTTGATTTGTTGCCTCAGCTCTTTAAAAAAATCTATGTACACCAGAGCGTTATGGACGAGCTAACAGAAACAATCGAGGATCGCAAGGTCTCTGCACGGAAGGGTGTGAGTTCGATTGCTAGGATTGACGGACAGCACAGGATGACAGAGATTCCTCCAGAACAGGTTAAGAAAACTTTAGATTTACTAGAAAAAATCAGGGGTTTTATCAGCTCAAACCCAAACGTTGAAGTCCGAGGATTTTCAAAGGAAAAACCAAAAGAGGAACGTAATATAATAAACGCATTAGATGAAAGTACGAGAGACAGCGTTTTACTTGCCCAAGAGATGGGGGTGCCTATTTATTGCGATGATCGAATACTCCGTGTTGTGGTAAGCAAAGATTATGGATTGAAATCTTTTTCCTCGCAAACACTTTTTATCGTTGCTCATAAAAGCAATCTGATCTCTCTTGATAAGAGATTTGATCTTCAAAAAGGGATGATAGATTTCAAGTATGATTTTATTTCGATTGATGCGAATTTTATTTTTGCCCAGTTAAAAAAGGCGGAATATCGCACTGAAGACGTACAAACGATCATCAGCAATCTCGTAAGAAAAGAAACTAACATCCAGTCATTAGCTATGGTTTTAGCCGATTTGTTTTTTATTCTTATGGTGGACAAATCAGTAGACAGTCAAACTAAACTTAAAATATTCAAACATATTTTAAAGGAAGCTAGTCCAAACCATGACCTTGCAAATATTGAGGAGGGTATCTTTGCTAATGTCCAACATAGAGTTCTACCAGAAAAGCGTGAGCAACTAAAACAAATGATTAGGTTATTTTTTCAAGGACTATGAAAAACAATGACTGGTACAAAAAAGCTTTAGTAAAAAACGCAAAGGAGATTGTAAGCTCTGGCACAACTTACGTGATTTTGGCATTCGTGTTGTTGCTCTGGCATTTTGCCTTGGGGATTAAGTTTGAATGGCAAACAATCAGCCCTTTGTCTGCACCAAGCGTTTTTGTCCGGGTGTTTTATAGTGCTTTCACCTTTTGTACGATCGGCTTGCTTCTATACGTGATTAAATTTTATAAAGTCCTACACGACATTGTAGTCAAAGCGTTTGGCATGTGGGAACTCTACAATTTCATCAAAGCAGTACTCTGGGCATTCTTGATGTACATTTCCTACGCCTATCTTGTGCCGTGGCTGTTTAATGTTCTAAATACAAGCATATCGATATTATTCAACATCGCCAATCTCGTGCTGTATGCTTTACCGCCAATCGGCATAGCTTTGATATTGAGTATCGTTTATTTGTTATGCCGGCAAAAATATTTTAAGAAATAAATACTATGCAAACTGAATCAAAACAACAAATTTTAGAACGCCGGAAAGAGATTGAGCAGGAACTCGTGGATATGCTCAAAGAGACCGAGAGCGATTTTACTCTGGATCATATCCGAGATGTTATTTTCCACGAAGAAGATAACGACGATATGATGAAAGTGGTGGCGATGTTTGATCGTGGTGGAGATGCTTCAGAATTAAGCAATGTTCTTGAACTCGTAACTGACGCTTGGAATTACTTTCCGCACAAGGTGCTTGGTGGTATCTCCCCAGCTGAAATGATATTAAAACATCAACAAAAATAATATTTTTATGAATAAAAAAATTAAAATAACACTTTTCATTCTAGTAATATTGTTTGGGGTGTTTATGTGGGTATACGGAGGATATGACGATAGCCCGGGAGCACAAGGGCTTGGACTCTTGGCAGTGATTGGTGGTATTTTTGGCTTAATAAGAAGCAGAAAGAAAAAATGAGCGGAGTCATATTTGCTTAACTTTTCCGAAGTTAAGCAAATCGTTTTAAAGTCTCAAAATTCGTTCACAATCGTTTTTGGTTTCCGGATTGGTGCAAGTCTCTTACTCCGGTTGAACTGCTCGCCACACGGGCAAACACGTGGCAATAACGGGTTATAAGTTCTCGTACTTGGCCAGTAATCCTTTCATTTGGTCTAAGACTACCGTCGGATATTTGTACTCGGTCGCATAGTCAAAATGTCGAAAGTCGTCGAGAAGGGCGAGCCAGCAAAAGACATCAGTTTTACTGGTGTTTTTTGTTATACCCAAGTGTGACTTCAGAACCCTAATTTGGTATAATTTATCAGTATGGACAATTATCGAGACCGTCAAACTATGGCTAGTAATGAAGTTCGAGAGCAAAAATCGCTCACTACTGAAGGTTTATTTGATGAATGGGGTTCATTTCTTGAAGTATATGAATTAAGAATAGATCAGGCTAAAGGTGCCAAGGAGCGGAACGAAGCACAAAATGAGCTCAGGGAAGCAAAAAAAGTTTTTGTGGCTCGTCTAAAAAAGGAAGCAGAAAAATTTGATCATGTTTTTGAAACTGAAAAGGGCTCAGTTTATGTAGTTATGCATGATGGTGGGATCGTGAGGTTTAAGAAACAACAGCAAGCTCCTGATTTATTTGAATACCGCATACAGCCTCCTAGCCAACGCATCTTCTATCTTGACCATGAGGTTTCGGAAAAATTTATACAGCTTCGAGAACATGTCCGAAATTTAATCGATCATGAATTTAGGACAACAAGTTATAAAATAGGTGTTCAACCAATAGAATTTGGGGACGATCCAGACATCGACGAATACTTTGAATTCGAGGTTAACCCTGAGGGATTCACTGTTCGATTAAAGAAGGATATTCCGGCCTACTCCGAACCAGCTTTCCCAAACCATATCGGACACCCAATTAGTATGATCTTCAAGTAAAGTTTTTCAAATCAAGCACGTTTTTCAATACGCAAAAGCTTGCCAATGAACTTCATTGTGCCAATCAACCGCTCTGAACTCGTTCAGTATTCGGAGCCATAAAAAATGGACAGAGTATTCTGTCCATTTTTTATATCTTTAGGCGATGAGGTATTATGGTAAATAATAAAACGCTTTAAGATCGCTTTCTAATGTGCTAACAAAAAGTTATTAACAAGATCTGACCCCAGATTTTTTTGGGATTTATGCCTTGTTTATTTGGTTCATTCCAACCATTGATGTAGAATATAGTAACTAGTAGTAAGTCGAGAATCAATACATACATGAACATAGAAGCCTTTTCCGAAATTCTGACAATACATTAGGTGTGCGAGGTCTTGTATGTTTACTCGACAACTTGTGCAAACGTGATGCAAAAGGAACCCTCCTTGAAATCTGGTTTGGAGAATTGGGAGATCAGGGGATAAAAAAGAGAGCGTTTGAAACTACCAAATAGAGGTTCGCGATATTTTTATCCCGAGAACAGTTGCGCCCCCACGATTTGTGATAACCTTTTCCTTATAGAATTCTTAAATAACTATTACTATGCGAGAAAAATTTTCTGTACCCAAAACCTATTCAAAACGACAGGCAGAGAGGGATATTAGTGAGGGGATTGAAGAATGCAGCTGGACTCCAAAGAGCAAGGAGGGCATACATCCTGAACTCATCGAGGATTTTGAGGTCGAGAACGCTGAACAGCCATTGAGTCGTAAAGAACTTGAACAGGAAGCGGGTGAGTATTTTGACCGTAATTTTCGTGAACTTGTTCCCGTATTGATTTCTTGGGATTCTTATCGTGGTATCGACTTTGATGTCTTTATCCGTACTTTTGGTCTCACTAATGAACAGATGGGGCTACTCGGGCTGGCGTACTTCATCCGCGAGGATGAAAGTGGGAAGAAGAAAATCTATAGAACGGACGAGAACGATCCAGATGGTGTTGAAGTTCATTCTTATGAAATAGAGCGTGCAGATCTACTTGTTTTGGCTTGGGCAAAAGAAGGCCTGCGTATTGATACACATGGAGAAGTGAAGAGATCTGATTCGGGATTGCCTCATCGGTATTTTTTGCGCTCGAAAAATCGCTACCTGTCTGCTAACGACTTCGGAATGCGTTCGTATGATGAAGAAACGAATGTTGCCAACGCTCCAGATATTAGTAATGTTGCCCCGTTCGTGAGAACAATGAAGCAGCAGTTCGTTCGTATCTCTGAAAATCTTTCGGCTCATTATAATGATCGGTTTGCGGATCGTTTCATAGCTAGGAAGAACGCCCTCTTGCAAGAAGGTTTGGATGCTAACGGATATACAGCTGAAGGTGGCAATAACTTGGAAAACCGTGATCTGGTAGAGATGACAGCTATTGACTCAGCATTAAAAGAAACTAGAGAAGCAATGCTTGATGAGCTTGCGGCTAATGCGCGTGACCGTGAGTTGCTTTCTACAGGCATCACTTCTAGCAAGGTCCTTCGTAAGCTTTACTTCAAATCTGAGGCTATCGCAAGAAAGTATGGTTTATTGACAGAAGATCCAATGAAGGATTACGCAAGTTATGGACGGCTCTCTGCTCGGCTTGAACGACTTTTTGAGGAGCCAAGTGAATCTGAACGTGCAGGAGCAACCATTGAATATGTTGAATCGAAGTTATTCGATAAACCCATTTTATTTGGAAATATTGACAAGGAAGAGATCGTAAGAAAAGTTCAAGCTGATGTTCGAGAAGTCCTCGGGTATCGAGCCGCTAAAGGCGATCCAGAAACCTCGGAAATCATAGATCAGTATCGTTGCCGTCGTGGTGAAGGTAGTCCGTACCGCTATTCAACGGCCGAACTTTACGATTTTATTAAAGCTATAGGAATAGAAAAGGCGCAAGCCGTACTCGCTGTTGATGATAGAGACGTCTTCCGCCAAATAAAAGGATGGGAACTCTACAAGAAAATGGGATTTGATGTCGCTCGAATGGAGCCCGATAAGCTCAAAAAACAGCTTTTTGAAGCTCATAAACTCCAAGAAAAAGGATTGTGGGGCTACCTTGCGAATCGGGAAGATGAACGCATTAATGTCGCTCGAGCTCGCTTGGGAAAACGTGCCGAAGGAAAATCGTGGGAGGAAGTTTTGGGAGTACGTGCAACTCGCAACCTTTTCTTTGAAGGTAAACGAATGTATTGGCTTGCGCAGCAGGTGTTCATGAAGAACCCCAATCGCACCGAAAGCGATAGGTTCTATCACCAGTACACACACTGGGATCGCTATGATCTTTCTCAAGCCGATGTTCCAGAAGAAAAACTACGCAAGTATTTGGATAGCCACAACAACTTCATCGTTGCTTTGCTGGGAGAAGCCGAGCGTGGAACAAATCAAAACGGTGAGACTCAAGGTACTCAAGCGACTTTAGGACTCATCGTGCAGGCGCTTGACCGAGGCGAGGATTTGCGTGGAGTCGCATTAGCTTATGACAAACAACGCTATCTTAAGACAGTGATTGAGGGATATCAGGGAGATGATATCACTCTTGCACTCGCTGATTGGCCACCAGAGCTTCGTGGCGTTGTCGCGCAAGAGGAAGTGGACATGTATTATGAATACGCGGACGATTATGTATTGCGTGATCCGAATGGACTTGTACGATATGCAACATGGAGAGCAACTAATGAAGGGAGAGAATGGGATAAAATTTTTGCTGAAACACTTGAATCCAAAGGCGATCTCGACTTCCGTCTTTGTCTTGCGGCGCAAACGCTAGAAATTCGCGGTTGGTATAAAGATGCAGCAGAATATGCTGGTGGAAAAGTCGTGCAGGGTTATTTGTCACGGTTTAACACCACTCGTGGTTCTGATGGTAGTTTTGCGGATTGGCACGACGTTCTTTTCTGGGTGCCGAATATCCGCAAGCTTGAAGTAGGAGAGGCGAGAGCTGTTATTGCCAGCATCCAGACCATGGATGACAATAAAGAGTTCATCAACTTTCTTCCACGATACGATCGGGAACGTGATCGATTCCGTGAGCAAGGTGCAGTACAGTCACTTCGTGAACTCAAAAAACGAGTATTTGCTATTGAATCAAATATTGATCTGTCAGGACTTTCACCGGAGATATTAGATATTACATGTGCCCCTGGCTTCAACCTTGCTAAACTCGAAAGACTTAGGCGCCGAGCCGACTTCCATGATCTCACTGAAGGTAAACTGGACAAAGAGCAGCCATTCAAACCACATACTCGTATTTTTGCAGGACGTCCACTTACAGATGCACTCAGAGAGGGGCTCGGCTCTTTCAGGCAAAAAATCCGAGGCACGGCAAAGGATCAGAAAGGTTTGTTTCATGCTCTTCGAGAACTTGTCAAAGGACGGATGGTTGGGGAGAGACAGATTGAAGTCACTGACCTTCTTTCAAATATTCCTATCGACCTTGAGGAAGATATTATTCGTATCTTGCAGGAACAACAGGTTGACGTTGGTCCGACCGTAGAGGCACAAGTTCATGCAAAATCCGATCCAGAAGGATGGGTTTGTGGAAACTATACAGATTGTTGCATGCCTTTTGGTGATGAGAAGAACGATGACTACATGTTCAATCCGTCCACGCAGTATTTCACGATCAAATACAATGGGCGCATCATCGCGCAATCGGTCGTTGTTGACGCTAGAGATGAGCGTAAAGAAAATGGGAATGAGGTCGTTATACTCGACAACATTGAAATAGCTAACAATTATAAGCATCTTTCTCCACTTATCGCTAATGTTTATCAGACATTCTGGGCTGAATACACAAGTCGTCCCGTCAAAGTCGGCACTGGTTACTCCGATCTTATTCCGCCAGGCGGTAAGCTAGAGACGAATCATTATAGACCTAGAACGATTATTCGTTACTCCGACGCGACAGGCCATCAAATCTACGATCTTCCAAAGATTCGTGGGGTTGAATCACTTGATGAAGTTGTAACCTATGCCAACCTAACAGAGCATGATGCAGAGTTCATTGCAAAACTAGAAGCCACTATTTATCCGGAGGGAATGGCCCAGGGCAAGGCACATATCGCTGATATTCTACGAAAACAGCGGGAACTAGAAGTGCCGGGAGCGGCCTCCAGTTTCGTTATCCGACAAGGTGACGAGGCGGCGGGATATCTGCTTATTCTACCCGAAGAGTCAGAGATCCGACCCGGTGAGCGAGTAGCACATGTTTATGACATGGCTATCAGCCCCAAGTTCCAAGGCAAGGGACTGGCAAGAAAAATGATGGAACGAATCCTCGACATCGCTACGGCTTACGAAGTGCCAATTGAGGCGGAAGCCCGTGCTAGCACTTCCTACGCCATGCTGATGAACGACCGCGTTCGTCAGTGGTTCGAGAGTCGTGGATTTATTCTTACTCATAATGAGAAGAAGGAGCACTACTTAGACGGAGAAGATTTCTACATGGTTCGCTTCGAATACCGAGGAGTACCAGTGGAATAAAAATAATGCAGTAAAAAAATGATCCGTCCAATAATACTGGGCGGTTTGTTTTATATTGTAGCTACAACCTGCTTTTGGTCTCCGATTTTGGATTGTTTTATTATGGAATTTGTTGGTTCGAATTCCGGCCGTAAGTTTAGCGAGTTTTGTGTCCGTGCGTGTCGTGTGATTTTCTAGGATTTGTGGTTTATAGTTCGTGTTCGTGGTAAATAAATGGTTAGA
>Ga0209417_1006062_pt1 | contig 12749 bp, 11 predicted proteins | sample RifGroF2_FD_184002 | JGI IMG/M metagenome (GOLD analysis project Ga0209417, IMG submission 184002) | Groundwater microbial communities from Rifle, Colorado, USA - Groundwater F2 (SPAdes) (version 2) | ecosystem: Environmental > Aquatic > Deep subsurface > Groundwater | place: Rifle, Colorado... | reverse complement strand
CTGTATATTGTGAGGAAACTCTGCCTCTGGTTCAAAATGTATTCTGGCAATTGCTTTTTTACATTTGAGGCAAAAAACGGTCATACAAAATCAGGCATAAACACATTGTCAATTATCAATTATTCATTGTCAATCATCCACTTTCTCTCTATCAATAAAAAGAAAAACTTTCCTCAAAAAAACTAAGCTTTTCCTTAATCTACCTTAAATAAATCTTAACAGAATCTAACAAAGTAGAAAAATTAATAAATCTCAATTATTTTTGAAATTTTGCCTTGCAACGATTTCACAAAGTGAAAAGTTCTCTTTAATTTAAGATTTTATAAATTTTCTTTGTCTAACTGTAATTATAAAAAATAATGTATATTTGTGTTTTTAAAAATTTAAAGAGAAAATATAACTTATGAAAAAATCGTTTAAGTATTTAGTTTTATTGTTAGTATTTGTTTGTACTACAAATGTTTATTCTCAAACAAAAACAAAATTGGGTCATATTGATTCAAATAAATTAATGGTATTACTTCCTGGAAGAGACACAATCCAAACCAAATTAGAAAAATATAAAGGCTCTCTTGAGTCTCAATTAAAAACTATGTATGGAGAATATCAAGTAAAACAACAAGAATTGCAATCTGGTTCAAATACTATGGCAGAACTAATAAAACAAGCCAAAATGAAAGAATTAGATGACCTAGCTCAAAGAATTCAAGATTTCCAACAATCAGCAGAAGATGATTTTAAGAAAAAAGAACAAGAATTACTACAACCATTAATTACAAAAGCTAAAACAGCAATTGAAGAAGTTGCTAAGGAAAATGGCTATAAATATATATTTGACGTTAGCCTTGGCGTTATATTATATTTTGAAGAAGGAGATGATGTTTTACCTTTGGTTAAAAAGAAATTAGGAATAAAATAATTTTTTATTAATGAATATATAAAAGAGAAAAGCTGATTTGTGGAATCAAATCAGCTTTTTTGTTATAAATTAAAATTTAAAGTTTTGATTAAATCAGTTGTATATATAGAAACTTATGGCTGTCAAATGAATTTTTCAGACAGTGAAATTGTTGCCTCTATTTTAACAGAAAACGATTATGAAATAACTAAAGACATAAATTGTGCAAATATAATATTTATAAATACTTGCTCTATTAGAGATAATGCCGAACAGAGAGTAAAGAACAGATTAATAGAACTTAGAACCATAAAGAAAAATAGGCCTAAAACAATAATTGGAGTTTTAGGTTGTATGGCTGAAAGGCTCAAAGAGCAATTAATGGAAGATGAAAAAATTGTAGATTTAGTTGCTGGACCAGATTCTTACAGAACTCTCCCAAATTTAATAAATATTGTAAGTGATGGGTTGAAAGGTATAAATACAGAACTATCTATAGAAGAAACTTATTCTGAGATAACTCCCGTGAGGTATAATTCAAATGGAGTTTCTGCATTTATATCCATAATGCGAGGTTGCGAGAATATGTGTTCTTATTGTGTTGTTCCATATACAAGAGGGAAGGAAAGAAGTAGAAATTTCAACTCAATTATAAATGAAGTAAAAATATTAGTTAGCAAGGGCTATAAAGAAATAACATTACTTGGTCAGAATGTTAATTCATATAAATATGAGGATGTTAATTTTGCTAAATTATTGAATATTATTGCAAAAATTGATGAAACAATAAGAATAAGATTTGCTACATCGCACCCAAAAGACCTATCAAACGAACTTATAGATACAATTGCATTACATCCAAATATTTGCAAATCTATTCATTTACCAGTACAATCAGGCAGTAACCATATTTTAAAATTGATGAATAGAGTTTATGATAGAGAATGGTATTTGGAAAGAATTAGAAAAATTAAATCAACAATCCCAGATTGCACTATTTCAACAGATATTATATCTGGATTTTGTGGTGAAACTGAGCAAGATCACTTAGATACACTTTCAATAATGAAAGAGGTTGGATATGAATTTGCATATATGTTTAAATATTCCGAACGGGATAATACTTATGCTTTTAAACACTTAAAAGATGATGTTCCTGAAATAGAAAAAATAAGGAGATTAAATGAAGTAATAAAATTACAACAAGAATTATCTTTAAATAGCAATAAAAAAGATATAGGGAAAATATATAAAGTTCTAGCAGATAGTATATCAAAACGTTCGGCTACACATTTGTCAGGAAGAACAGAATTTAATAAAGTTGTTATCTTTGAAAAACAATTTAATAACATAGGGGATTACGTTATGGTAGAAATAACAGAATGCAGTTCGGCAACTTTAAAAGGAAAATTAGTTAATTAAATAATATTTATTATTTTTGGATAATATTTTAATAAAAACAAAATCATGAATTTTTCAGGACATAACCCAAGTAAGCTAATGGAAGTAGGCGTTTCTGTATTTGCAAGAATAGGCGCATTAGCAACCCAGCACAATGCTGTAAATCTATCACAAGGATTTCCAGATTTCCCTAGCTATGAAAAAATGATAAATCTGGTACATGAAAACATGTTAAAAGGACACAATCAATATCTCCCTATGTCTGGTTTATTTTCATTAAGAGAAGTAATTTCTGATAAAATAAAATCACAATCAAAAATATATTACAATCCAGAAACAGAAATTACAATTACAGCAGGAGCTACTCAAGCAATATATACAGCAATAACTTCTGTTATAGAAGAAAATGACGAGGTAATTGTTTTTGAACCTGCTTATGACTCATATATTCCTGCAATTAAATTAAATGGAGGTATTCCTATATATATTGAGTTAAACTATCCCGATTACACTATAGATTGGGACTACATAAAAAAGCGTGTAAATAATCGAACTAAAATGATTATTATTAATACACCAAATAATCCAACAGGGAAAATTATGAGCTATGAAGACTTTAAGGAATTAGAAAAAATAGTTAGCAATAGCAATATATTAATACTAAGTGATGAGGTTTATGAGCATATTATATTTGATAACAAAAAACATTACAGTATATGTGATTTCCCTGAATTAGCAAGTAGAAGTTTCGTTATATATTCATTTGGCAAAATGTTTCATACAACCGGTTGGAAATTAGGTTATTGTTTAGCACCAGAAATATTAACAACACAATTCAGAAAAATACATCAGTTTATTGTTTTTACATGTAATACCCCAATTCAATATGCTCTCTCTGAATTTATGAAAGAAAAAACTTATTTAGAAATAGGCAAAATGTTTCAAGAAAAAAGAAATTATTTTTTAGACAACATAAAGCAATCCAAATTTAAATTTATTCCCACCGAAGGTACATATTTTCAAATATTAGATTACTCTGCAATATCTCTAGAAAATGATGAGGAATATGCAAAACAACTTATTATAGAATCAGGATTAGCAACAATACCTATTTCATCATTTTATCATACTCCTAATAACAATACTCTTCTTCGGGTTTGTTTCGCAAAAACAGATAATACTCTTGATAAAGCAATAGAAATAATATGCAAGATTTAAAAGTAACAATAATTCAGCCAGATGTATTATGGGAAGATGTAAATTCTAATCTATCCTCATATACAGAAAAAATAGACTCAATAAGTGAACAAACAGATCTTATAATTCTTCCTGAAACATTTACGACCGGATTTAGCATGAATATGCGCAAATGTTCAGAGCAAATGAATGGGAAGACTATAAAATGGATGAAAGATCAATCTAGAAAGACTAATGCAGTTGTTATGGGTAGCATCTTTGTAAAGGAGGTTGACAGGTTTTATAATAGACTTATATGGGTTGAGCCAAATGGGATATTCCATTATTATGATAAACGCCATTTGTTTAGAATGTCTAATGAGCATCTTTATGTAAAACAAGGAGACCGACGCTTAATCGTGACTTTAAATGGATGGAAAATATACCCTCTTATATGTTATGATTTAAGATTCCCTATTTGGAGCACCAACAAATATTCAAAAACACACGAAAATTATAGCTATGACTGCTTAATATATATCGCAAATTGGCCTGAAAAAAGAGATGAAGCATGGGAAACATTACTAAAGGCAAGAGCAATAGAAAATCAGGCCTATACTATTGGTGTAAATCGCATTGGTATTGACGGCAATAATTTTTCATATTGTGGTAACTCTATGGTGGTAAATTACAAAGGAAAAACAATTAGTGCTTTAGAAAAAAATGAAGAAAAAATTTCTAGCATAACATTAAATTATGAAGAATTAGAAGATTATCGACGACATTTTGATGTAGCTAAAGACTGGGATAAATTCAAATTATTGAAGTTTGGAAAAGAAATTAGTGAAAATGATGCTATTATTAGTGAAATTGCTCATTCAAAAAAAGAAAAACCAAATAAAACTTTTGAATTCATAAAGAAACATAAAGGTAAATTTTTAGTTGCTTTAGTTTTTATTATAATTTTTCTTTTATACATTTTTATTTTCCGTTTTGACAATTCTCCAAATGCTGTAAAATTTAAAGAAAGTGATAAATTTATCAAAGAACAGGACAAGAGAATACGTGCGGTTAATCCTTATGAAAAGTAAAAACCAAGACGTTATGCTGTTGTATAAATCAAAAGAATTAATTATTGGAAATTTATCATTAGGAGGGAGCAACCCTGTCCGAATACAATCAATGACAAATACCAAAACCATTGACATTAAATCAACAATAACCCAATGTATTGACTTATATAAAGCAGGATGCGAATTAATAAGAATAAGTGTTAAAGATAATGCAGAAATAGAAGCACTAAAATCAATAAATACACAACTAAAAACATCTAAAATAACAATTCCATTAGTAGCAGATATTCATTATCGTCCAGACATTGCAGAAGCCGCTGCAAAAATAGTAGAAAAAGTAAGAATAAATCCAGGTAACTATGTAGATAAAAACAAAAATAACTCTACTCTAACCCACTCATATCTATCAAAAGATGAAGAGTATGATAAAATATACAAACGCATAAAACCTTTAATTGACATTTGTAAAATAAATGGAACCGTAATTAGAATAGGCATTAACCAAGGGTCTCTATCAGAACGTATTATTCAGCAATTTGGAGATAGTGAAGTAGGGATGGTGGAATCTGCTTTTGAATACTTAGAAATACTAAAGGAGCTAAACTTTGAAAATGTAGTAGTATCTTTAAAATCAAGCAATCCTTTAATTATGGTAAATGCAAACAGAGCTTTTGTGTTGAAGTCAATGAAATATGGATTTAATTACCCTATACATTTAGGAGTTACAGAAGCAGGTGAAGGAGAAGATGGAAGAGTAAAATCATCTATAGGAATATCTACTTTATTAGAAGAAAGTATAGGAGATACTATTAGAGTATCCCTTACAGAAGATTCTATAAATGAACTTCCTGTTGCAGAAAAGATAGTAAAACATTTTTCCATACGTAATAATTATAAAAAAACGACAAGTGGAGTATTACAAAAAATACATCATAAAAAAAGAGAAACATTTAGTATTGGTGCTATTGGAGGTGATAATGTCCCAAAAATAATTTGTAATTATAAAGAAGAGCTAATATCTTTAGACGAAAGCAATTATGATTATTGTTATGTTAGTGAAGAATGTGCAAATAGCGTTTTTATTGAAAAAAAATTAATTTACCCTGCATTATTATGGAAAAAACTAGACAGTAATAAAAAAAACCATACGTTACCGTTGTTAACTAGAAATCAATATATTAAAGGGGATATAATAAACAATGAAAAAAACTTTTTAAATATCTCTATTAATGATTTAGACGACAATATATTAGAACGTTTGGCTAATGATAAAACTACAGTAATCGTATTTGATTGCAATAACAATATATCAAGAATAACTCGTGATTTATTTAAAATACTAGAAAGTAAAAATATAAAAAATCCAGTTATCTTTAAAAGACGTTATAGTAATATAAATGACATAGAATTACTACAGATAAAAATTGCAGGAGATCTCGGAGGATTGTTTTTAGATGGATTTGGTAATGGCTTATGGCTTGATGTAAAAACTAATATTCCTATAAGAAAAGTCAATGAAATGGCATTAAGTCTGCTCCAAGGAGCAAGAGTAAGAATTGACCGTACTGAATATATTTCATGTCCATCTTGTGGAAGAACAACTTTCAATATTCAAGATACTTTACAAAAAATAAAATCAAAAACATCTCAGTATAAAGGGATAAAAATTGCAGTGATGGGTTGTGTTGTAAACGGAATTGGAGAAATGGCTGATGCAGACTACGGATACGTAGGAACAGGTAGTAATTTAATAACATTATACAAAAACAAAGAAGTCGTTAAAAAAAATATAGAAGAAAACAATGCCGTAGAAGAACTAGTTAAACTAATAAAAATGGATTTAAAAACCAGAACTTAATAAAATATTGTGAGAAATATTGCTGTATTTGATTTTGACGGGACATTGTATGAAGGAGATACTACAATAGATTTTGCTTTTTTTATTTATAAAAAACTTCCTATTCGTTTCCCCATATTTTTTATTCAATTATTAGCACTCCCATTATACTTGCTTAAGATTATAAATACAAAACAATACAAAAACATCTATATCCTCTATTTGAAAAATATTAATCCTGAAAAACTAAATGTTTTGATTAAAGAATTTTGGAATACAAAATATCCAAAACATTTTAAACATGAAATCATTAAACATTATTTATTAAATAAACAAAATGGCATAACTAATATTTGCATTAGTGCATCTCCTGACATATTAATAAAACCATTACTTATTGACACCCTTAAATTTGATTACGTTATAGCAACTACTGTTATTTACAATAAAAATAAATACATTATTAAGGGCGAAAACTGCAGAGGTGCAGAGAAAATAAATAGATTAAACAACTTATTTGAAAATGAACCATACTATATAGAAAATGCTTTTAGTGATAATAAAGACGATAAAAAACTATTGAAGATTGCTTTGAAAGGATATTTTATACATAATAATCAAATAACAAATATTTCAGATGAGCAAAAATATTAGCAAAAAAGACATATACAATTTTTTAAAAAATAATACAGCTAAAACATCTATTTTAAATAAACTTAAAATTGTTTACCGACCTTTTATATGTCCTTTTGATGAACTATTAAATGAAATTGAAATTAACAGCTCGTTGTTTGATATAGGTTGTGGCTCTGGGCAATTTTTAAGCATAGTAGCAAAATTTAAATCTTCAAAAGCATTAGGTGGTGTTGAAATAGATTCGGAATTAGTAAATAATGCTTTAAAATTATTAGAACAATATGCTCCCATTTCTAAAATAGAACAATATGATGGGGTTAATTTACCTACATATATTGAAAATTATAAATATATTACTCTTATTGATGTTATTCATCATGTAAACAAAGAAAAACAAAATGATTTTATTGCCGAAATATATAACAAAATGTCACTAGGAAGCAGATTAATATTAAAAGATATTAATGCAGATTCTTTTTTTGTTTGGGGCAATAAAATACACGATCTGATATTATCAAAAGAAATAGGAAAAGAACTTAGCTTGAAAGCGATGATAGATATATTGAAAGCTCAAGGATTTAAAATAGTAAAAATTTCACAAAAAAGGCTTTATTGGTATCCTCACTATACAATAGTCTGTGATAAGATTTAAATAATCTTAAAAAAAGTTCTAATTACCATATTCATATGTATTGCCAATATCAATGTTCTTTTGTCTTTTTTCTGTATGTTCTCAAGCAAACAGTGCTTTTCACTATTAATAACTTTACTAATGGAACCTATTTGTTAAAATTAATAAAATTGTTAAATATATTTTGTATAATTGCAGTGATAATTTTTAGAGATATAGCAAAACTATATTAATAAGGATTAGTATTTCTAATTATTTTATTTAATAGAAGATAATGATGAAAAAAGATAGTTCTAAAAAGAAGAAAACACAAATAGAAAACTATGACGAAATAAAAGATAGAGGAAAAAGATTAGAAGCTTTATTTAATCTTGGTAATAATATCATGGAGACGGAGAGGCGTATTCCTTTGTCATTTAATGATTTTTTACATCTAGCCTCATCAGAACCTGAACATGTATTTAGAGATATTTTTCAGCTTTTTTATGATATGGTTTATTATTATATACCAAATGGTTCTGACGAGTATGAAATAAATGAAAATACAATAGGTTTTTTTAATTATGATTTTACAAATTTGTTTATAAATGATTGTGATGACCCGTTTTTTGCAGATAGGATTTTTGCAAATAGATTTATTGAATTTGTAAATAGATTTAAAAAGGGTGTGCAAAATAATCATATATACTTATTTGAAGGACCTCCAGGAAGTGGGAAAAGCACATTTCTTAATAATTTGTTATATAAGCTTGAAGAGTTTACAAAAAAACCAGAGGGAGCTGCATACAAAACATTATGGAAACTAGATTTACATAAACTAAATGGGACTCCTTTCAGTCCAAGCAATACAAATGAAGATCAAAATGTAAATACTGCAAATGCTGATAATAATTTGAATCGTTATCTTGAGATTACATGTCCAAATAATGATCATCCAATACTTCAAATACCAAAAAAATACAGAAAGCAATTTTTAGACGAGTTAATTACTGATAAAGATTTTAAGGATAAACTTTTTAACTCAAAAGAATATGCATGGATTTTCAAAGAGAATCCTTGCTGTATCTGTAGTTCAATATATAATGTTCTTATGCAAAAATTGGATGATCCAATTAAAGTGTATAACATGATTCATGTAAAACGTTCTGATTTTAGTCGTCAATTTGGGAAAGGAATTACAGTATTTAACCCTGGTGATCATCATATAGCAAAGTCTATAACCGACTTTAGTTTGCAAAATAAGATAAATGACTTATTTAAAAATGATGAAGTAAAATACATTTACTCCCACTTATCAAACACAAATAATGGAGTTTTTTCCTTAATGGATATCAAAGAGTATAATATAGAGCGATTAATGGACTTGCATGGTATTATCTCTGATGGTGTACATAAAGTTGAGCTTATAGATGAGCGTATTAAATCAATCTTTTTAGGACTAATAAACCCCGAGGATAAAATTCATTATGCAAATGTAAAATCATTTCATGATAGAATTATTTCAGTAAAAATCCCATATATACTTGATTATAACACAGAAGTAGCAATATATAGAAATAAATTTGGAAACGACATAGATAAAGCTTTTTTACCTAGAATGTTATCAAATTTTGCGAAAATAATAATATCTTCCCGTCTCAATATAGAGTCTACAGCAGTAAAAAAATGGATTGACAACCCAGATAAATATAAAAAATTTTCAGATAAGTATTTTTTGCTTTTACGAATGGATATTTACACTGGAAAAATTTCTAAATGGCTTTCTGATGAAGACATTAGAAAATTTGATTTTAACACACGAAAAGGTGTAATAGATGAATCGGAAAACGAAGGATTAAAAGGCATTTCTGGACGACAATCATTAAATCTTTTTAATGATTTTATATCCAAGTATTATAAATCAGGGAAACCTATAACAATGGATATGTTAAAGCATTTTTTTACAGAAGATGCAGATATTATAGGCAATGAAATTCCAGATGGATTTATTCAATCAATAGAAGATATGTATAATTGGAATATTCTTCAAGAAATAAAGGAATCAATTTATTATTATAATGAAGATCAAATTTCAAAAGATATTCAAAATTATTTATATTCTATTAATTTTGAAATAGGGGCTACGGAAAGGTCTATTTATACAGGAGATATTATAGACATAAATGAAGAATATTTTAAAAATTTTGAAGCCATTTTCTTAGGAACAGTAAGTACCATAAAAGAAAGGTTATCTTTTAGAAAGGAGATTCAGAAAGAGTATGTATCTAAAACTGCATCACAGGAAATACAGATTGAAAATAAAAAAATCACAGAAACCAATTTATTCTTAAGTCTTTTTGAAAAATACACAAAGAATTTAAAAGAAAATGCTTTAATACCATACTTGGATAATGATAATTTCCGAAGAGCAATTATTGCATACAACTCAAGCGCTTTTAATGCTTATGATGAAAGAATAAAGAAAGATGTAAAATTTCTAATAAATAATTTAAAAACAAAGTTTAAATATACAGAAGATGGAGCACAACAAGTTTGTTTGTATGTTCTTGATTTTAACATTTCTAAAAAATTTAATTAATATTAAGAGTATATTAGACTAATTTAGATGCGATGCAAAAAAAACAGATAGTATATGAGCCTAATATGAGGGCAAAATTAGGGTTTACAAGGACAATAATATTAATGATAAAAAATATTATTGAATATAGAGAACTAATATATCAACTCTTTAAAAGAGATTTTTTAATGTCATATAAAAAGTCATTTTTAGGACTTAGTTGGATTCTTATAGCTCCTATATTTGGGATTATTTCATGGGTATTTATGAATTCAACAGGGATTTTGGCCCCAGGTGATGTTGGCATTCCTTATCCTGCTTATGTTCTTTTAGGAAGCTCTCTGTATGGGCTTTTTATGGGTTTTTTTACTTCAGCCTCTGCAACTTTAAATGCAGGAACTGGATTTATACTTCAAGTTAATTTTCCCCATGATATTTTACTGTTTAAACAAGCAATGCAACAATTTGTAAGTTTTCTTATATCGTTTATTTTAACAATCTTTGTATTGATGCTTTTTGGAGTATTTCCAAGCTTTATGCTACTGATACTACCAATATTAGTATTGCCTTTATTTTTTCTTGGGGCAGCAATAGGCTTGTTAAGTTCAATAATAAGTGTTGTAGCTGTAGATATACAAAAAGGTATAGAATTTTTAATGGGTTTAGTAATGTTTGTTACACCTGTAATTTATTCTAACAATATAAGCAATCCTTCATTACAGTTAATAATTAAATATAATCCATTAACTTATCTTATTTCTGGCGTTAGAGATGCGTTAATTTATGGAAGTATTCCCAATATAGAAATATTCATGTATGCTTCATTAGGTTCTTTTTTGTTTTTCTTGTTAGCTCTACGTTTATTTTTTCTTTCTGAGCATAAGATTATAGAGAAAATGTTGTAATAGGTAATAATTTAATTTAATGATTTATGTCAAAAATAGAAAAAATTTTAAATAAAACAGAAGATTTAAATAAGGATGATATTATATATTTGCTAAAAACAGATAAGGAAGAGAGAAATCTTTTATATAAAAAATCCGCAGATGTTAAGGAAAAATATGTAGGCAAAAAGGTATATTACAGGGGATTAATAGAAATATCTAATATTTGCTCAAAGGATTGTTTGTATTGTGGAATTAGAAAAAGCAATGTTAATGTTGAAAGATATTTTGTGTCAGATGACGAGATCCTTGCTGCTGCAAAGTTTGCTTATGAAAGTAATTATGGGTCAATCGTTATGCAATCAGGGGAATTAAAATCTCCAGAATTTACAAAAAGAATTAGCAATTTGCTTAGAGAAATAAAAAAAATCTCAAATAACAAATTGGGAATCACATTGTCATTGGGCGAGCAAACATTGGAAACTTATAATGAATGGTTTGAAGCAGGAGCTCATAGATATTTATTAAGAATAGAAAGTTCAAATAAAAAGTTATATTATAAAATACATCCCCACGATGACAAACATCTTTTTGAAGAACGAATAAAAGCTTTGGATTCTTTACGTGAGGTTGGTTATCATGTTGGTACAGGAGTAATGATTGGCTTGCCTTTTCAAACGTATGAGAATCTGGCTGAAGATTTATTGTTTATGAAACAATTGGATATTGATATGTGTGGCATGGGGCCTTATATTGAACACAAAGATACGCCTTTGTTTAAAGAAAGTTCTAATCTGTTGCCAATAGAAGAACGCTTTAACCTTGCGCTAAAAATGATTGCAATATTGAGAATAATAATGAAAGACATAAATATAGCCTCTGCAACAGCATTACAAGCAATAGACAAAATAGGAAGAGAAAAAGCAATAATGGTTGGGGCAAACATAATTATGCCAAATATAACTCCCGGAACTTACAGGGATAGTTATAAATTATATGATAACAAACCATGCGTTGATGAAAATGCAGCTGATTGCAAAACATGCCTTGAAGCAAGAATACATATAACAGAGAATGAAATAGGCTATGGAGAATGGGGAGATTCAAAACATTTTAAAGCAAGAAATTAATTGAATATTGTTTAGTTATTTTTGCAGGCAATTATTTTTTCTCTCATATTTTAATCTGTAATAATTATGGGACCGTTGCAAGGCTAAATTAAAAAATAATCACTTAAATTATTAATCAACAGTTGTTTATGTTAAATAATTTTGTATATTTGCAACGTGAAAACAGAAACAACAGCACAAATAGGATTTGCCAAATTGGCATTATCAAAAAGAAAAATAAAGGATGTTTTTTTAATCAGATTAATATTGTTATTGATTGGAAACAAATAAGTCGATTGATTATAAATATTATCAAAAAGGTGAAAGTGTCTCGTCCTAAAATAGGTTTACACAAAAAATAGAATTATGAAAAAACTAAGTAAACTTATTTCAGGATTATCTAGATTTTGGCAATAATAATCCTGACTTCGTCATTGCGACACCCAATTCAAAATTAGTCTAAATTTTCCCAGTAATCTTCTGAAAACAATTTTTCAATTAGCTTATGTTTTTTTGTCAGAAGCATTATTTTGGATACTATTTTATT
>Ga0209417_1006061_pt1 | contig 12749 bp, 11 predicted proteins | sample RifGroF2_FD_184002 | JGI IMG/M metagenome (GOLD analysis project Ga0209417, IMG submission 184002) | Groundwater microbial communities from Rifle, Colorado, USA - Groundwater F2 (SPAdes) (version 2) | ecosystem: Environmental > Aquatic > Deep subsurface > Groundwater | place: Rifle, Colorado... | reverse complement strand
CATTGTTGCCATCGGGATTACCAATCAGCGCGAGACCACGCTTATCTGGGATAAACAAACCGGCAAGCCCATTCACAGCGCCATTGTCTGGCAGTGCCGCCGGACAGCAGAGCGCTGTAACCGGCTTAAGAAAATAAAAGGCGAGGCCGAATTCTTCAGGAAACGCACCGGCCTGCCTATTGACGCCTACTTTTCGGCCACCAAGATTGAATGGCTGCTTAAGAATATTCCCGGGGCTTTAGCTAAGGCAAGGGCAGGAAAACTTTTATTCGGTACTACCGACACCTGGGTGTTGTGGAAATTGACCGGGGGGAAAATTCATGCCACCGATTACACTAATGCCTCGCGGACAATGCTTTTTAATATTGAAAAGTTAAGCTGGGATGAGGATATTTTAAAAAAATTTAGGATACCGAAAACGATATTGCCGCCCGTCAAGAGTTCATCCGGGGCCTTTGGAAAGACGGTAAAAATCGGCGCTTTGCCCGAGGGAATTCCCATATCCGGGATTGCCGGGGACCAGCAGGCCGCGCTTTTCGGCCAATCCGGGTTCTTGCCGGGGAGTATCAAGAATACTTACGGCACAGGGTGTTTTATTCTGTTTAATGCCGGAAAGAAACGCCCGGTGTCAAGATACGGCTTAATTACCACCCTGGGCTGCGGCAAGGCTGGAGAGCCGGTTTATCTGCTGGAAGGAGCGGTATTTATTGCCGGAGCGGCTATCCAATGGTTGAGGGATGGGCTGAAGATATTGGACCTGGCCGCGGATTCAGAGAAGATGTCTCTGTCCTTAAAAGATAATGCCGGGGTTTATTTTGTCCCGGCATTTGTGGGTTTAGGCGCGCCTTACTGGGACCCCGATGTCCGGGGAGCGATATTTGGGATTACCCGGGGGACTACCAGAGAACATCTGGCCCGGGCGGCGCTGGAGGCAATGTGTTATCAGACCAAGGATGTGCTGGTGGCGATGGAAAAAGATACGGGATTAAAGATCAAGGATTTAAAGGTTGACGGAGGGGCCGTAGCCAATAATTTCCTGTGCCAATTCCAGGCCGATATTTTAGGTATTAATGTTATCCGGCCCAGGGTCATTGAAACCACCTCTTTAGGCGCCGCCTATCTGGCCGGCCTGGCAGTCGGTTATTGGAAAGATGCGGATGAAATCCGCGAATGTTGGAGCATAGGCCGCAAGTTCCTTCCCCTAATGCCTAAAGTCAAGAGCTCGGCCCTTTACGCCGGCTGGACCGAGGCGCTCAAGAGGATATTAAAATAAAGAAAAACTGGGGGTCAGCCCTCGAAATTGGCTTGACATGCAGTTACAAAAGCATGGAATACTGATATGGTAAGAACATACAGGCTTCAACCGGAAGACTGCTTTTATCGTAACCAGCAGGAGAAGATGGCAGGATTACCCAAAGAATATAATTAGTCCGGTTATAAGTGGCATATTGAACATAGAACTGTATTGATAAAGATCAGGTCGATAAGGTTTTTGGTATTAAAGCTACAGAATATTGCGCGTCAGCGTGTGATAGATGGGATGGCAGAGAAATAGGCCAATACTCTTATTTCTAAATTCGAGGGCTGACCCCATAGATTTTGGCGCGAGATCCCAAATCATTTCCCGCATGTGGATTTGGATGAATTTATTGTGATACCCAATCATATGCATGGGGTATTGGTTATTAAAAATACCGTAGGGGCGAAAAATTTTTCGCCCCTACAAATATCCCTAACAACGCCCATACAATCGCAACGACATATATACGGCACATCTTGGGATGAAGACGAATATTATGCCGAAAAGAAAAAAGGGGACATTTTTTGCCCCTAATTTGAATACAATGAGTTATAAGATAATTATTTGTCTCTAAGAGTAATAAGTGGATTTTTGAATGAGCGGGAATGTAAAAATGGTGTATAACGATATGAAAGATATATAGCTATGAGGAATGTTCCTGTTTTTGATGTTCTGATAATCGGGGCTGGGGTGGTGGGGGCGGCTATCGCCAGGGAGTTGTCCCGGTATAAGCTTTCTATCACGGTCTTGGAGAAAGAAGAGGAGCCGGCTTTTGGGGTCTCTAAATCTAACAGCGGGATAATTCATCCTGGGACCCAGAACCCGGCGGGTTCGCTTAAAGGGCGATTATGCCTGGAGGGGAATATTTTGATTCGCCGGATTTCAGGAGAGCTGGGGCTGGATTTTAAAGAAACGGGAGAGTTGATTGTTGCCTTTAGCCAGGATGAGATACAGCGGCTCTTAACGATAAAAAGCGAGGCTGAAACCTTGGGAGTGTTGGACTTAAGGATAGTGGATAAAAGCTGGCTAAGAGCTAATGAGCCGAATCTTAATCCCGAGGCCATTGCCGCGCTCTATGCCCCCGGCGCCGGGGTTATCAGCCCTTACCGGTTAGTCTATGCTCTGTGCGAAAACGCCCTTAAAAACGGGGTGGAGCTTTACACCCAAATCAGGGTGGAGAATATTGTTTTCACCAAGCCGGGTTTTGAGATCCAGACTTCAAAAGGCACGTTTAAGGCCAGGTATGTTATCAACGCCGCCGGTTTATCTGCCGATGAAATATCCGCTATGGTTGGCATCAGTGATTTTAAGATAGCCCCGCGTAAGGGCCAGGAGTTTATCTTAGATAAAAAGAAAGAGAATCTGACTAATCACTTAATTTTTCCGTCTGGGTTTGTAGGGACAGCACAGTGTACTGTCCCTACAAAAGGGATACTGGTAATCAAGACCGCAGACGGTAATCCGATGATCGGCCCCAGCGCCGAAGAGGTGGAAGATAAGGAAGACTCCTCCACTACCGAGGAGGGCTTAAGAAAGGTCTTTGCGGGGGCAAGGAAGCTGGTGCCGTCCATAAGCCAGGATGATATTATTGCCTATTTTTCCGGTTTAAGGCCAGCGGCGGCTTTGGCTATAGGAAGCCAAACCACGGCCCTCTGGCCGGCCGGGGATGATTTTATTATCCGTTATGAGGATAAAGCTCCGGGATTTGTTAATGTGGCCGGGATTCAGTCTCCGGGCCTGACTGCGGCCCCGGCTATAGCAAAGATGGTGTGTAATATTTTGACTGAAAAGGGATTACAATTAGAAAAGAAAGAAGGTTTTATTTCAGAAAGGAAAAAACCAATTCATCTGTTTAATATTCCTTTATCCGAGACCGAAGAGTTGATTAAAAAGAATGCAAGTTATGGCGATATTGTCTGCAGGTGCGAGATGGTTTCAGCCAAAGAGGTACAGGATGCCATAACCGCCGGGGCGCGCACTATGGACGGGATAAAATTCAGGACTCGCGCGCAGAGCGGCAGATGCCACGGTAGTTTCTGTACTACGCGCCTGATGAAGATTTTGTCAGAAGAAACAAAAACTCCTTTAACCGCGATTACCAAAAGGGGCAAGGGATCGGAGATTGTGAAGGGAGAAAGAACGATTGATTGAACGGGATTTAGTGATAGTGGGAGCGGGACCGGCGGGGATGGCAGCGGCAATCTCGGCTTATGAAAGCGGGGTGCGGGATATTTTGCTCCTTGAAAGGGACCAGTATCTGGGCGGTATATTAAACCAGTGCATCCATACCGGCTTTGGCTTGACTTATTTTAAGGAAAATCTCACCGGGCCGGAATATTCCCAGAGGTTTATTCAGAAAATTCAGGCGATAAAAAAAATAGAGGTAAGTCTTAAGTCTTTCGCGGTCAAATTAAGCCAAGAAAAGGAGCTTACCTTTATTAAGCCTGGTAAATTAGAGCGGGTTAAGGCCAGGGCCTTGATCCTAGCCTCCGGGGCCAGGGAAAGGACCCGGGAGATGATCCATATTCCGGGGGATCGTCCGGCCGGAATATTTTCCGCGGGGTTAGCCCAAAAACTGATCAATATTGAGGGGCTCCTTCCGGGTAAAGAAGCGGTAATTGTGGGTTCCGGGGATATCGGGCTGATTATGGCCCGGCGCTTTATTTTGGAAGGGGCGAAGGTAAGAGCGGTAATCGAGATCCAAAAACAAAGCCGCGGCTTGGCCAGGAATGTGGTTCAATGTCTTGAGGATTTTGGAATACCTTTTTACTTGTCGCACAAGGTTTCCAGGATTTACGGGAAAAAGAGGGTGGAAAAGGTGGATGTGGTTAAGCTTGATGAGAACTCAAACGAAATTCCCGGTTCAAGGTTTCAAATTGAATGTGACACAGTCCTGATTTCTGTGGGGCTTATCCCGGAGATTGAGCTGATTGATGGATTAGATTCATCCTCTATCTCCGGGTTGTTCGTCTGCGGGAACGCCGCAAAGATTTATGACCTGGCGGATTCGGTGACTAAGGACGCGCTGTCGGCGGGAAAACAGGCCGCGGAATATATTAAGGGTTTAGGATGATTAGGAATTTAACCTGTATAGAATGTCCTAAGAGCTGTGCTTTAAGGGTGGACATTGAAAACTGCCGGGTAGTCAAGGTTTCCGGAGAAAAATGCCCCAACGGCAAAGACTACGCGGTTTCCGAAGTGGAGAATCCGCAAAGGGTTTTGACCTCTATGGTTGTAGTGGCCGCACAGTGTGCGGCCACTACTTTAAAGATGCTCCCAGTCCGGACGGATAAGCCTATCCCCAAGGAAAGAATCTTGGAAGCTGCAGGGGAAATAAGAAAAATTAAAGTTGACCGGCCCGTTAAAAGCGGTGAGATTATTGCCGCGAATATTTTGGGTTTAGGGGTAAATTTAATAGCAACAAGGGACTGTTTGTAAAATAAGGCGATTCCAAACCCGCATTGGAAATCTGTTCCAATGCGGGTTTGGAATGAGGGGGGTTTTTCTGTGAAAGCAAGGGTGGTAGTGGCGATGTCGGGTGGAGTGGATTCTTCGGTGGCCGCCGGAATCTTGCTTAAAAAAGGATATGAGGTCATCGGGATTACGATGTGCTTTGGCCTCAAGGAGGCCGGTAAGAAAAGGCCGTCCTGCTGCGGGATAGAGGGCATAGAAGACGCCCGGCGGGTGGCCGAGAAGTTAGGGATAAAACATTATGTCCTGAATTTTGATAAGTATCTTCAGGCGCAGGTGGTGGATGATTTTATCAGCGAATACCTTTCCGGGAGGACCCCAAATCCCTGCATCCGCTGTAACCAGTATTTGAAGTTTGAGCGGCTCTTAGCTAAAGCCAAAAGCCTGGGGGCGGAGTATCTGGCCACCGGGCATTACGCGAGAATAGTCACAAGGTCACAAGGTCACAAGGTCACAAGTAAAATATTCTTGCTTAAGAAGGGAAAGGATAAATATAAGGATCAGTCGTATTTTTTGTATCGGCTAAGACAGGAACAACTGCGGCATATCCTTTTTCCTTTAGGAGGCTATACCAAGACCCAGGTGAGAGTAATGGCCGGGGAATTCGACCTGCCGGTTAAGAATAAGCCCGGCAGTCAGGAAATCTGCTTTATTCCGGATGATAATTACCGGGCTTTTTTAAGCCAGGCCTTAAGGAGTAAAGGGCTTAAGATAAGGCCGGGGCCGATTGTGGATTCTTCGGGGAAAGTTTTAGGCGAGCACAAGGGTATTCCTTTTTATACCATAGGGCAGAGGGAAGGGCTGGGGATTGCCGCGGGTTATCCCATATATATTATCCGCATGGATTCTAAAGAGAATACTATTGTGGCAGGAAAAAAGGAGGAGGTTTCTTCTTCCGGCTTGATTGCCGGTGATTTGAGCTTTACCAATGAAGCGGTGAAAAGAGAGATTGCTTTGAGGGTAAAGATAAGATATAATCATCGGGAAGTTTCAGCTAAGGTAAGTCCGGAAAGTAAAAACAAGCTGAAGGTGGTTTTTTCTCAAGCCCAATTCGCGGTTACTCCGGGGCAGTCGGTTGTATTTTACCGGGGCAATATAGTGATCGGCGGAGGGATTATAGAGAGTGGGTTAAAAGATGCAAAAATTAGTTGAAGAAATACAAAAGCTAAAAAAAGAAAGAAACGCCGTAATCGTGGCCCACAATTATCAGCTTCCGGAGGTTCAGGATATCGCGGATTTCCGGGGGGATTCTTTGGAGTTGAGCCGGATGGCGGCGAAGTCGCCGGCAAAGGTGATTGTCTTCTGCGGAGTGTATTTTATGGCCGAGACCGCTTCAATTTTATCGCCGGATAAAACTGTGCTGATGCCGGATACCCAGGCCGGTTGTCCTTTAGCCAATATGATTACTGCCGATGACCTGCGGGAGTTAAAGAGCCGCCACCCCAAGGCGGTATCCATAGGCTATGTGAATACTTCAGCCGAGGTCAAGGCCGAATTGGATTATTGCTGCACTTCCAGTAACGCGGTCAAGGTTATCTCCAGCCTCAAAGACGCCGAAGAGATAATCTTTATCCCGGATAAATACCTGGCTGATTATGTCTCCAAGAAAACCGGCCGCCGGCTGATTTCCTGGGACGGCTATTGCCCGACCCATGTCAAGATTCTTCCCGAAGATATTATCCGCTCAATCCGCCTTCACCCCAAGGCCAAGGTGATTGCCCATCCGGAATGTTCCAGCGAGGTAGCCGCCCTGGCGGATGAGGTGCTTTCTACGGGTAAGACCTGCGAGTATGTCAAAAAATCCGAGGTTAAGGAATTCATTATCGCTACCGAAGTTGGCCTGGTCTATCGCCTGCATAAGGATAACCCGGAGAAAAAATTCTACCCGGCCTCGGAACTGGCGGTCTGCCCGAATATGAAGCGCACCAACTTAGAGAAGATATTATGGTCTCTGGAAGAGATGCAAACCGAGGTGCGGGTGAGTGAGGAAATCCGCAAAAAGGCCAAAAAAGCGATTGAGGCAATGGTAGCCATCACATAGTGTAAGTTATGCTCATTAAGGGAGGCTTTGATGAAATGGAATAATGTGAAATCAAAAATAATCTCGGATGGCTGGAACTCGCAGATAAAAAATTTTACTGCCAGGATTCTATTTTTTCTGCTTGTCTTTATTGTTTTGCGCGTGCTTCTGGCCGCTTTCTTTGTCTACATCAAACCTAATGAATACGGCATCAAGCAGGTAAATATCGGTCTAAGAACCGGAATTCAGAAAAATGTGTATGAGGCCGGCTATCATTTCCTTATTCCTTTCGGTTTTCAGATGATGCATCGTTTCCCGCGCGATATGCAGGTATTTGAATTAACCGATTCTCCCGACACGGCCTCCCGCGACGCCCGCAAGGAAAAGGCGGCGCATATCCAGACCTCGGACGGATTCTTTGTGGATGTTGATGTGAGCGTGCTCTATCATATCAATGACCCCTATGAGGTTATTACCACGGTCGGCCCGGGGAAGCTGTATGAGGACAACGGCATTATCCCCAAGATTGAGCCAAAGCTGAAAGAGGCCCTGGGAGAATTAACCACCGAGGAATTTTATAATAGTCCGCTTCGGGTGGCCAAGGCCGAGGCCGCCAAACAGCTTTTAAACGAAGAATTAGATTCCAAGGGAATTTATATTGATTATGTGCTGGTGCGTTACTTTAAATACAGCGGAGAACTTCAGCGCAATATCGAAGAGAAAAAACTTAAGGATCAGTTGGTTTTTACCAATCAATCAAAAGCCAGGGCAACAGCGGAGGAGTCGCTGGTTAAAAAGGTCAGGCAGGAAGGTGAGGCTAATATGAAGGTAAGGCTGGAAGAAGGCAAGGCCTATATTGTCCGAAAGAACGCGGAAAGAGATCTGTATATCCGGACCAAAAAAGCCGCGGCCGACCTTTTAATCAGCCTGGCTGAAGCCCAGAAGACAGAGTTAATCAATCAGGCCTATCAAAAGAAAGGCTCGGATAAGCTGGTGGGGCTGAAAATGGCGGAGGTGTATAAAGGCCTGGATATGATTTTACTGCCTTCCAGCGGCCCAGGCGGAGTGAATCCTCTGGACCTAGATAACTCTCTTAAGATGTTTGGCGTAGTCGAAGGAAAGGAGCAATAAGATGCGGATAAAGGCCCTGGTTAAATTAGCGCTTACCTTTGTTATCTCCCTCTTTCTTTTTACGATAACTTTTCCCCATCACACCAAATCTACAGAGGTGGGGGTGCGGGTGATTAAGTGGTCTCCCCTGGCGAAAAAGGGAGTGGTGAAAGACATCTATGCTCCCGGGGCAACCTATTTCTTTATGCCCATTATTAACGAGTGGTATACCTTTGACGCGAAATTGCAAAATATGGAGATGACCGCCTCCTACCGGGGAGCCCGAGGGGGCAGGGATGACCTGGTTTTTAAGACGGTTGACGGCAATGACATCGCCCTGGACGTTATTATCGCCTATCGCATTGACCCCTTGAAAGCGGTAGATATCCTGGTCCGGGTTGCTCAAAGTAACGGGGAATTGGAGGAGAAGCTCATTCGCCCGGTATCCCGCAACATCACCCGGGAATTATTCGGTGAATTAAAGACCGAAGATTTTTATGTGGCTAATAAACGCACCGAGAAGGCGGAAGCCGTAAAAACAGCCTTAAATAAAGTGCTTAACGCTTACGGGATAATCGTGGAAAGCGTTTTACCTAAGGATTATCGCTTTAATCCCGCGTATCAAAAAGCCATTGAAGAAAAGAAAATCGCCGACCAGATGGCTGAACGTTTTAAGTCCGAAGCCAAGGCTACGGTAGAGGAATATCTGCAGAAACTGCAATTCTCCCAGGGGGAAGTGAATAAAATGGTTGCCGATGTGGACGGAGAATACCTTAAAGCCAAAATATCCGCCGATGCCTATTATGAACAGCAGGCGATGCTGGCCAAGGCCATTGAGGCGGAAGGCCTCGCCCAGGGAAAAGGCATAGAGAAGATGGTAGAGGCTTTGAATAGCTCCGGCGGTAAAACCATGGTGAAGATGAAACTGGCCGAGTCGCTGGAGGGCAAGAAAATCTATCTCCTGCCTTTCGGTGATACCGGAGGCATTGATTTAAAGACTACAGATATTAACGAACTGCTTAAAACATTCGGAGTCCAGAAGTTAGCCGAATAGCAATAGTACTCCGTGACATCAATTTCTAATGTCATCGTCCGGCTTGACCGGACGATCCAGAAATCTGGATTCCCGCTTTCGCGGGAATGACAGAATGTCAACAATTTATGTCACGGTGCAATAGTTTGTATTTATCTCTTTTTTATAGAAGCGTATTCTTTCCCGGAAGCGTTTAAATAAAAAATATTGACAAAATCAAACAATGTTGTATATTAATATTAATAAATAAGAATTTAGTTTTTTTTTGTAAGAGTTTGTGATTAGTTTCACAATATAAACGAAATGCACGAAACTCATCTGATTAAGAATATCCTGAAATACCTGGAAGAAGAGGAAAAGGTTTCTTCCCGAAAAATAAGAAAGGTTTACATCGCCCTTTCGGAGTTTGGCGGCATCAGCCGGGAACACTTTTTAGAGCATTACCGGCAGGAGTCGCGGGGAAGCCGCTGGAATAATTTAGATATTGAGTTTAAGAAGAGAATATTCGGCCCGGAGCTGGAAATTACCAGGATAGATTTTAACCCCTTAAATTAAAATAAAAAAATGAAATACGCCAGTATAAAAAAAGAAAACCTGAATAAGTGGCTGGAATATTTAAAGAAAAAAGCCCGGCTTTACGCCCCCAGAAAAAAAGAAAATCTTTTTGTTTTTCGTCCGGTAAAGGATGTTTCTGAAGTCTGCCTGAAATATGTTCCGACCATATTGCCGCCTAAGAAGTATTATTTCCCCCAGAAAGAAAAACTGTTGAAATTCAGCATTGAGCCTTTTAAGACCGCTAAGGCGATTTCCGAGTTTGAGGACTTTATTCTTTTTGGAGTGCATACCTGCGATATCGCCGGAATCCAATGTATGGATGTGGTTTTCCGCGACGGCCCCGAGGATCCTAATTATCTTAACCGCAAAGACAAGATGACTATCATTGGAATTGAATGCCTGGAATATTGCGACCGGTTTGCCAACTGCGTTTCTATGGCTAACCATGTGCCCCGGGGCGGCTATGACCTGATGCTGGTAGATATAGGAGAAAAATTTATTATCCATATCAATTCCGAAAAAGGGGAACGGTTAGTCAAGGGCTTGAGTTATATTAAGGAAGTCGGCGAAACTGAGATGAGCGCCTTAGAGCGGGTGAGAGAGGCCAAGAAGAAGGTGTTTAAGGAAGAGTTCAGCGCGCCTTTAAATAAGGTGAATCAGGCGTTTAGCCAGGGCTTTGCTTCAAAGGTCTGGGAGGATGTGGGTAGGCGCTGTGTAGCCTGCGGAAATTGCACCGCGGTTTGTCCTACCTGTTATTGCTTTGATGTTTTGGATGATGTGGATTTATCTTTAAATGAAGGGCTGAGGTATCGTATTTGGAATTCCTGCCAGATGGATGATTTTGCCAAGGTGGCGGGGGGTGAGGATTTCCGGAAGGAAAGGGCCAACCGCCAGCGCCACCGCTATTACCGAAAATTCAAATACCCGGTGGACAAATTTAACCGTTATTTCTGCACCGGATGCGGCAGATGCAGTAGAAGCTGTATGGCCCAGATAAATCTCATTGAAACGGTAAATTCATTAGCCGCAGAGGTTAAGGAAAGCCAAAAATGATTGAGCGCGAGATACTTTTAGAAAAAATGAAGACCTCTCCTTACCGGCCGATAAAGGCCAGGATAGTTGAGGCCAGGATGCTTACCGATAAGGAAAAGTTCTTCCGGATAGAATTAGAGGGAGGGATAGATTTACGCCATCAGCCGGGGCAGTTTGTAATGGTTTCCCTATTCGGCTACGGCGAGGCGCCGATTTCTATTTGTTCTTCGCCCACGGATAAAGGATATTTTGAGCTGACCGTCCGAAATGTGGGGACCTTGACCGATAAACTGCATCGTTTAGGTGAGGGTGATGTTTTGGGAATCCGCGGCCCATTCGGACGGGGTTTTCCCGTTGATAATATGTTCGGTTTTGACCTGGTGATTGCCGCCGGGGGTTTAGGATTAGTGCCTCTGCGTTCGTTGATTCGCTATATTATGTATAACCGCAATGACTTCGGCAATGTCCAGATCCTCTTAGGCTGTAAAACCCCCAAAGACCTTTTGTTTGGCCAGGAGACCAAGGAATGGATGAGGCGGGCTGAGATTAAATTTAACTGCACGGTAGACCGGGCCGACCCGGATTGGAAAGGCAATGTGGGCTTGATTACCAGTTTGATTCCCGGGGTAGACCTTAACCCTACCCGGACCTACGGGGTAGTGGTGGGGCCGCCGGTAATGTATAGGTTTGTGTTATCAGAGTTATTGAAGAAGAATATTCCCGATCATCAGATTCTGGTTTCTTTAGAAAGAAGGATGCGCTGCGGCCTGGGAAAATGCGGACATTGCCAAATTGAAGGGGTATATGTCTGCCAGTGCGGCCCGGTTTTTGATTATGCCCAGTTAAAGAATTTTAAAGGAGAGTGCCATGAGAAAGCCGCTTTACCCTGAGCGAAGTCGAAGGGCTAAACCTAAGGCAGCCTTTTTTGATTTTACCGACTGCGAGGGCTGTCAGCTGCAATTTGCCAATATGGGCGCAACCTTATTAGCGCTGACCGAGCTGGTGGATATTGTCAATTTCCGGGAGATTATGTCGGAGCAGGGCGAGGACTATGATGTCGCCTTTATTGAGGGCAGTATTACCACCGATACTGATGTGAAGCGGATTAAGCGAATCCGGGAGAAGGCCAAAGTAATCATAGCCTTAGGCTCCTGTGCTACCATTGCCGGAGTCAACGGGATTAAAAACCGCACTTCTTTAGATGTGGCTAAACAAAGGGTATATGGGGATAAGGCCGATACGGTAAACACCATCAAGGCTATGCCGGTGCATGAAGTGGTGAAAGTGGATTATTTCATTAATGGCTGTCCGGTATATATCCCGGAGGTTATCAGCGTTATCAAATGCGTCTTGATGGGCAAGCCTTACCCGGTGCCCAATTACCCGGTGTGCGTGGAGTGCAAGATGAATGAGAATGTCTGCCGCTATGAAAAAGACCAGGAATGTTTAGGGCCGGTAACCCGGTCCGGATGTAATTCCTGGTGCATTAATTACGGCAATAAATGTTACGGTTGCCGCGGCCTGGTGGATAATCCGGCGGTCCACGGCCAAAAAGACATTTTGTTAAAATACGGCCTGAAAACAGAAGACATACTTAATAATTTTACTTTATATAATGATTCAATGGGAGAAAAATATGACCCCGAATTTAAATAAACCAGCCTATTCCAAGGATGTTAAGATAGATGTGCATTACCTGACCCGGGTAGAGGGCCACGGTAATATCGCGGTGGATGTCAAGGAGGGTAAGCTGACTAAATGCGAGTTCCAGGTGATTGAGTCTCCACGCTTTTTTGAGTCCATGTTGGTGGGCCGGTCCATCTGGGAGGCCCAGCATATCACTAGCCGTATCTGCGGTATCTGCGCCTGCGGCCACAGCTTAGCCAGCATTAAGGCGGCTGAAGACGGTTTAGGGATAAAGCCAACAGAAGAGGTAATTCGCTTAAGAAAACTGCTTTTATATGCCGAGATACTGGACAGCCATATCCTGCATATTTATGTGCTGGTTGCCCCTGATCTTTTAGGGGTAAAAAGTATTATGCCTCTGCTAAAGACCGATAAACCGATAGTGGAGATGGCCTTGAGGATGAAGAGGATGAGTGATTACGCCGGAGAGGTGCTTTCCGGCCGGCATATTCATCCGATTAGTTATGTTATCGGCGGGCTGACCCAGCTTCCGGCCAGAGAGAGCTTAGAGAAACTCTATAAGCTGATGTTGGAATCCCGCA
>Ga0209417_1006058_pt1 | contig 12758 bp, 8 predicted proteins | sample RifGroF2_FD_184002 | JGI IMG/M metagenome (GOLD analysis project Ga0209417, IMG submission 184002) | Groundwater microbial communities from Rifle, Colorado, USA - Groundwater F2 (SPAdes) (version 2) | ecosystem: Environmental > Aquatic > Deep subsurface > Groundwater | place: Rifle, Colorado... | reverse complement strand
TTTTGGCACCGGATCTGAAGATTACTACGGATATTCCTTCGCCCGGCAGGAACCCTTCTCTCACCCCTTTATTTCACAGCCGGAGGGAACCGGTAATATGAACTGGGGCATATCGGTTAATATGCGCCATCGGTCCCTCGACGCAATCCCTTTCCATACTTCCATAAGTTCAAATATCGAGCTTTGGCACTGGGATGCGATCTGCATGAACTATGCCCTTACAACCTATTTCTACGCATTACCCTCCTGCACTACCAATATTTCCCCTGATATTGAGGGTACCAAAAGGGCTGTCGCCAGAAGTAAAGGCGACCTGGATTGTGATCCGGCAAAGGAGCAACAGTCAGATTATTATACTGCCGCCGATTTTTTACATGTACCCAAGATCGATGCTCACTTTCATTACCTCACACATGACGACCGGTACATGAAGTTTGCCGCCTCACAGAATTTTCAACTCCTGACACCCATCTGGGATGGAGAAGAGGTATCTGTTGCAGATCAGCAAAGAGTCTCAAATGCGCTCAGGCTTAAGTATCCGGAATCCTACGCCTATTTTATCACATTCCCGGCCAACCGGTTCGCCGATCCGGATTTTGCTGACAAAACCATTGCATTAATTAAGGAAGCTATCCGTTCCGGTGCAACCGGGGTTAAAATCTGGAAAAACATCGGGATGGTAATCAAGGGTCATGAAGGCAACTATCTGATGGTTGATGACCCGGTGTTTGATCCGGTTTTTAATTATCTGGAAGCTGCTGATATTCCGGTTATTGCACACCTTGGGGAACCTAAGGATTGCTGGCTGCCTGAGGATCAGATGACCGACCCGTCGGATGTGGTTTATTACAAAAATAACCCGCAGTATTATATGTTCCTGCATCCCGGGGTGCCTTCTTACGAGGCCCAGATCGAGGCACGCGATAATCTGCTTGAAAGCCATCCCCGGCTTGAATTTGTTGGAGCACACCTGGGCAGTCTTGAATGGAACCTCGATGAGCTCGCAAAACGGCTCGACCGGTTTCCCAATATGAAGGCTGATCTTGCAGCCCGCCTTTTCCATGTTCAATATCAGTCGGAACGGGATTATGAGGGGGTACGGAATTTTATGATCCGATATCAGGACCGGATAATTTATGGGACCGACACTGAGGTCCATGATTTTCCGGGAATGAATCCTGATAAAACCATGGAAAACCTCCGAAGAGGCTGGCTGTCGCAATGGATCTACCTGGCCACCGATTCTATTCTGACGGTCAGGGGACTGAAACTGCCAAAAGAAGTTATTGATAAGATCTATTTTAAAAATGCTGAGTCCTATTTCCATCCCTTAATAATTAAATAGTGAAATCAGGATTCTGCTTAGTGCTGGTCAGGAAGGCCATATATTAAAATTAACCAGATGTTTACGCGAATTAAGAGTTTGTTTCGGGACATGGAAGTTTACCAGGTCCGGAATGCCACAGTTCTGTCCGGCGAAAGGGTGACTTCGGTGGATGCTTTAAGGGGATTTGACATGTTCTGGATTATGGGGGGTGACCTGGCATTCAAAGGCCTGGATGCTATTTTCCATAATAAAATATCCGGGTTTATCAGTCGCAATATGGATCATTCTGAATGGCTTGGATTTCATTTTTATGACATCATTATGCCACTTTTTCTTTTTCTGGTCGGGGTCTCAATGGTATATTCGTACAGGAAGCGTCTTATTGGCGGAGCGACTGATTCTTCCATCTGGAGGCATACGGTTAAACGGATTTTGATTCTTTGGGTACTCGGGATGATGGTTCAGGGCCAGTTGCTAACCTATTCCATTGATAAAATCGAATTCTATTCCAATACCCTGCAGGCAATTGCTGCGGGGTACCTGATTGCCACGGTTTTCATTTTATACCTGCCGGTACGGTTTCAGATTTTATCAACCGCAGGGCTGATGCTGGCCTATTGGGCCCTGGTTGCCCTGGTTCCGGTAGATGGAACAACCTCCAATGCCTATGAAATGCAGGGAAATCTTCCCATGTATTTTGATCAGATGGTTTTAGGCCAGTTCCGGGGTTGGTGGCATTATGCATGGATTATTCCTTCCCTGAATTTTGGAGCAACGGTGATGCTGGGCGTTTTCACCGGATATATCATGCAGTCACGGTTAGACCAGCTGAAAAAGTTATATGTTCTGATCCTGCTGGGATCATCCCTTTTGATTTTGGGCTGCATCTTGAATGTATGGCATCCGGTATTAAAAAAAATCTGGACAAGCTCATTTGTCCTGTTTTCCGGTGGAATCTGTGTACTGATGCTGGCTGTTTTTTACCTGGTTATGGATGTATGGCGCATCCGGAAAGGCATGCGCTGGATGATAATTATTGGTTCCAATGCAATTGTTGCTTATGTTCTATGGCATCTCTTTGAGAAAAATTTTGTTGGTATGGCCGAAGTATTTTTAAACGGAGCAAAAACATGGATTGGGAATGCCTTTGACAGTTTGCGCTATGCCGGGGGATTCCTTATCTTGTACCTGATCCTTTGGTATATGTATCGGAATAAAACCTTTATCAAGATATAATGAGGACAAATCGTCGTAATTTCTTTAGAATCGCCGGAGTTGCCGGAGCAGGACTTGTAGCGGGAGGATTGTCATCCTGCAAGTTGAAATCCGATGAACAGAAACCGGTTGTTTTAGGTTCCATCGGGGAAGCTGCCAACGCCGCACATAAGCAACTTTTCAACATGTGCGGCTATGCTGCCCCTAAACTGGAAACGGTTCGCATGGGTGTGATAGGACTGGGAATGCGCGGACCAGGTGCAGTTGAGCGTATGTGCAATATAGATGGCGTAGAGATTAAGGCTCTGTGCGATGTCAGACCCGACAGGGTGGAAGCCGCACAAAAAATTCTTGACGGACACGGATTGCCCCCGGCCAAAGCCTATGGCGGACGGCAGGATTCCTGGAAGGAAATGTGCCAGAGCAGCGAAATCGACCTGGTATATATCTGTACCCCATGGGAACTGCATACCCCAATGGCCGTTTTTGCTATGGAAAATGGAAAACATGCTGCAAGCGAAGTCCCGGCTGCCACAACAATTGAAGAAGCCTGGCAGCTCGTTGAAACATCTGAACGAACCCGAAAGCATTGCATGATGCTCGAGAATTGCTGTTATGATTTTTTTGAGTTACTGACACTGAATATGGCCAGACAGGGTTTCTTCGGTGAAATATTGCATGTGGAAGGCGCATACATCCATGATCTAAGGTCGCTCAATTTCAGCAAGACGGGGTATACGGAAATGTGGCGGTTGAAGCATAACCAGCACCGGAATGGAAACCTCTATCCAACCCACGGATTGGGGCCGGTTTGTCAGGCTCTGAATATTAACCGCGGAGACAGGATGGATTACCTGACCTCCATGTCGGGAAATGATTTCCAACTGGCCGCAATGGCGGCTGATCTTGCCAAAGGGGATAGTTTCTTTAATGAATTTGCTACCAACGGGTATCGGGGAAATATGAACTCGACCCTGGTGCGGACCGAAAAGGGGAAAACAATCATGATCCAGCATGATACCACCTCGCCTCGGCCCTATTCGAGAATTCATCTGGTGAGTGGTACGGCTGGTGTTGCAATCAAATGGCCGGAGCCTGAACGAATTGCAACAGGTCATAGTTGGTTTGATGCTAATGAGATGGAGGAAGTCAGGGAGAAATTTACCCCTGAAATTGTGAAAAGGGTAGGGCAGATGGCAAAGGAAATTGGCGGCCATGGAGGTATGGATTTCCTGATGGACTGGAGGCTGATTGATTGCCTGCGGAATGGAATTGCACTCGATGAGGATGTTTATGATGCGGCCTTGTGGAGTTCAATTGCCCCTCTTACCGAATGGTCGGTGGCTAACAGATCGAACTCAATTACGGTCCCCGATTTCACCTGTGGGTCTTATGCCGCAAACCTGCCGGTTGATATCGGCCTTTCGAAGGGTGGGAACACCCCTGTCAGGATTAAAAAAACGAATTCCCAAAACCAGCTGAAAATCTGAAATATCAAAAGTCTTTAAAATGAAGAATCCATTGATTTATATGATGGTTGCCCTCATTGCGGCAGCATCAGTATCATGCACGGAAAATTCACCTGCGGATCCCATGGAACTCCTCAGTGAGGTAAGTAAGCCGGTAAAGCCCAATACCCTTTCCCGCCTGGAGAAGAAAAAAGGGTGGCAATTGTTATTTGATGGCAGAACCACGGCTGGCTGGCATGGATATAACCTGACCGGGTTTCCCGATTGCTGGGCTATTGAGGATGAAGCCTTTACAATGAATAGTAAAGGCGGGGGCGAAGATCAGGATATCATTACCGACCGAATCTACCGTGATTTTGCATTCAGCATTGAATATAAGTTGACAATGGCTGCCAATAGCGGAATTATTTTTCAGCTTTCGGAGGACCCAAAGTATAAATTCCCTTACGAAACCGGCCCGGAGTTCCAGGTAATCGACCATGAAAACTGGCCGGATACGTTGGAAGACTGGCAGATCAATGGTGCAAATTACGCCATGTATCCGCCAAAGGTAAAACCCTATAAGCCTCTGGGGGAATGGAATCAATTGCTCCTGGTAGTCAGGGGAACCCGGGTGACTCAGATTCTTAACGGAGAGGAGGTGGTTAGCTACAGTAAGAATTCAGAGGAGTGGAAAATGTTGCGAAACAGTGGGAAATGGGCTGCTTTTCCCGATTGGGGAAATTATGACGAAGGGCACATCTCACTTCAGAACCATGGTACCAAGGTGTGGTACCGTTCAATTAAAATCAAGGAACTTTAACCTGTTTAAAGCATCGGAAAATGAAAAACCAAGCGGATTCGCGCCGTGATTTTTTGAAAAAAGCCGGGATTGCCCTTGGTGGCATCACGATCCTGCCAAACCATGTTGTAAGTGGATTGGGACACAAGGCACCCAGTGACAAAATGAACATTGTTGGCGTGGGCATCGGTGGCAAAGGACATCCGAACCTCAGGGGGATGGCAGGCGAGAACATTATCGGATTATGTGATGTCGATTGGAAATATGCGGACGGCTGTTTTAAGGAGTTTCCAACAGCAAAAAGATACTGGGATTGGCGCACCCTGTTTGATGAATTGGGAAAATCCATGGATGGAGTGATGGTCGCCACAGCCGATCATACCCATGCGGTGATTGCAGCGACTGCAATCTCAATGGGCAAGCATGTTTACTGCCAGAAACCCCTGACCCATTCCGTCTATGAATCCCGGTTGCTGACCAAACTGACGGAGCGTTACAAGGTGGCAACCCAGATGGGAAATCAAGGCAGCTCAGGAAATGGAGTCCGCCAGCTTTGCGAATGGCTGTGGAACAACGAGATTGGTGAAATCCGGGAGGTTCATGCCTGGACCGACCGGCCCATCTGGCCTCAGGGCATTGAGCGGCCGGCGAATGGCATGCCTGTGCCAAAAACAATGAATTGGGATCTTTTTATCGGACCGGCTCCCATGCGGCCGTACCATGAGATTTATACGCCCTGGAACTGGAGGGGCTGGTGGGATTTTGGCACTGGCGCTTTTGGCGATATGGCTTGTCATGTACTGGATCCTGTTTACCGGGCATTGAAACTTGGCTATCCGGATGCAGTTAGAGGCAGCTCAACCAGTATTAATACGGAATCGGCCCCCCATGCCGAAACCGTCGAGTTTTCGTTCTCTGCCCGTGATAATTTGCCTAAGTTTTCCCTGCCTCCGGTTAAGGTTCATTGGTATGATGGGGGTTTGCTGCCCAACCTAACGGATCTCTTACCCGAAGGAGAGAACCTGATGGATGATGGTTTAGGGGGGTGCCTTTTCATTGGCTCCAGGGATTCCCTGATGTGCGGATGCGGCGGATATAACCCGCGCCTGCTGTCTGGACGGATTCCGGAAGTTAAGCCTTACCTGCGGCGGATTCCGGGCGGGGATGTTTTCTATGCGGACGGCCCCCATGAGCTTGATTGGATCCGTGCCTGCAAGGAATCGCCCGAATCCAGGACGGAAACAAGTTCAAATTTTGCTTTTTCCGGGCCCTTTAATGAAATGGTGGCAATGGGTGTCCTGGCCATTCGCCTGCAGGGACTGAACAAGGCATTGAAATGGGACGGAGAACAGATGCGGTTTACAAATATCTCAGAATCTGAAAATCTTAAAGTTCTCACTTCCGACCATTTCAAGGTTACTGACGGTCATCCGACCTTTGACCGAAAATATGAAACATTCAACGCGCTGCAATGCGCCAATGAATACATAAAACACACCTACCGTGAGGGTTGGAAACTGCCGGCAATGCCTGTGTTATAAAATCAGAATAACAGTTGGAAATATAATCCCTCAGTCTGGATGAATACCTCTAAACCGATAACCATTCTATCACAGTTTCTGACTTGTTTTATTCTTTCTGCCTTCTCACCCGGAGATACGGGTGACGTTTCTGGCCAGCATCGGTTTAATGGCGATTATTCCGGATCCTTTCTGGATCATATTTCTTTTCCTATTGGTGGAATCGGAGCCGGCATGTTTTGCATGGATGGAACGGGCTCCCTTTCACACCTCTCCATCCGGAACAAACCGGAGTTTTTTAACGAACCGATTGCCTTCGCCGCCATCAGTATAAAAGGTATTGAAAATGGGGCAAAGGTTCTTGAAGCCCAGGTTCCTGACTGGAAGCTGTTTGGACTTCCGGGAACGGGAACCGGGGCACCCGGGAAAAGCTACGGACTTCCCAGGTTTGAGGAAGGACGTTTCCTGCCCCGATTTCCTTTTGCAACCCTTTCTCTTAACGACCGGGATCTCCCGTTATCCGCAGAAGTTACCGGCTGGAGCCCTTTCATTCCGGGTGATGCCGACAATTCCAGCCTGCCCGCGGGTGCCATGATCTATAAATTCAGGAATACCGGTTCCGAAAAAATCGAAGCCGTCTTTTCATGGAATTCGAGGAATATTGTTGTGGAATGGACGGGCAGAATACTGAAGGCTGACAAGGGGTTCATTTTAACCGTGAAATCTCCGGGCAAGGGCTCTGAAAGTTTGACCGGATTATCGGTTTTTACTGATGATGACAGTGCAATCATTGATTACTGCTGGTTCAGGGGAGAATGGTTTGACCCCCATATGATACTGTGGAAAAACATTGAAGGCTGTAAAACGCCGGCTAACCCGCCGGTAGAAACACCCGCCCCGGGTGCCTCCATTTACGTTCCATTCACACTCAACCCGGGCGAGGAAAGGACTATAACCATTAATTTCTGCTGGTATATGCCCGAATCAGGCCTGTCCATCGGAAACAAACCCGGAACTACCGAAAAGCTTCCCCCCTATCAACCGTGGTATTCCGGCAAATTTGCCGGACTCCGGGAGGTTATGGACTACTGGAGGCAAAATTACACCGATCTTAAAAAGAAAAGTGAATTGTTTCGTGATGCCTTTTTCAACTCGACCCTTCCGGATGAAGTGATCGAAGCGGTTGCAGCCAACCTGACCATCCTCAAATCACCTACTGTTTTAAGGCAGACCGATGGCCGGCTCTGGGCCTGGGAGGGCTGCGATGATCAGGAGGGCAGCTGTCACGGAAGCTGCACGCATGTCTGGAACTATGCTCAGGCACTTCCACACCTCTTCCCAAGCCTGGAAAGAACCTTGAGGGAAACGGAATTTTTGGTTAGTCAGAATGATAATGGACACCAGAACTTCAGAACGAACCTGCCTATCTCCGAACCACCACATGATTTTCATGCAGCTGCTGACGGACAATTGGGCGGTATCATGAAAACATATAGGGACTGGAGAATCAGCGGCGATACAGAATGGCTAAGGAAGATGTTCCCCTACGTCAGGAAAAGCCTTGATTACTGCATTGAAACATGGGATCCCGGCCATAAGGGCTATCTTGAAGAACCCCATCACAATACGTACGACATTGAGTTCTGGGGACCCGACGGGATGTGTACCAGCTTTTACCTTGGAGCCCTGACGGCCTTCATTGAAATGAGCAGGGAACTACAGGTTCCAGCTGATGATTATCAGCTGCTACTGGCCCGTGGTAAGGCATTCCTCGAATCAGAACTTTTTGATGGTGAGTATTTTATCCAAAGAGTTAAAATCGACGGGCTTAAATCCCCGAATCCGGTTGATGCTGCAAAAAGCAGCTACAGAACATCCTATACACCAGAAGCACTGGAGCTGCTGAAGGAAGAGGGCCCGAAATATCAGTATGGAAAAGGATGCCTTTCAGATGGAATTCTGGGAATGTGGCTGGCTTCGGTCAGCGGGCTCAAAGAGGCCGCCGATAATGAGAAAGTCAGGAGTCATCTGCTAGCCATTCATAAGTATAATCTGAAAAAGGACCTTACCGATCATGTCAACCCCCAACGACCCACCTATGCGGCCGGTAACGAGGGAGGCCTGCTCCTGTGCACCTGGCCCAAAGGCGGCAAGCTTTCCCTGCCTTTTATCTATAGCAATGAAGTCTGGACGGGAATTGAGTACCAGGTGGCCAGTCACCTGATGTTTAAATCGGAAGTGGAAAAGGGACTGGAAATCGTAAGAACCTGCAGGATGCGGTATGACGGACGGGTGCGGAATCCTTTCGATGAGTTCGAATGCGGTCACTGGTACGCACGGGCACTGTCAAGCTATGCATTGCTTCAGGCCTTAACCGGGGTCAGGTTTGATGCGGTGAGCGGCACCCTGTTTATTGACTCAAGGATCGGCAATTTCACCAGCTTTTTGTCAACGGAAACCGGATTCGGTAATGTCGGGCTGAAAAGCGGAAAACCCTTCATCAGGGTGGTTTATGGTGAAATTCCCGTAAAAAAAGTAATTGTGGACGGAGTGGAAATGGAAATGCAAACCAGATAAGAATGCAAAGGAAAATCTACCTGTTCAGGGAGGAGCATATCCCGCGAAAGGCTGCTTTCCCGGTGATCGATGCCCACAACCATTTGTGGGGTTGCCTGGATGTGGATCGGGTCCTGAAAACGATGGACACGGTTGGTGTTGCTGCTTTTTGCGATGTGACCGGCAATGTCGGGGTTGAATTCAGCAGCGGTGCCTATTCAATCAAGAGTGGAAATATCGATGATTTCTTTTCACACTTTGGCTCTGCACATCCCGACCGTTTTTACTGCTTTACCATGGCTTCCTTTGCCAGGCCGGCAACCGAAGCCCTTTTCATTGATCCTGCAACGTTCGTAATAGAGTGTATCGAACTGTTGCATGACCACCGCAATAAGGGGGCTAAAGGATTAAAAATTCTCAAGGAACTTGGACTTCATTTCCGGGACTCTAAAGGTAGCCTGATCCATTCCGATGATGAGAGACTGGCACCCATCTGGGAGGAAGCGGGAAAACTGAATATGCCGGTTCTTATTCATCAGGCTGATCCTTATGGATTTTTTGAAGCGGTAACTCCTGATAATGAACACTTTGATTCTCTGAAAAAATTTCCCTCATGGAGCTTTTCCGATCCCCGATTCCCCGGAAAGCAGGAACTTCTTAAGCGACGGGATAACCTGATCCGGCGTCATCCCGGAACCATTTTCATCTTGCCTCATGTAGCCAATTTTGCTGAAAACCTGTCCTACGTCTCAAGGCTCCTGGATGAAAATCCCAATGTTTATATCGATTTCTCAGCCCGGATGGATGAGTTGGGCCGCCAGCCCTATTCATCACGGGAACTATTTATCCGACATCAGGACAGAATTGTCTTCGGATCCGATATGCCCGCCAACATTGAAAGTTCGGTGGATATGTACCAATCTTACTTCAGGTTTCTTGAGACGTTTGATGAGTCCTTTTATTCCCCGGATTATGACGGAACCTTTGACCGGGCCCGCTGGCCGATTTGTGGAATTGGATTACCTCCGGAGGTGCTGAAGAAGATTTATTTTGAAAACATCCTGAAAATTATCCCTTCCCTAAATTCAATTTTAACCAAGTAAAAATGATAAAATCAAAAGTTGGATTCATTGTTTTTGGCGTGCATAAAGACGGTTTGCAAGATCCGATGGGAACGCCGTTTATTGATGAAAAACTGATCGGGAATGCACAGCTTGCCCTCACCCGGGCAGGCCTCGAATTGCTGGTTCATGATACCATTCTCTCAACAAAGGAAGAATCAAGGGATTGCTTCCGAATGTTTAAGAAAATGGATGATGTGGATTCAATCATCTTGTTTTCAGGTACCTGGGTGTGGTCTGCACACCTGATTGCAGCCATCCGTGATTTCGCTACCAGCGGGAAAGGTATTGTTCTCTGGGTCAACCCCGGAAGTCAGGGCTGGAGACCCGTAGGCGGCCTCGTCCTGCAAGGCGCCATGAAGGAGATCGGCGTGAAACACCGCTTCGTTTACGGCAGCTGGGAAGATCCGCTGGAAATTGAAAGGATCACCTCCTATTGCCGGGCCAGTGCCCTGAAAAACCTCCTGAATATGAGTACGATAGGAACATTCGGAGGGAGAGGGATGGGCCAGACCTGCGGGGCTGCCGACCCTTCACAATGGATGAAAATGTTTGGTATCGATATTGATTCCCGGGATACAACCGAATTGCTGACCCTGGCGAAATCAATAACCCGGAAGGAGATAACCGAAGCAAAGGTGAGGATCAGCAAGTATTTTGCCGAACCAATCCCGGAAGGAGACCAGGCGGATCGCTCGATAAGTCTTTATCTTGCTATTAAACAGCTTGTTGAAAAGAATAGTTGGGATTTTTATACAATACAGTCTTTTCCCGGCCTCGGCGATGAATACAGCGCAACCTGCTTCGCTCAAAGCATGATGCTGGAGGATGGTATCGGGACTTCCACCCTTGGTGATTTTAATACGGCCTTAACGGTTAAGTGCCTGACCGAACTTAGCACGGAACCTGTGTATTATGGTGATTTGCAGCATATTGATAAATCAAATAACGAGATAAAGATAATCGGCGACGGTGCTTGTCCACCTTCCTTAGCTGGCAAGCTTGGACCGGCCGGATTCGCTGAGCACGGAATTCCGACCGAGGGAGAAGCGGGCGGGATCTCGATAAAATTGGTTTGCAAGGTTGGCGAAGGAGTTCTTGCGCGGGTCGGAAGAAATGAGGGTCAGTTTGAGATGGTTATCGCCCGCTGTACGATTTTCGAACCACCGGCAGATCAATCAGACCAACGGAAGAATGAATGCGGAATTCCATTCTGGCCGCATGGTTTCGTTCGGGCTGATTGTAATATCGATGACCTCTTGCAGGCCTGGAATAACGAATACGCCTGCCTGGGGTACGGAAAACATCTGTACAGGGAGTTGGAGGCTTTTTGCCAACTGACCGGCATAAAGGCCATACTTCTTTGATTAGATTATCTGTTAATTTTCCGGGAAATTGTAGAAAGGTAAATTCATGCCCTTGATTCTTGATCGAAATGCTGTGCTGGATGTACATTCGGCAGCAGCACAAAAAAGGTGGGTGATACCCACATTCTGCACGGAAAACCTTACAACCACCGAGGCAATTCTTTCTGCTGTCCTGGACTACGGACACAGGATCATGCAGCCCGATATTCCGGTTACGGTTGCTATAACAAACCAATATTCCCATAGGAGCCAATCGGTTAATTATACCCACACCCGGCAATGGGACATCGGCCTGAAGCTGTTCCTTGCCGATATCGGGGTCCTTACCGGAAAGGGCTCCCCCTTTGAAAAACTCTCCGTGATGATCCATCTGGATCATACTCAATGGGATAAGGATGAAGAACTGCTGCAGTGGGATATGACAAAGTTCTCCTCCATCATGTATGACGCATCGGAGTTGCCATTCGAAGAGAATATCGAAAGGACTGCCCGGTTCGTCGAACGAAACGGGGATAAAATAGTGATCGAAGGTGCCTGTGATGAAATAGTGGATGCCGGAGGGGCTGAATCCGGAAAGCTAACCACACCGGAATCTGCGGGGAAATACCTGAAACAAACCAACGCTGATTTTATTGTTGCCAACCTCGGAACTGAACACAGGGCAAATGCTGCTGATCTGAAATATCACAGCAGCCTCGCAAAACAAATCAGTGAGCAGACCGGTACACGGCTTGTTCTCCACGGTACCTCTTCGGTGGGGCTGGACCAGATCCATCATTTGTTCGATGACGGTATTGCCAAGGTAAATATCTGGACTACCCTCGAAAGGGACAGTTCTCCACTGTTATTTACAGAAATGGTCAGTAACGCTTCCCGGATTGCGGGCCCCGACCAACTGGCCCGGATGATCGCGGCGGGACTTCTCGGCAATGGTATAGACACTACCGGTAAACCTTCACTTTCACACTACACCACGGTTTACAGGCAGGATATCATTTTCCTGAGGATGAAAGAGATAGTTATGGATTATCTGGCGCTCTGGTATAAATAGAGAGGTTACGGAATGAACTTTTTCCTCGGCATTGATATCGGAACCAGCGGATGCAAATCGGCAGTTTATGATGAAAATGGGATACAGCATGCGGTGGAGTACGCTGAATATCAGATAATTTCTAATGCCACCGGACAGGCGGAACTCAATCCTGATGAGGTCATGGAAAAATGCTTCCGGGTGATTAAGGATTCTGCCAGAAAGGTAGCTCCTGAAATCATTAGCGGGATTGGCATTTCAAGTCAGGGTGAAGCATTCACGCTGATCGACCGGGAAGGCAAAGCCCTCTGCAACGCCTTAGTTTCCTCCGATTCACGAGCAAGGGAATATACTCACCAATTTGCTGAAAAG
>Ga0209417_1006053_pt1 | contig 12769 bp, 12 predicted proteins | sample RifGroF2_FD_184002 | JGI IMG/M metagenome (GOLD analysis project Ga0209417, IMG submission 184002) | Groundwater microbial communities from Rifle, Colorado, USA - Groundwater F2 (SPAdes) (version 2) | ecosystem: Environmental > Aquatic > Deep subsurface > Groundwater | place: Rifle, Colorado... | reverse complement strand
TCTTAAAGACCATGCAAGTTACTAAAAAAAGAGCCACCCTCAACTTCTCCAAGGGAAGGGATTTTTGAATCAGATATTTTATGAAATCCTTTTAATATCATTGCTCAATTCTAAACGTGAACACCCTAAGTCTCCCCTTTGGGGAGATTTACCCGCCTGCCGCGGGCAGGGTGGGGCTTTTTTATTCTCCCAAATTAAGCAATTCAACCTTTCGGAAATCAATTGGATGGCTTTCCGCTTGTAGAGAAATAGATCCTTTTGTTAACATGATATTTTTATCAGGCGGAAGCAATTTTTGAAAGCTGGGATCGCGGTCGTCCAATTGTGGTTTGGTATATTCCATCACAGTTTGTCCGTCAACCATATGCCGAATGATTGAATCGCCCTGAACTTCAACCTCAACAGTTACCCATTGGTCGCCATGGTAGGTTTTGGATGTTGAATTGGTACAATGCTGCGTCCAAAGTGAATCGTTCAGTACCACATTGGTTCCGGGTGTGCACAAATTGAGCGTTGACCGTTCATCTTGTCCGTTTCCACCCAACAACTGAACTTCAATGGAGACAGGAAAATCCTGATTCAATTCCATACTTTCAGCGCTTTGCCCGTGAATCATGATTCCGCTGTTTCGAAAAGCCCACCCTGCTCCTTCTTTACATTGATCGCCAACGAAACGGTATTCAACACGAATTTTATAATGGGAATAGGGTTGTTTATAAAATATATGGCCGAAATGACCCTCAAATTTCTCGTACTTATCGTACCTGACTTTTAATAAACTATCCTCGACCCTGAATGTGTTATTGAAATTTTCATTCAACGGAAATCCTGTAATCTTGATATTCCAATCGTTTAGATCTTTGCCGTTAAACAATTGAATCCATCCTTCATTCTTTGGTTTGTTTGGAGTACAGGCAGCTACTAACAATAGCAAGGAGAAGGCAAAAAACATCAATTTTCCTGAAAATTTTTTCATAATTGCTCGTTGGTATATTGGTTATTAATTGGTTTGTTTCTGTGTTGAAAGATAATTATTATTTCGGAAAAAATTGTCCGGTGTAACTGCCACAAAAAACAAAGAGCTGAACTGAGATCCGGCTCTTTGCTGAGATAAAAAAAGAAAACACGAAGCAAAACAGACTCTATTTTTTGTCCTTTTTTGCTTTTTTCTCTAATCTTTTTTCCTTTAAAGTTTTAGTTGGTTCCTTTTTCGCTTCTTTTTTTGCATCTAAACTTTTGCCCATAACAAACAATTTTAAAGGTTATTAATCTGGTTCTGAACTCGATTACAAGCTAAAATAGTTGGGATTGATTATTCAACTGCTCAAGATCAAAAATACAATTTTTTATAAAAACAGCATAAATTAGGGGACAATGTTTTAAATACTTATACAAATTCCTGTTTCTCAACTAATTCTGTTAAAACACTAACTATTTTGAATTATTGATGGATTAGATTTAAGATAATAACTTGTCAGTCGCTTTTTGAATTTGGCATTGCAAGTGCTTTTTATTGGGGATGCTATTCCAGTTCGCCTTTCTCACTGGTGGTGTAAAGAGGTGTAATAAAAGTAAGTATAGAGAATTAAACCTTGGTAGTTTATAAAAGTGTTTTAGATCGGCAAGTTAATACAAGTAAATTTTCTCTCGAAAAGCAGCAAATGTACAAGTTTCCATTTGAATTGAAAAATAGTTTCCATTATAAATGAAAACTATTACATTTGTTCTCGTAATCAACGAGTAACGACATGATTCAAATCGAATTTCTCCAGGAAATTGTTGAAAATCAACGAGTAGCTTTTAACGCAAAAGATGCAGGTATGGCGAGGGAACAATTGTTAACGTTGCCCGATAATAAGTCTCATGCTCTGATTGTTTCCGGCATTCGTCGTTGTGGAAAAAGCACCTTGCTTTTTCAGTTGCGAAGAGAACGCTACCCTCATGCCATTTATTTGAATTTTGACGATCCACGCCTTTATGATTTCGGAATTGAAGACTTTGTAAAGTTGGATGAACTGATAAAAGGAAGCGGGAGTACTGTATTTATGTTTGATGAAATACAGTTAATCAAAGGTTGGGAACGATATGTGCGCCAAAAACTGGATGAAAATTTTCAGGTGTTTGTTACGGGTTCCAATGCATCTTTGCTTAGCCGGGAACTTGGATCAAGCCTCACCGGCCGCCATATCACGAAAGAACTTTTCCCGTTTTCCTATCCCGAATATTGCCGGTTTCACCAACTCGAACCTTGTGCCGAAACCACGCTTTCCTATATCAGGGATGGTGGATTTCCTGAATACCAGAAGCAAAAGCGCGAAGAAATACTCACTTCTCTATTGGATGACATTATCATTCGCGACATAGCTGTACGTTACAATATCCGGGATGTAAGGATGCTGCAGCGCTTGGCACTTTTCCTGTTATCGAATATTGGGAACCGCGTGACCGGCAATAAATTGAAAACTACTTTTGGAATCTCATCTGCAACAACAATTCTGGAATATTTTTCTCATTTGGAACAGAGTTATTTGCTCACTTTTGTCCCTTTGTTTGATTATTCCCTCAAAAAGCAAAATATCAATCCCCGAAAGGTCTATGCTATTGACACCGGATTGGTTGAAGTTACCACACCCAGCTTTACAAAAGATACAGGCCACAAATTCGAGAACCTTGTTTTCCTTGAATTGAGGCGGTGTTCCAAAGAGATCTATTATTACTCTGGAAAAGGCGAATGTGATTTTATGGTAATGGGGAAAGGAGTAATTACCAGCGCCATTCAGGTCTGTTTGGAATTAAACAGTGATAATCTGCAAAGGGAAACAGCGGGATTGTTTGAAGCGATGAAAGTATTCCAATTACAGGAAGGCACAATTGTAACACTTGCACAAAACGATCATTTTATTCAGGATGAGATGACGGTTAAAGTGGTTCCATTTCACGAATTTGTTGGTCTAACGTCCGAATAATCATCAATCGAACGCATTTTTTCCCTCTCATTTTAATAATTGGAATCGTTCAGATTGGCCGCTAATATTGGATTCTTTGATCATCCAACACAATATTTAACCATCCGGTTAAATATTGTGGTTAAATCGTTTGGTAAATTCATTTTAAGGTTTTATTTTTGACCACATGATTTAACCATGCAGTTAAACTCAAAAGTAAAATGGAATCAAAAAAAGATACAACTGAAGAAAAAATTCTGGAAGCGGCCAAGCATGTGTTTGTTACCAAAGGAATGGAAGGCGCACGTATGCAGGAGATTGCTGACGAAGCCGGTATTAATAAGGCCTTGTTACACTACTATTTCAGATCGAAAGAACGCCTGTTCGAATCAATCTTCGCTGGAATAATTAAAATGGCATTTCCTAAAATAATGGGTATTCTTCAATCAGATGCAGGAATTGTAACCAAAATCGAACAAGTGATTGATGCCTACATTGATTTATTAATCAAACATCCGTTTATACCAGGCTTTGTGATGAAAGAGCTCAACCGTGATCCTTCAGGATTATTCAAAATGATTGTCAAATTCGGACTGAATCCGCAAATTGTATTTGATCAGATTCAGGAAGCAATGGATCGTGGCGAAATAATTAAGATGAAACCACAGCATTTAACTGCAAATATCATCTCCATGTGTGTTTTTCCATTTGCTGCACGACCGATCCTGAGCTTTGTGATGTTTCGTGATGATTCTGTTGCACTCGAAGCTTTTTATGCTGAACGTGCAACCGTGATTAAGCAGTTCGTAATCAATGCAATCGTAATTAAAAAATAAATACATCGAGAATGAAAACAATTAAACTCCTGTTCATCGTACTGCTTTTCCCTACCCATTTGTTGATGGCTCAGGAAGCAGTGACCTTGGAGCAATGCCAAGCCTGGGCCCGTGAAAACCACCCGGTTCTGAAACAATCAGGCCTTTACCAGCAGATTCTGGAACTAAAGAACGAGAACAATTCGACCTCCTTTTTGCCACAGGTTACCTTGAATGGACAAGCAACCTACCAATCGGATGTGACCAAAATCGCACTTTCAATGCCGGGGGTAAATATTCCAACAGTTGACAAAGACCAGTATAAATTTTACCTCGACCTGAAACAAACCATATGGGATGGAGGATTGAGCAAAGCAAAGGAATTGATCAATGAAACAGAAAATGCCGGAAATCAGTCTCAGGTTGAAGTTGAATTGTACCAGGTAAAGGAAAAAGTCAATCAGTTTTACTTCACGTCATTTCTGATTCAGGAAAACCTGAAAATTCTGGAAAAGAAAACTGAAACTCTGGGCGAACGACAGAAAATTCTGGAATCGGCAGTTAAAAACGGGATGGTCCTTGGCTCTGAGCTCGATCAGTTGTTAGCAGAACAGATTAAAACCGATCAGTTGGTACTTGAATTAAAGAGCAACCAGGAAACTGTTCTGTCTGCATTGTCCATTCTGACCGGTAAAGAAAGTAATCAGATGCAAAACCTTACTTTGACTGAAGACCCCCTTTTGTTGGATAAACCACTGATGCGCCCCGAACTGGATCTTTTCGCCAAACAGAATGATCTGTTAAATGCCAATTCAGAAATTCTGAAACGAATGCGTAATCCAAAACTTTTCGGATTTGGGCAGGCTGGTTATGGGAAACCCGGATTGAATATGCTGAATAATGAATTCGACACTTACTACCTTGTTGGTCTTGGTTTTAACTGGAATGTGCTGGACTGGAAAAACACTTCACGTCAGCAACAAGTGTTGAAACTTCAGCAGGATATTGTCCAAACCAAACAGGAGAACTTTGTACGGAACATTGATCTGGCCACCGATCAGCAAAACAAACAAATCGACCAACTCACCCAACTCCTGAAAAGCGATCAGGAATTGATTCAGGTTCGTGAACGGATTACCAAAACCTCGGCGTCGAAACTTGAAAACGGAGCCATAACCACAGCGGATTACATTCAGGATTTGAATGCCGAAACAACCGCTAAACTGATGCTCGAAACCCACAAAATCCAGTTGAAGGAGGCACGGATTAAACTGGGGAACATCAGGGGAAACCAGTGAAATGTTGAATGATGAATTATAAATGATGAATTAAAAAACAGATACAATGAATATGAAAAGATTACAAATCATAGCAGTTGCATTGCTGGTTTTTGGAGCATGCAAAAACGGGGAGAAAAAATCGGATGCCTTTGGCAATTTTGAGGCGGTTGAAACCATTGTTTCGTCGGAAGCTGCCGGCAAATTACTTTCGATGAATGTGAAGCAAGGCGATCAAATTGTTACTGGCGGCTTGATTGCCCAAATTGACACATCCGAAATTGTCCTGAAAAAAATGCAAACAGAAGCACAATTGGCTGCCAGTGAATCAAAAAAACAAAACGTGACTGCTCAAATCAATGTGCTGAAAGAACAAAAGAAAAATGCACAAACCACCCAGCAGCGTGTTGCCAAAATGTATGCCGATAAGGCTGCAACCCAGCAGCAGATGGACGACATTAACGGCCAGCTAAACGTATTGGATAAACAGGTTTCGGCAACAAATACACAGTTCCAGCTTATTGCCAGCGAAATGGAAGTCGTAAAACGGCAACTCGATCTGCTCAACGAACAACTGACCAAATGCCAGGTAAAAAGTCCGATCAAAGGAACAGTTCTGGAAACTTATCTGGAAACCGGAGAACTGGCGACACCGGGCAAACCGGTTCTTAAAATGGCTGATCTGTCGAGTCTTGAACTGAAAGTTTATGTTTCCGGCGCTCAATTGTCGAGTGTAAAATTAGGAAGCGAAGTCAAAGTTCTGATCGACTCTGGCGCCAAAGAAATGCAGGCTATCACCGGAAAAATCAGTTGGATTTCGTCGGAATCAGAATTTACACCCAAAATAATCCAAACCAAAGAAGAGCGGGTAAAACTGATGTATGCGGTAAAAATCGTTGTTCCTAACGATGGAAGCCTAAAAATCGGGATGCCGGGGGAAATAGTGTTCTAAAAGCCCCTTCCAAACCCTCCCCATAAGGGAGGGCTTAAAGAAGCCTCATTCCTAACCTTTCCCCGAGAGGGAAGGGAATTGGACCCTGAAAGTTATAAACATTTATTCATTTAGCTGTGAACATAAATTCAAATATTAAATCAATGCATACCGACTCTTCTCTCCCCTCCTTTGGAGGGGTTGGGGGAGGCTTCGGGTTGGGGGAGGCTTCTATCAGCATTCAACATATCAGCAAATCCTATAAAGATGTCAAGGCTGTTCGGGACATTTCGCTTGAAGTAAAAAAAGGCGAGCTGTTTGGTCTGATTGGCCCGGATGGAGCCGGCAAAACGACCCTGATGCGCATCCTGATGACTTTGCTTATTCAAGACAAGGGCACGGCAAGCATGGGCGGGTTAGATGTCATCAAAGACTATAAGAAAATCAGGAACATGGTTGGATATATGCCGGGCCGGTTTTCTCTGTACCAGGACTTGACCGTTGAAGAAAACCTGAACTTTTTTGCGACTGTTTTTAAAACCACAGTTGCCGAAAATTACAACCTGATCCGGGACATTTACATACAGATTGAGCCGTTTAAAAAACGTTTGGCCGGGAAACTTTCAGGAGGAATGAAACAAAAACTGGCTTTATCGTGTGCGCTAATTCATAAACCTGAAATCCTGATTCTGGATGAACCAACTACTGGCGTTGACGCTGTTTCGCGCAAGGAATTCTGGGAAATGCTGAAAAAACTTCAGCAAAAAGGCATTACTATTTTAGTGTCCACACCTTACATGGACGAGGCGATGCTTTGTAATCGTGTGGCTCTTATGCAGAAAGGTAAAGTGCTGGATATTGACACACCTGCAAAACTGGTCGAAAATTATACCCGGAAATTGTACGCCATCAAATCAAAAGATATGCACCGGTTGATCCTTGATTTGCGCTCATACGAAAAAACCGATTCGGCCTTTGCATTTGGTCAATACCTTCACGTGACCGGTAAAGACGATGAGGTGGAAGCCACCGAATTCGAAAATTATCTCCTGAAAAAAGATCACGCCGAGTTGGAGGTTTTCGACATCCCGCCAACTATCGAGGACGTGTTTATGAATATGATGAACGAGTAAAGCCCCATCCCCGACCCTTCACCAAAATAGGGAGGGGAGTTTTGGGCCTGAAAATTCAGAAAATTTTATTCTTTAAAGAAAATACCTTCAGGACTTGCAATACGCAAAGCCCTCCCTTTCGGGGAGGGTTTGGGTGGGGCTTATTAATGATAAAATGAAAGAAAAAGTAATTGAAGTACGCAACCTGGTTAAGAAATTTGGTTCGTTCGTAGCAAACGATCATCTGAATTTTGATGTTTACAAGGGCGAAATATTTGGGTTCCTGGGAGCCAATGGCGCTGGCAAAACTACGGCAATGAGGATTCTATGCGGCCTCTCCTCTCCTACTTCGGGCGAGGCTAAAGTAGCAGGGTTCGACATTTACAGAGAAACGGAAAAAGTAAAACGGAACATCGGCTATATGAGCCAGAAATTCTCCTTATACGAAGACCTGACCATTGCCGAAAATATTCGCTTTTTTTCCGGAATTTATGGTATTTCGCCCAAAGACCGAAAAGCAAAACAAGATATTTTACTCAGAGATCTTGGTGTCGAATCGTCGAAAGATTCCCTGATTGGCTCCTTGCCGCTGGGATGGAAACAGAAACTTGCCTTTTCGGTGGCTATTTTTCATGAGCCAAAGATTGTATTTCTCGACGAGCCAACCGGTGGTGTTGACCCGATTACCCGGCGAAAATTCTGGGACCTGATTTATGAAGCATCTGACCGGGGAATTACCGTTTTTGTAACCACCCATTATATGGACGAAGCCGAGTATTGCAACCGTGTTTCGATCATGGCCGAGGGCCGGATTGAAGCGCTCGACACACCCGAAAATCTGAAAAAACAATATTCTGCCAAAAATATGGACGAGGTTTTCCTGAAGATAGCAAGGAATACCGAATAAAGTGTTCAGTCACAGTTTCCAGTCGCAAAAGAAAAGCTGGAACTTGGAACTTGAAATTTGAAACTACTTTTATGAAACAATTTATAGGATTTCTAAAGAAAGAATTTTTGCACATTTTTCGTGATCCGCGAACGATGGTCATTATATTCCTTTTGCCCATCGTGCAACTTCTACTGTTTGGGAAAGTCATCAATAACGATCTTCAGGATTCGAAAATCGGGATTTTTGACCGGTCGCACGACAACACGACGCGCGAAATCACGTCAAAACTATTGTCTTCAGGCTATTTTATTTTGGGAGAAGAATTGCTCCCCGGCGACGATGTGGAAGATGTTTTCCGGAAAGGAAAAGTAAAAATGCTAGTCACTTTCGGACCTGAATTTGAAAAAAGTCTGGAACGCGATGGGAAAGCCGAAGTGCAACTTCTGGCAGATGCATCCGACCCGAACACCGCACGAATATTGACGAATTACGCTGCAGGAATTATTAACGACTACGTTAAAAAAGAAAAACTTCAGAATATACAGCTTCCGAACCAAATCAACACCGAAGTCAGAATGCTTTACAACGAAGGACTGAAAAGCGTTTACATGTTTGTGCCCGGAATTATGGCTATGATCCTGATGTTGATTTCGGCCATGATGACTTCCATTTCAATTAGCCGCGAAAAAGAACTGGGAACCATGGAAGTACTTTTGGCCTCACCACTAAAACCGATTCAGATTATACTTGGAAAAGTCACTCCGTATTTGTTGCTGTCGTTCATAAATACGATAACCATTATACTCCTCGGTGTATTTGTCTTTGGGGTTCCGATCAAGGGCAGTTTCCTCTTACTGATGGCCGAAAGTTTTCTGTTTATCCTTATGGCACTCAGCCTGGGAATACTTATTTCTACTGTTGCACCCAACCAAATGGTAGCCATGTTTATTTCCGTTCTGGCGCTGATGCTACCAACGATTTTGCTGTCGGGCTTTATTTTTCCGATAAAAAATATGCCGTGGCCTTTGCAGGTACTGAGTCATGCCATGCCCCCACGATGGTTTATAGTCATCATTCGGAACATCATGCTTAAAGGAACCGGAATTCTGTTTGTATGGAAAGAAACGTTGATTCTGATGTTTATGACCTTTGTGTTTATCGCGCTCAGTATTAAGAATTTTAAGATCAGATTAGAATAAAAGTTCGGAGTGAACTTGAGTTTGGAGTGCCTAAAGTTGTGGTTCCTTAACTCTAGGCACTCCGAACTCCTAACTTTAGACACTTTAATTATATGAAAACCATATTTTACGTCATACAGAAAGAGTTCATTCAGGTTAAACGTAACAAAGTTATGCTGCGGATGATTGTAATGATACCCATCATGCAAATGCTTGTGCTGGTTTTTGCGGCCACCTACGACTTAAAAAATGTCAATATTTTTCTGGTCGATAAAGACATGTCGTCCACTTCGCGAGAATTGGCCTCCAAACTCGAAGCATCACCGTTTTTCACGATTAACAACGCTTCCTTTAATCCTGAAGATGGAGAAAACGAACTTCTGCGAAACGCCGACGACATGGTTTTGGTCATTCCTCAAGGCTTCGAGCGCAATTTGATTCGCGACGATAAGGCCAATCTGCAATTGCTCGTAAATGCCATCGACGGACAGGCGGCCCAGCTAGGCTATTCCTATGCAGCATCAGTCATCCGCGATTTCAACAAAAACATCATTGCCGAGTGGAAAGGTTTGCCCGAGTTTAAAGCCCCATATCAAATCAATACCGTTTCCCGCTTTTGGTACAACTCCGAACTCGACTACAAATGGTACATGGCTCCCGGAGTCCTTTCGTTGCTGGTGACACTCATTGGTTTGTTTCTTTCAGGAATGAGTTTGGTGAAAGAAAAAGAACAAGGGACAATCGAACAATTAAATGTTACGCCTATCCGGAAAATCCATTTTCTGGTTGGGAAACTTGTTCCATTTGTGGTTATTGCGCTTTTTGATTTAGCCTTTGGGCTACTAATTGCCAGGGTTGTTTTTCATCTGCCAATTGTTGGAAGTTTAGGACTGGTTTTCGGATTCGGCGTTCTTTATCTCCTGGGAATCCTCGGATTGGGACTATTTGTTTCTACCCTGGCCAATACTCAGCAACAGGTTATGTTTGTCACCTTCTTTTTTATGATGGTTTTCATTCTGATGAGCGGAATTTTCACTCCGGTTGAAAGTATGCCGGAATGGGCACAACTGATTGATCAGGCCAATCCGATCTATCATTTCATGCGAATCATGCGTATGGTTGTGCTCAAAGGCTCAGGTTTCAGCGATCTGATTCATGAATTTGTTGCTCTCTGTATTTTGGGATTTACTTTTTTGAGCCTGGCTGTGTGGAGATACCGGAAAACGGCTTAAGAAAGTGAACAGTGTACAGTCTCAGTTAACAGTATTCACCGTCATTTGTAGTCATTAAGTCATTAATCGTCATAATTGTAAAAACCACCAATCAATGACGATTAATGACGCAAAGCAAATGACAATAAATGACCTGATTCTATAGTTGTCCTGAATTCATTATGGCATATAAAATAGCCAGTTTGAAACGGAAATTTGAATAACTGGCGCCACTCACAGCATCAACCTGATTGAAGTCCTGCTTCGATAGCATTTCCTTTTCATAAACCGGATAAGCAATGGCAGGTGTTGTTCCACTCTGAAGCATACGTTTGCAATATTCTTCATCATGCTGTTTGGCATGGCCATCGGTGTGAATTTCATCATAGTCCAACGAAATCATTTTCCCATTTTTCATCTCAAAAACCACTTCGTGCCGGTATCCATAATCATCGGCTGGACTCGCACCCTTGTAAGTGCCATCTATCAGGCCTGAAAACAATGATGAAAAATGGTTTTCTGTACAGATTTTTTGAAACTCCGATCTGACTTTATTTATGTCTGACCGCTCGATAATCCAATGTATTTTCTCAAGGACTGCCGATTTCTGATTCGGGGGATTGCCTGATTGTGAATATGCTCCAAGGTAATAACTCAAAGCAAAAATCAGGATGAAATAATTTTTCATTTCGTATTCCGTTGTTTTTTAGTAATTCGGGATGAGTTTTTATACTTTTGCCACTCAAAATTAACCTAGAGATGATTAAGCTATATATTATAATTGTTTTCGTATTACTGACAATTGTCGGTGGAAATTCCCTTACTGCCCAGAACACTAAGAACACGAACAATATACCTCCATTAGTAATTGTACTTTCGGTCGATCAAATGCGAACCGATTATCTGTCGCGCTTCTGGAACAAATTTCAGGAAGGTGGTTTCAAACGGCTGGTTAACGAAGGTGCAGTTTGCTCCAATGCACAACTCGATTTGCACATTCAAAAAATATCAACCGGAACGGCAACCCTGTTCACCGGAGTTTATCCGGCAACTCATGGTATTGTGAACGATACCTGGTACGACCGGCTGAAAAAAAAGGAAATCAACTGCATTGACGATGACTATTTCATCACAGTTGGCAGCGATTCGAAGGAAGGCGAACGCTCGGCGGCAAAATTACTTTCCCCAACTATTGGCGATCTGATTAAAATAAATACCCGTAACAAATCGAAAGTATTCAGTGTAGCTATGAACGATGTCAGCGCAGTGCTTTCAGCCGGACATGCTGCCAATGGGGCCTACTGGTTCGACAATCAGAATGGGAACATGATCTCGAGTTCGTATTATGTCGATATTTTTCCGGAATGGGTGCGCCAGTTTAACGAGAAACAGTTTGCTAAAACCTATACACAACGCGACTGGTCAACCCTTTTACCCATTAAAAGCTACGAGGAAAGCATGGGTGATGATTATATTCTCGAAAAAGGCTATTACGACAAATGGAACACTTTCCCATATGATCTGAAAAAAATTAAAGAAAAAGCCGGTAGCTATAAATTTCTAAAAACGACACCATACGGGAATACCATTGTCAAAGATTTTGCAGTCAATCTGATCCATGCCGAAAAGCTTGGCACTGATGAGTATCCTGATTTACTGACAGTAACATTCAGTTCAATGGACTATGAAAATAATTCATTTGGTCCGGCATCAATCGAAATGGAAGACACCTATCTGCGACTCGATCAGGACATTGCCTTGCTGTTGGATTTTCTGGACAAAACAATTGGTAAAGGAAATTCGCTCGTGGTACTTACATCAACTTGTTCATCAGTGTATCCCGTCGATTACCTGAAAGAAGAATTCAATATGCCGGTAGGCACCTTCTCTCCTGAAAGTGCCATCGCCCTTTTAAAATCATTCCTGAATATTACCTATGGGCAGGGTGATTGGATTGAAGTTGCCAGTGAACAACAACTCTATTTCAACCGTGACTTGCTCGAAAAAAAGAATATCGCGCTTGTTGATATCCAGACCAAAACTGCCAATTTCATCAATCAGTTTGAAGGAGTGAAAATAGCGCTGCCTTCGGTCTCTTTTGAGCAAGGCGACTATACCAAAGGTCAGCTGGCCACCATAGCAAATTCATATAACTTCAAACGTTCAGGCGATGTTTTATATCAGTTTGAAGACGGATGGCAACCAATTTACAAATACCAACGCACCATTTATAACGATAATGCCAACATTCCCTTTATCATGTATGGCAATTCGGTAAAAAAAATACATTTCAGGGGCCAGATAAAAGGGGAAGACCTGGTGCCAACAATTTTAGAGATTTTAAAAATGCCTATTCCTGATTATTGTGCCACAAAACTTCTGGAAGAAGTTTTGTGGTAAAAAAAAATAAT
>Ga0209417_1006052_pt1 | contig 12772 bp, 8 predicted proteins | sample RifGroF2_FD_184002 | JGI IMG/M metagenome (GOLD analysis project Ga0209417, IMG submission 184002) | Groundwater microbial communities from Rifle, Colorado, USA - Groundwater F2 (SPAdes) (version 2) | ecosystem: Environmental > Aquatic > Deep subsurface > Groundwater | place: Rifle, Colorado... | reverse complement strand
TCAATTCCTTTATGAATGGAACACTGCTAATTCCTTTCATTGGGGCAGAAAAAATAGGCATATATTTTTTATCTGTAACAAAAATATTTACATCTTTTCTACTTTTAATACATGATTGTTCTGGTACTAATAAAACATCATCATAGTCTAGTGGTTCTAATTCTGATTTTATAATCATTTATTTATATAGTATCTCCTTTGTTTGGCAAATGGAATTTTATTTTATCACGTAAGTTTATTTTAGTCAATGTTTGAATGTTAAAATTTCTTTAAGTTTTATGTTTTTTAAGGTTTGAAATGTTAAAGAAAACTTAAAATCCTTTCATCCAAGTGTTTCTAGTTGATGTTCTATCTGTTTTTATACACATATCAAATGCATATGGTTCTGCGAGAAGTAAACAACGGCTGATTGATCTGGTTATTGCGGTGTAGAGATAGTTTTTACTTAATAACATAAAATGAGTATTATCAATAATTGTAATAACATCTAAAGATTGTGATCCTTGGAATTTATATGCTGTGAGAGAATAACCTAAATCTAATTCTTTCATATCTCTTTTTGTATATTCAATTTCTTTATCCCCAAAATCCACCAAGATACAATCTTGCTTATCATTGTTTTTATAAATAGATATTATTCTTCCCATTTCTCCATTCATTACATTTTTATCATAATTATTTTTTATATGAATTACCTTATCTCCAAAATAATATTTTGAATTTCCATAATCAATAAATCTTGTTTCATTTTTCATTAATATAGATTGTATTTTTTTATTTATTTCTTGAGTGGAATTGATTACATCTTTTTTTCTTGGAACTAAAATAACGATGTCATCAATGGATCTCCCTTCTTCTAAAGATTTCATAAAACTATTGATGGCTATTTTATTTAATGATTCTCGATTGTCTCTAAATATATAAAAAATATCTTGTAATTCTCCCCTGACCATTTTGGGTTCTTTTTTTATAAAAGGCGATATTCCTTGTCTTATTTTATTGGAATCACTAATAATTCCACTTTTTGCAGCCTGTCTAAGTATTTTAGTTAATTTATTGTTTTGTAAAAAATCTTTTTTTAGTATATCTTCAAAAGTATTTCCATACCCTATTGGGCTGACCTGGTAGTTATCTCCTACAAGAATAATTTTAGAATTTTCTGAAATTGCTTCAAATAATTTTTTGAATAAATAAGAATTAATCATTGAGCATTCATCAATTAAGAACACTCCTTCTGATAGCTTTAAATTACGATTGCGCCCGAATACTCCTCCTGGTCGGGCTTCTAAAAGTCGATGTATTGTTTGACTTGGAAATCCAGTTGTTTCATTTAATCTAATCGCTGCTTTTGCGGATAGCGTAGCACAATTTATAGAATATCCTGCCTTTTGATATATTTTTAATATACCCCTAGATATGGTTGATTTTCCACAACCTGCCGGAGATGACAAAGTATTAAAATTATTTTTAGTCATGTTTATAATTGCTTGTTTTTGTTCTTCAGTAAAAGTAAAACCTTGTTCTTTTTCTGCTTCTTTAATTCCATTATCAATATGTTCTTGGTTGATCCATAAAGGTTCTTCTTTATTAGAAGCAATTATTTTATCCCATATTTCACTTTCAATCCAATAGTAATAATGAAAGCCTACTTTATAATCATTTTTTTCTTCATCTTTTTCAATGTGGAGAATGGTTTCATGTTGTTTTTCAGATTCGATAAATTCGTTATACAATATTTCTGTCTCAAGAACATTTTCTTTAATAGCGGAATCTAATTCACTTAAATAAATCCAGGTATCGCCTCTTTCTTCTCCAATATTTTTTAAATAATCTTTAACAAATCCTCTTGTTCTTTGTTCGGAAATCAATAAACTTGGATTTATTTTTAATGAAATTGCATCAGCAGTTTTAAATCCAATACCATCTATTTCAGTAATTATATATGGATCGTTCAATAATTTTTCTTTTAATAAATATGGGTTTGCCTCTTCATTGAAAAGTTGTTTAATTCTTTTTTGTGAAATACCATATGGTGATAAAAGTGATAATACATCTGCCATTAAATAATTATCTAAAATTTTATTTTTTATAATTTTCCAGGTAAATTCTTTAATTCCATTGAGTTTATTCAAATCAATTTCTGAATCAACATTAGGATTATTTATAACCATATCTACAATATCAGGATAAATCTCTAAAAGTATATTGGTTTGATTTTCTGTTAAAATTGATTTTAAAAATAGTCCAGTATCTTCAACGGTTTTTGGAGTATCTTGAGAAATACTGATAACTTCAAATCCATATCCCCATTTTGAATGATTGGATAACTTAGCTTTTACTTTATATGGAACATTAGAAAAAGGATCTAATTGTTGCATTTTTCCACGTAGAGTTACCTGATATAGAATTTTGTCATCTTCTTTTGTAGAAAAAATATTTATATCATTAATAATAATGGAAGTAGGCAGTTCTATTTCTGAATTAAAAGTATAAACACCCCATGATGAATCATCAGAATAAAATCTTTCATGAGTTGAAAATCCTGTAAATTCATATACTTGATCAAAATCTATTGGTAAATCCGATTTTTTATTATTGTAAATCACAGACAATAAATCCTCTTCTTCCTTGTAGTGTTTTATTTTGAATTCTTTCAAGAATTATCTCCGTTTCTATATCAGTCTTACTTCGATAATTTATCATTTTCTTTAATAATATAATATACATCTAGCCATAAATCAAATTTATCTTCTATTTGAACCCATTTACCTTCTTCGTTTTTAGTCATAGAATTCTTTTTTATAACCTTTTTAAACAATAAAATGTCACCTTTATTTATAGAAAATTCATTATAAATCTTACTCTTTATTTTAAACGTTTTTCTTTCTCCTGTCAAGAGATTTTGAAATTCTATTTTTGGAGAATATTTTAAATCTAATTCTATTGCTACTGCATAGTTTTTGTTTACTGGAAAGTTAGTTTGAATTTCGTTTAAGATTTCTAATTCGTTTTTTATTTGTTCTTGAATTGAATAATTTTTATTGGGAATGTCATTCCATATTTTTTGTAGTTCAGAAATCCTTTTTTCTTTTGTTTTATCTGTGTGTGTTTTGGAATATCTGTTTTTACCAGAAGTAAATTCTTGATAAAATTCATATAGTTTTTTGTTTTTTCCAAATTCTTCAAAATATCTTATTTTTATTAGATCTTCAAATTTGGTAGATAGATAAGAGTTGTCTTCTGCGAATACTAATAAGTCTAAAAAACTTCCAGATTTAAACTTATTATGAATGATTAGCAAATTTTGAACTACTCCAGTACTCAAACCTTTTATTTTGTTTAGTTTATTTAATATTTTTTCTATTTCGGGATCAGGTTTTTCTATTTTAATTTCGTCTTCACTAATATCATTAATAGAAAAATCTATTTTTGTATCTTTATTAAGTTCAATATCGTTAATATATTTGTAAGCTTCTTCTACGTAAAAGTCATAATCTATATTATAAGTATCAATTGATATATTTTTATCGTAATCATTTATGACTGTAGTTAGCTGATCTACAAATAATCCAATTGTAGTATTATCTGACTTTCTTCTTTTTATTAATTTTCCACCATCTTTACTAATAAAAAATCTATTATTTTTTTGTAAAAATTCAATATTATCATTTTTATGAAATTCTACTTGAAAATCTCCCCCAGCTTTTTGAGATATACAAAAATCTAAAATATCAGTAGATTCCTTATACGTTTCTAAAATTGGTTTTTTATTAATAAAATATTCATACATTGCTACAGCAACAATAGGATATTTATAGCCCTTTTTAATACTTATCTCTTTTGTATATCTTCCTTTTTCTTTTGTTTCATTATCTGTCTTTTTGCTAATATAATTATTAACATCCGACCTAATATATAAAGAATATGGAGTGTACTCTAATTCAAAATTTGTTCTTTTTTCCCATTGCTTACATACTTCATAATATTTTTTTTCTAGATTTTTTGGTATTTTACAAATTATACCATCTGTATTAGCAGATATGGTAGGTATTCCTTCTAAAACTAGAGATTCTATTAAACTTAATAAATATAATTGACCAGATAAAGTAACACTGATCATAGCTTTAGCATCTTCCAACCAGAAAGTATTACTTCCTAATTTTCCAAAAATAGAATTGATTGTGATTTTTAAACCATCAGCTTTAACTTTATCTCCTGTGTGTTTAGCTTCTAATCTTTCCTTAGTTATTTTGTCTAATACCTTTAGAAATCCTTCATCTAAATGCTCAGGAATAATTTTTTCATTCAATATAATATTAGGATAATAACTAGAAACATCACAGTCTTGTATTAGATAGTTATCATCTGTTTCAAACAATCTAGCATCATCTACACTATGCAATCCTCCAATACCTAATTCGTATTTACATCCTGCGAATTCTATTTGCTTTTTATATCTATAATTAGTGTCTTTACGAACAAGAGTATTCTCTATTTCTAGTTTTATTTTCTTTAATTTATTTGTCTTAAACTCTATTTTATCTGATATACATTCAGATAACATGAATTGATCTCTCTTTGTTCGTAAATTTTTAATGGTATTTATATCTAAATTTAATTCTTTAGAATAAATCTCTTCTAATAAAACATTAGCCATTTTGCTATCGCTAGCGTTATTTAAATCAACCTTAAATATTTCTCCTAAATCTTTTCTTAAATTGATTAAGGGTAATATTTTTTTATATAACTCGAAAGTAATTAAAACATCATTGAAGTTATAATCTAGTATAATGTTAATTTGTTCTTTTTTTATCAGGGTATCATATTCTAAAGGAAGATCTTGTACCTTATGCCATTTTAAGTTAATGGATGTTTGCTTTAAACTTATACCTAACTTATCAAAAGCGAGTATCTTCATCAAATCCAATTGATAATAAGGTAACTCTTTTCCTGGAAATTGTAATTCTCTAATCTCTTTATCAAATCTAAAATCATCAGAAACTAATTTGCTAGATATTCTAAATATATTAGTTAGTAAATCTTCTATTGATAATTCCATGTTTTCAAGAATATAATATAAAATAGCACCATCATAATAAATATTATTATAACCTATTATTTGAATATTTCTGTTTAAAAAATTGAATAATTCTTTAGTATCATTTCTCTTTTGAAATATAATAAAAGTTTCTTTTTCTTGAGTATCTATATCTAAAAATATGGAAGAAAAAAAATTAGGAAATACTTCAATATCATAAACATATTTTTTTTCAAAATTAGTAATCATATTTATTCTATTCTATACTTTCATAATCAACAACAATACATTGAGGAATTCTAACTCCACCATATTCGTTCATGCTTAATTTACAGATAGCATTAATTTTTAAATTTGCTCCAGACCAATCGTTTTGTCTTGCTTTCATAATAGCATCATCTTTATTGTTTTTAAATTTGATAAATTGAATTTCATTATTATACAGGAATTTCCATGTGTCTTCTGTTTTTCCCATAAGTTCAATATTAGTTGTATTTACTGGAATATTTTTTACTAACACTAAACTTTCTTCAATTCCATTTCCATAATAGTCATAAAGTTCATTCATATCTTTAATTATTTCAACGCTTAAATTTTCTATGCTAATTTCAAAATCAATATAATGAATAAATTCTCCAAAGTTAATGTCTTTCAATTGTTCATTTAATTTTTCTAGTGCAGGTTTTATATTTTCAATTTTTATTCCTAATCCGAAACTCGATGGATGCCCTTGAGCATATTCAAAATACCCTGTTTCCAATAAATAATCTTTAAGGTTTTCAATTTGATTTCCATAATTTCTCGCAGATCCAGCAAAAACATTGTCCCTATTTTTTCTAATTAATAGACAAGGCTTTTGATATTCTGAAGCAAGTTTCATTGCTGTTAATCCTGTGAAACTATAATCCACTCCATCAGCATCAACAAATAAAATCTTGTTTTTATTCCATTCGTTCTTATCAATTAATCCACGTAAATATTCTAAAGACTTATCAATTTCTCTATTCTGTTTGGCTTTTAAATTAGTTGCTAATCTGGCAACCATTTCTTGCATTGTTTCCTGAATTTCTTCTCCGCTTCGTTTTTTATATGGAAAAGTTTCTGGATCATTAATAAAAGCTCTGAACATTAATTCTTTTTCTTCTAAAGAACCCGATCTAATTAAAGCATTGATTAATGGAGAAATATAAAATGCAACTATATTAACATTGATATTATCTGTGTTGCCAATTGAATAAGATTGTTTTTCTATAATTGCTTGAATAAATTTATTTCTAATATTTTTTAAACCCTTTGTAACCAGATAACGGTTTTCATATTCTAATATGGACATGGAATCTGCAATAATTGATATAGCAACTAGATCATCAAAGTCACTTGAATCATCCCATAATTCATCATCTAAACTTTCTAGGAATTTTTTAGTTACGCCTGCTCCACTGAGATATTTATTGGGATAATTTCCAAGTTGATTATTTACAACAATAGCATATGGATTTTCTTCTTCTACCTGGTGATGGTCTAATACAATTACTTGAATATTTTTTTCTTGAAGAATTTTACATTCCTTAGTGTCGTTTGTTCCTGCATCTGGAACAATTAAAAGATTAATTTTTGATTTTAATATTTGAGATAACAAATCTGAAATACCATGTTGTTTTTTAGTATGAATAAAATAAGACAATTTTGATTGATCATAATTTCTTGCAAGATATTGATATAGAATAGATGCCGAAGAGAATCCGTCTACATCTACATCCACAATAATTCCGATTTTTCCTTTATTCTTTATTGTTTCTAACAAGACATTTTTTGCTTTATCAATATTTTCTAATAAAGAATAATGATGAACATTGTCTTTTGTAAGAGATAAATAGATACTTGGATTTTCAATATTTCTGTTAGATAAAATAAATTCCTTAATTGTTTTATTTTCTAACTCTTCTTTATAATTTTTATTTAGCAATTTATAATTCATTTGTTTCTCCTTTTATTTTTACATTAAGACATCTTTGATTTGCTATATCAGCCCAATGTTCATTGGTTTTTTCATTTTTGCCATTATCAAATCCAATAAATTTTCTTTTTGTTTTTAAGCTTGCCTCTAGACAACTTCCACTTCCAGCAAAGGGATCTAAAATAATATCTTCTTCGTTAGTTGTTTCATTAATTAATAATTGCAATAATGGAACTGGCTTTTCGCAGGAATGAATCATTTTAGATGGATGAAGTCTTCTAAAAGATAAAATATTAGATAAATTATTTGATTTTATTGTAATATTTGTTTTACATATAAGCATAATAAATTCATGATTGGGTCTAAAGTTATTTCCCATTCCAAACCACATCTTATCCCAAACTATAAGGTTTTTGATAATAAATTTTTTTTCAAATGCTTGTTTGAAAATATCATATTTTTGCCAATTACAAAAAATAAATCCAGCATTTTTCATAATCCTATAAGATTCATTGACAAAAGATTCTAACCAATCTAAATTATTATCATTTTTTATTTTGGTATTTTTAAATTTACTATTTCGTCTTTGAGGAGTTAAGTTTATTCCATATGGAGGATCTGTAAGTAATAAATCTATAAAATCATTTTTTATAGAAGACATTCCTTCAAAGAAATCAATGTTATAAACTTTATTGAATTCTTTTTTCAATTAATTTTCTCCTTTAATAATTTATTTTTCTATTCTATCATATTTATTTTATTTTGTAAACATTATTTTTAACCAATAATTCCCAAATTTCTTTTTGATCACTAGGCGATTCTTTTTCTTTCAACAAATTATCTTCATCGAAAATAGCATAAATATCAATTCCATCAGTAAACCTTTCAGATATTTTTTCTATAGTTTCTTTTTTTATATCTTTATCAAAACAAAAACAAATTGGAACTCCCAATCTACTTATTTTATCTATTTGTGTCTGTCCTATTTTTGTACCACCTGTAGCGATAGAATTATAATAACCGTAAGACCATAATTGTAACACAAATTTCTCAGCTTCTCCAACCCAAACCCAATTTTCTTTTTTAATATACAAATGTGTTTTATTATATCCGAATAAGAGTTTATTTCTAGGACAAGGATATAAATAAATATATTTTTGTTCGTCCTTATTTAATTTATATTTAAACAATCTTCCTTTATAAGATACCAAATCTCCTATTTCAGAATGTACGGGAATTAATATTCGATTACTTTCATTATCATATGATAAGCCAAATTCATATTGAGTCTGATAATCTATTCCATCATCAAAAAACATTGTATTCCCAATTGCTGGATAATATTTTATTATTTCTTCTGATAGTGGTTTTATTGGAGTATCATCATCATCCTCTCTCTTTGATCCAGTTCGCATACTAATTAATTGTTTTGTGATCAATAACTCTTTTGGTAGTTCTTCATTGGAATCTTTATAGAAATCAATTTCTAATAAATCACAAATCCATTTTAAAGATTCAAAGAAATTTATGTTCTTATAATATTCAATCAATGTAAATATGTCTGATGGTTCTGACATATCTTTTGTGTAATTAATTACTTTTAAATTATCTTTATATATTGTAACAGCATTAGGATTATCTGATGGAGGAGGATTACCACAAGTCCAATAACCAGAATTATGAAATTTTATTTTTTGGCAATCTAAATTTTCTAAAATATATTCTACTTTATCGTTTTCGATAATATATTTTTTCAATTCCTTGATATCCATATTATGCTCTAACTAAACTTCCAACATTGTCCCAAGTATTATAATCTAAATCATATTCAAATAATGGATAATTTGCTTTGTTACCACTTCTATTTTTTTCAACTTTTAAAGCCATATATTTTTTAGAAAGGTCTAATGGAATTGGTCTAGGATCTCCCCATTGATAGTTTGGAATATATTTATATTTATGATATTCTGAGGGATAAATTCTTTTTCCTAATAGCATGTGGTCTACAGGATGTTTAATCTGTTTGGCATTGGCAATTTCATTACTACTCATATCGAAAATATCCATGTGAACTGCCTGGTCAGCTAATTGAAATACAAACCATCCCCAAATATTCAATTCACTCATCAATTCTTTTAACTTAGTAAATGATTGTTTTACCGTCATCCAATCATCTGTTCGATAGCCCTTCATAGTGTCATAGGCAACATAATCAACACCATATAAAAGTTTATGTTTTCGAATTTCAAATTCTAGTGTTTGATCGGAATAATCTGTTCCAACATTTTTGAAAAATATAAGTTTTTCTTTTCTGCTATCAATCCATTGACCAATTTTTATTATGTTTCTGTATTCTTCGGAGTCTCTTTCTAGTCTGTTAATGAAGTCTTCTTCCCTTTCGGTATAGATATCATTTTCATCTTTTTCTCTTTGAATAATTGCTCCTCTTTGATCTCTATATTTTCCTAAAACAATTTCCCCTTCCATTTTCTTCATTTTGACACCATGTAATTCTTGGAAGCATTCATTGTTTACAATTGTAGTAATCAAGCAGGATTTTAAATCTTCATCATCCATTTCATTTGACATAATTAAAACGGGTTTATTTTTTACTAATGCTATATAACTCATGAGCATAATAAGATTTCTGGTTTTTCCTTCATTGCTAAGGAATCCAGTTAATACAGCTTTTCCTAATCTCATTCCTTTAAACATTTCATCAATAACAATCCAGGGATAAGATAATCCTGCTTGTGGTTTTATTACATACGATTTAATGTCTTTCTCTGCGTTTTCATTTAAGATAACACTTTCTTGATTGGAAAGAATAACAGTGTGAATCTTATCAACTTTAGATCGCAACATTTTGAAAATATCTTGTGCGCTCCAAACATCAAATTTTTTATGAGTGATAAGTTTTTCAACATTATATCCACTTCTATAAAATTCTCTTAGCAAAGAATATTTTTTTAATATTCCAAAATAATTATCAAAATCTTCTGGATCAGATAAATTCATCCAATCATCTATTGTTTTATATCCCCCATATTTTTTATATAATTGTAATCTTTTATCATCCATGATCATAAACGAATTGACTTTTGTTTCATTTATTTTTTGAGATATGGTTTGATATATTAGCTCAAAACAATCGTATAAAAATTTTGATACCTCTCCTGAAAAATCATACTTTGATTTAATTGATGATCCATATGAAATATATAATTCTGGATTTTTATAAAATGCTCCAACTAACGCTATTTCATTTGGAATGTTTTCTAAGTCTTTTTGTTCTATCAATTTTTAAATCTCCTCTAAATATTGAGATAAGTCGTTTTCATTGCTTGTAATATTTTGTTCAATCCCCATAGAGCTTCTAAAATTATTAGTTGCTTGTGAAGATTCTATGGATTGCATCATTTCTATTTGTTGCTCTTCCTGTTTTTTCCTCCATTCATAATAACTACTTGATTTATTTATTATAACACTTAAGTCATAATTCAACCTATTTTCTGGACTTAATTTTTTTCCTTTATTAATATTGCTAATATTGATTTGCTCTAGATTATGCCATTGTCTTTTAAACATATCCAGAATATCTTCTGGAGGAATTTTTATATTAATGTCTTTCCAAGTTCCATTATATATATCTGCTAATTTCTGATATACATAAGTTGGAATAATTATTAAATTATATTTTTTTTGTAACCATAAATATAAATGATTTTTATTAATTATTTCATTTATAAAATCTTTATTTTCTTCTATAAGTTGATTTGCTAAATTTTCTATTTTTTCTTTAGTTAAAACATTGCGTTTTTTATTTATCTCTTTTTCTATAAAACAATCATAATGATAATATTTTTTACTTTGAAGAACTGTTTTTTTCTCTTTTTCTAATTCTATGTTTTCTTTACACAATCCACACTTCCGAGTGGTGATAATCATAGTATTAAGTGCAAGAAACCACACGGGCTTGTCCCGTAGAGGAATGCACCTTCCTCCTTTCTATTAAAGTTGTTGTTCTTGCGTTCAATCTCAGACAATCCTTCTTTATATTTACCGAAGCATTAATTGATTTACCATCTAAATCTGATATGGCAAAAAATCCCGTACTACGTTTTCCTTTGATAAAACCTATTCCCTTCGATGTTTGGACATAATCGAATTTCCGAAAACCAAACAATTTACCGGTGGGTATTTTTTTTTCCGAACTCTTGCCATTTGTTTGTCTGTAATCTCCCTTTGAAACGTGTTTCTTGAAATAAACAACAGGAGATAAATCAACAATTTCGCTTTCTTCACAACATATTGCAACTGCATCATTATAGTGAGTTTTTGGCAATTGCAATATTTGTTCACGCTTAAATTTGGTTTCATAACCAAATGTTTCCTCAAAAGCACCAAATTGTTTTTTAAGTCTGGATTTCACAATTCCAATTTCAGTTGCGTGTTTAGTTTTGCTTATTGCCCCTTTGATTTCAAAATCACCATTGTGTAATTCCGTATGACAAGATTTACAAAGTGTAATCAAATTACTTGGAGTATCAGTCCCACCATTGCTTTTAAAGACAATATGATGAACATGTAATTTTGTATTTTTAATTTTGCATTTTTGACACTGATATCCATCGCGGTGTAAAACATAAGCTTTTACATTATGGAATCCTTTCTGATTTCCATTTTGATAATCCTTTCTCCCAATATCTGGATTAGATATTTTGTAAATATCGAAACTTGCTGTTTCTACTTTCCATCTTGATACCGGTAAAATAAATTCAACAAACCACTTCTCTCTTAAATGAGAATCAACCTTTGACTTGATACTTGGGGCAAGCCTTCCTTTATTTCTCATAGCTGCCCTGTTTTGCCAACGAGCCTTTCTATATCTTGTCTTTCTACCTCTTCTGCTTTTACGATATATTCTTCTTTGCTCCATCTTCTTGGAAATATCTTGTCGTATTTGTACTTCGGATTGATAAATTACTTTACCGTTTGCAGTAGAGGCACAGCCCACTGTTTTTGAACCAGTATCCATTCCAGCAATCACTTTTTGTCTATACTCTGTAGTGTCTATAAGAAGTTTAATCGTAAAAGGAGTTCTCCTAATACACTTCGCTTTTCCTGCTTTTAACAGTAATCTTGCTATTGCTGGTTTACAAGGCATCAATGGTTTTCCTTCTCTGTTTAAAACATAAACTTCCATCAGTTAAATCCTCCTATAAATAGGGTAATGCGTATCAACAATATTAGAGTTACTATTGAATTCGACTTCCTCTCGATCAGATATGGAAAGGTTTAACGATACAAACACTGTTCTTACCACACAGAACTGTTTAATCTGCATCCGTAGAGGTTGAAACTGAGGCGATATTCCAACGTACCTAATTTCTTTCCTATCGTTTATTAACAACTTTTACTCCTGTTAATGATCTGGTAACCTTGTGTCTTTCTTTCAAAAGCTACGGAGCTTGCTCCGTGGTAGGTTACTGTACCTCCCGAAGTATTTTTTAGTTTTAAAATAGGGAAGAATTTTATTCTTCTTCCCTATTTTATTGAATTCTACCAATAATATACCTATAATGTTATCTAATCAATAAACTACTTTTAAACGCCTTAGAATGCCTAAAAACCATCTCTAACAACCAATAAAAACCAATAAAATGAACATTTTATTTTTTATTCGAATTAATCGTCTGAAGAAACGATTTTTAAGAATAATTTTAGTTGTTCGAGATCTTCAATTTCTTTAAATCTTAGAGGCAATCCAGCTTCTT
>Ga0209417_1006050_pt1 | contig 12774 bp, 7 predicted proteins | sample RifGroF2_FD_184002 | JGI IMG/M metagenome (GOLD analysis project Ga0209417, IMG submission 184002) | Groundwater microbial communities from Rifle, Colorado, USA - Groundwater F2 (SPAdes) (version 2) | ecosystem: Environmental > Aquatic > Deep subsurface > Groundwater | place: Rifle, Colorado... | reverse complement strand
GGCAGAGTTTTCGAAATTTTTCCTGAACTTATCAGTTTATCCACAAAATTCTGAGGGGCATTGTAATTATGGGATGGCCTGTTATGGCAATCCAAACAATCCATCACCCTGTTTTCAAGAGAATCGAGTTTAGCCTGGCTTACCTGATTTTCACTATCAGTAAATACTTCACTTACCCCGGTTTTCAGATTGGTATATTTAACCCAGGGAATCACTTGCCGATTATCAGATGTGGTTTTATATTCGATCCTCACATCAGGATTAATGTGCTGGTGAATTCCGTTTTCCATGCCATTGGAAGTCATTTTCGAACTGGTTTTCATTTGTAAGTGAATAACCTGCTCTGTATTTGAATCGTCAGCGAGGAATGATTCTTCAATTTTCATTTTCCGGTCATAGAATTTTTCAGGCCAATGGCATTTTTCGCAGGTTTCCCTTGCCGGACGAAGGTTGGCTATTGGCGTTGGTATTGGCGTTGGAAATTTATGAGCTAAAACTGAATAAACCTGATATAATCCTGATAGTTTACTCTTCACATACCACGAAGCGCCAGATCCAACATGGCATTCAACACACGCTACACGTTCGTGTGAAGAACCATGATAAGTTACAAATTCAGGCTCCATAACTTTATGGCATAGTTTTCCGCAAAACTCTACAGACTCGGTGTAATGAAATGCTTCATAACTTCCAATGGAGGAAATAACGAGAAGAAAAACAGTTCCAAAAATAAAAATAAAGCCCGCATTTCGTGTGCCTTCGTTATTAAAATTGAGCACAGGCCAGTTTCTGACTTCACCTGCAGCCTCTTCTCTCCTCGCCTGAGCCCGGTTCAACCGCATCCCGATTGGGATCAGGATTAAACCAAATATCATAAAAGCAGGGAGTACCATATAAATGAACAACCCTATATAAGCCCCCCCAAAATCAAAAAGTGAACTTAAAATGACTAACGACAGAATTGTAGCTAGGTTAAAGATGGCCAATATTGCTCCTGTTATGGATACCCAATTTTTAATCGAGGAAGGAAGTTTCATAGCGACTTTTTTAGACAGTTTGTATTTCTATTTAATGATGCAAGTTTGTCAAAAGCTTGGAATCAATGTGAAAGCAACGAATAAATAATGAAGATGACCTGAACAATTCCGGTAAACAGGAAGACATAACCAAAGAACTTAATTATTTTCATTCGTCTATCCGAGAATTCAGATTTGGACAAAACTTCCTGCATTCTTCCCGATTTCTCCAATTCCTCAAATTCACGCGGGCGATCTTCTTTGTATTCATCAGCCCGAACTGTTCCGGTGAAAATAACTGTATCCATTGGGAATGCTTCGGGACGTAAATGTGTATTAAAGAAATGGATGGTGAATATAAATCCGACCGCCAAAAGCGCTTCGTCACTGTGGATGATTTGAGCTACATTAATTAACCAACCCGGAAGGAATTTGGTAAAGAATACTGGAAACCACAGCACAAGACCGGTTGAACCAATTACAACTACTCCCCAGAAAACAGCCATATAGTCAAATTTTTCCCAGTACGTCCATTTTCCATAGGATGGCCGTGGCCCTTTTCCTACAAACCATTTCACCGAAGCCCAAAAATCTTTAATATCCTGACCGTTAAACATGAGTGAATTCTTTGCAAAAATAAATTCTTTCATACTTAATCCTTTTTCAGCTTTCAACTTAAATAACGAATAAACGTGGTAAGTAAAATATCCGAAAGTTATGACAGCTGCAAAACGGTGAATCACTCCTGCATTATAGGCTCCACCCAGAAATTTAACGAAAAATTTCGCCCAATCCATGTACGCAAATTTCAACAACATTCCAGTAAAGGCCAGAGATAAGAAACTGACAATTACAAAAATATGAGTGATGCTTTGGCTTTTGGTAAATCGTCGTACATAAACTTTTTCGCCGGGCTCTTTGGCATGCAATTTCTTCTTGCGCATCGCATCGATCGACCTTGGTAGCCATAAAAGTGTATGTAGTCCGAAGAAGAGGAACACACTTACCAATAAGCTGGTCATTGCCCAGAAGGTGTAATACAGCCAGGGGTACTTGGTTTTATTGTTGTGCGTGGCATGAGTTAAATAACCGGTAAATTTTTCGCTTGCATCGGCATGGCATTTCTGGCAGGTTGCTACAATATTTTCGGGACCAACTGATGATTTTGGATTTTGAAGCTTGTAAATACTGTGGGCGCCATGGCAGTCGGAACACCGGGCTGCCTGAAGATATCCAAGCTGGTAAACCTTACCATGGTAGGTTTCAAGATAAGACTCAGCGAGTTCTGAATGGCATTTTCCACATTGAGTTGTAATTTCAGCCATGAATTTATCCTTATGGACCTCACTGATTGAATGAGCCGTGTGACAGGTTCCACAGTTTGGATATTCGAGATCGCCTGACTTTTCCCGATAAGCATGGTCGCTTGCAATGTATTCGTTATAAATTCCTTTATGGCAATTTCCACAGGTTGCGGCAATATTTTTAGGATGCACCGATGACCGGATATCGGATTCTTTCAACTCAAAATGTGAAGTATGACAGTCGGTACAAACAGCAGCTGAAAGTAAACCCTTCTCTGAAAGACTTCTTCCATGTACACTATTCGAATAATCGTGAAATGCATCAACTTCCTTAAGATCAGTCCCCTCGACTGCTTTTCCACCTTTTTTATGACACTCTCCGCAAAGCTTTGGAATTGAAGCCCTATAGGTGGGTGAACTCTCATCCAATTTAGGTTTGATCAGGTGAGATCCATGGCAATCGGTACAATATGGAGCATTTTCTTTTTTATTGAAATAGGCCTCACCATGCCCACTTGAAAAATACACGTCAGATTCTTTGGTGTGGCAGTTGGAGCAATCGACTTTACCCGCAGTTTCGCAAGGCCTGTTTAAATTAGCGGTAACATCTGAATGGCATTTAACGCAAGTGATCGCTTTATGCGAAGAAGCTGTGATTTCAGAAACATCAACTTTCAACGAAACTGTTTTGTTGTCGACTATTTTATGCGTCTCACTTTTTTCATGGCACTTCAAACAGGTATTATCAGAAATAGTTGCTATCAGGTTCTTTAATTCAACTTTATGCGGTGGATGGCAAGCTGTACAAGCAGGAATAGCGCCAGGTTTACTCTCCCACAACTCTTTGTTGATTACCTTGGTATGAACATCTTCAATCCTTGCATGACATTTCATACAGGTTGAAGCGATATTTTTTGTAGAGATACTGGAGGTTATATTCGTATGTGGTAATATCAGATGGTTGCCGTGACAATCGTTACAGGTAGCCGAAACAATCAGGCCCTTTTTATACATGCCAATTCCATGAATACCTTCACTGTAATTTTCCAGAATGTTGTGTTGCGAGATGTTGTATGTCCGTGATACCGGCGCTCCTTCCCGGTGACAGGATCCACACAACACCGGAATATTCATTTTATAGGTTTTCGATACCGGATTATCTGACTTTAAAATGTCGTGTGTACCATGACATTCCTTACAACTTGGAGCATACTTATTATTGGTCAGGAATGCCCTGCCATGAACACCTTTATAAAATTTCTCCTTGGCGTCAGTATGACAAATGCCGCAATCAACAGGTTTTAGATTTTCAGGGTGCGGAAATTCGGCAACGGCAGCATCGGTATGACAGGAGGCACACAATACATCTTTATGTACCGAATGATCAAGTGAATTTGGTTTGATGTACAATGAAACTTTCTTTCCTGCCCTGTCTTTGGTCAACGATGCATCATCGTGACAGGCAAAACAGTCATCATTGGTTTGCGCTGACAATTTGACTACTGCCAAAAGCAGCAAAAAAGCAATATAAATAATTTTGACTGAGATTCTAAATGGGAAAAACGTTCTATTATCCGACACTACAATATTCTGAGATCCGGGGAATATTTTTTCATTGTGCCCATTTGATTTTTGTGATTTAAATAGCTTATAATTCTCTCTCATATTACTTCACGTGTATAAGCATCAAAAGTCCTCAAAATCCTCACTTTATCCTACAACCAAACCGATGATATTTGTCAATTAAACGCACCTGATTTGTAATATTCACTTCACACATTCACATTGCCTAATGAACATGATGCCAACCATTTATAATACTTTTAAAATTTTCAAGAGGCGATTTTCCGATCGAGGCTATATAGATGTGGATAACCAAAAAGATAGAAATAAAAAATCCCATGGATGAATGCAAGATAGCGGTTACAAATACACCGCTAAAAGTGTAAACCTTCTCAATAATTATTTCAGGAAATAAAAGCGCAATACCTGTAATAATTACAATTGGAACTGCCATATACATGACGATAATATAGATATACTTCTGAAGCGGATTAAATTTTCTTTTCTCTGATATGGGGAAAGGCGCTTTCATCCCATGAAACATTCCCCAGGCATAGTAAACGGCCTGTTTCATTGGTTTTTTTAAAAAACCTTGCGGTTTAATGATGTAATATTTACCATTCGGGGTAATCATATTTCCAATAAAATAAACAAAATAGCTGAGTGTAACTCCAACACCTGCTATATTATGAATATTTACAACCATATTGAATCCAACGACCTGTGCTGATTCAATGCTCGATTGCATGGAAATACCGGTAAAAATTAAAGCAATTATTCCCAACGCATTAAATCCGTGCCAGATACGTAACCACACCGGATAAAAGTATATTTTTTCAGTTGCCGACATTCTATTTCTTTTTTAAAATTCTGAAAACACTGTGTATGACAATACCAACCAAGGTGAGTAGAAAAATGACAATACTTGCCAATTTAAGAATTGGACTTTGATGTGTCCCGATGATGTACGATTCGTTTGCCAATACCGTATTCAAATCACCATTTTCGGCACGTTTTTGCAAATTCTGATATTTGTATAAGGAGGCCTTTAACCTGGAGTTTGCCGAGTGGCATTCAACACACTTTCTTAAAGCTTTATCTTTGGAAAGGATATCGTGTGATACCATCAAACTATCGAGTACTTCAGTGTGACATTCAATACAACGCACATGCTGAAAGTGCAACTCCTGATTAGGTAACCAGTCGTGTACCTGAACTAATTTAGGGTTATCGTGACCGGAAACCATTTTGAATTTCTTCATATCGTTATGGCACGACAAACACATTTTATTGCTGTAATCAACTATTTCAAGAACATTATCACTTGTTCGGGCAGTGGCTTTGTAAGTGTGCTGGCTGTGACATTTCGAACAGCTAAAATTATCGCCATATACTTTATAATGAACACTCTTCTTAAACTCCTCATCGATCCGCTCGAATTGATATTTTGCAAACGATTCATCACCGCCGTGGCAATCGAGGCATGTACTTAAAGGTTCAAGTTTTAAATTGGCCAGATGCGGATAAGACCCATATTCTGAAGAATGACAATCAGTACAATCGAACTGTTTGTGAACGCCAGCAGTCATGGCAACCGTATCAAGAATATAATACGGGTTCATCAACCTTTTTATCTCCTTGTCAGTAACAGAATTATGAAAAGAATAGGATTGCTGTGAATGACATTTTAAACATGCATGATGCTGCGCATTCTGATACGACTGAGCCTTCAAATTTCCTGGAAACAAGAAAAGTGAAAGTAAAAAGAGAGAAAATAAACAATATTTCATGTTCATGAATTAAGATGAATTATTCTAAAAGAAACAGAGAAAACGAACATAAAAAACTACTCTGGAATATGTAATTTACCATTCTTTTCTATACACAAAATGGTAATACTCTAAAATTAGAATATTACCATTTTAATCAATTGAATCTATGATCAGTTATCATGGAACTAAAAGCCCCAAAGCCTGGTAATTGTAAAACCAATAGTCAACCCGGTTTTATCAATTTCATTCTGATTCCACATGATATTATCCTGTGGCAACAATGAAGAGGTTGAACCCATATAAATCTGGAAAGCATGTGTTCCCGTTGAAACTTCATAACCTAAACACAATGCTGGTTTTGGATGGTTTGTCCACTCCCATTGTTCCGAAATTTCTTTAATCTTCAGTGGATGATCGTAAGTAAATATAAACGAACCCTGAGGAGATACTTTTATTCTTCCGTTAAAATGTACGCCAACTTTATCATGGTCGTAAATTGATTTAACCATGTTGTAATGGGTAAAACTTACACCAGCCTGAAGCGATAGCCAATCATTAAATTTCCTAGCAACAATTAATTGAGAAAAATAGCTCAAACGATCTTCAGGAAGAAAACTAACTGTTGAATGATCGGATGACATTCTGATTTTAACTCCATCATATGCGCTTGCAGCTACCCCATCGGCGGCAATGTTTCCATACAAAGTAACTGAAACAGGAATGCTGTTCTTACGAGTCTGGGTTAGAACCGCCCATTTGGCATTGAGGTCAATAATACTCTTTTCGCCCATCATACCTTTTTTGGTAATTCCGGCACCGAGTTGCATATGCTTGGCAAAAACATAATTCAGCGCTACCCTGATATTTGAAGAACCATAGATTCCCCAAAGATCTGACCGTCCATTTTCAATAGAACCGAATTTATGCTGGATAACCATTTCCAGCGTTTTTTTATCCGGAACAACTACAGTTTGTGCATCAATCAGCGATCCGCTTTCAAAGGTAGCGCTAACCGGGTAGTCTTTTTCTTTACCTCCTGTTGCATCTTCCTGTGCAAACGATACGACGGAAATAAAAGATAATAGAACTAAAAATATGATATTTTTTTTCATCTCATCGAAAATTTAATGTTTGCACTAATTATCTTTAGCTCCATCAGTAATCCAGGCAAGAATTAATGCAGCTTGAGTTGCAGAAACTTTTGCATAATGTGTACCCGAAGAAGGAACAGTGTAAATCTTACTATTTGCCGGAGAACCGGTGTTTACATAAGCAGGTACAAGTTGTGCATAAGCCACATCCGCAGTTAATTTGGGTGACTGATTGTTATGGCAGCTATTACATTTTTCAGCAAATATTGGAGCAATTTGCGTTGAAAAACTGACAGGTTTACTAGTATCAATCGGTGGAACTTCTTCCGGTAAAATGAAATCGTATTTACACCCACCAATAAACAACGAAAACAATATTAAAATAAAGAATATCGAATGTTTTTTCATAATGCTCTTTGTTAATGTGAATACAAAAAAAGGCTTCGATTTAGAAAAAAAGAAGCCTTTTTTATATCTGGTTACATTAATTCCTTATTTAAGTATAGCAATTGAATTTTTCAGCAATGCTTTTGTGTATGCATAGTTATGAATTCCCAAACTATATTCTCTCAAACACAATTGGAAGTTCAAAAGAGCACCATATTGCGCATTGGTTAAGCTTAGTTTTGGGAAAGTAAGGTTTAAAGCTTTTTGCTCAGCTGTCCAAGATGATGATGGAGCTGGATTCTGGAAGGTACCAGAAGGATTGTTTGCTGCAAAATTTGGATTGTTAACTGGGTCGTAAACATTCATGTAACCATCGTAATTTTTGGCAGTAATACCAGCCCAAAGATTTACACCCCCTTTAGATTCATCTGTATTTGGATTTCTATTTAGCATTTCAACGCCGTCAATAGATAATTTAGCAGCCAAATCAGTAAGCAATTGTTTGATCTCAGCACGAGGATTTACCCAAAGAGTTGTTGTTGTTGAAGTTATGGCAGTTGTATGACATCCGGTCGCATTACAAGTAGTTAAATTGCCTTTTGCAACAAAAGTGTGGCCACCTGCTCTTCCAACAACGTCACTTTTACCTCCTTTGGCTCCCATGTGGCAATCAACACATGAAGCTACAGTTGTATGAGTAGAATTTTTGTAAACTTCAGTTCCGGCAAATTCGACACCACCCATACCGGCATAAATAGCTCCAATAGCGCCATAATGAACATGCATGCGGTAACTTGGTCTGACAATATTGGTTTTTGCACTGTTATCGTTAGCATCGTACGCTATTCCTGTCGGATTAGCGGCAATACCTACATAGTCCTGAACATTTCCAGTCTGAAGATTAGTCTGTGGACGAGGTTGGTGGCATTTAACACATAAATTACTTGAACCACCATCAGCTTTTAAATCAATAACTTTGGCTCCACCCCACATGTTCATTGGAACCGGAGCAACTGTAGTTAATGAAGGAAGGTCAGATGAGCCATAAGTTGCGTGAATTGCACTGTGGCAAGTAGAACATCCAAACTCACCATATGCTGCTGTAGCTATAGTGGCATACTCATTCGACCATTTTCCGGTGGTAGCATTTAATTTAAAGGTAGCTGGAACATTATTTTTAACCACATATTTAAATGCTTCCTGCGCGTGACATGGAGTACAACCGGTATTTCCCGATTCTTCGAAGGCAGCTTCACCAAATTCATGTTTCGAAAACTTGAACTGAACTGCAATTAAATCAACACTAAGTGGAGAGTGGCACATTTTACATGTTTCGTTGGCATCTTTGCCATCTTTACCGTCTACCCCATCTTTACCGGCTGGACCGGTAAGTCCCATTGGGCCTTCTTTAACGCATGAAGCGACAGCAAAAAGGAGAGCAGTTGCAAAAAGCAATAATCTGGAAAAATTGTTAAGTTTCATAGAATAAGTATGTTAAGATTACTATTATTAACGCTACGTCGCTCTTTCGCGAACGTCATTATACTTGACTAAAATAGAAACCTTAACTGATTCAGGAAGAAACAAACAGTTGATGTTTAGAAGGAATTGATTTGATTATTGTTGAATCAAATGATGATATATATCAATAGTGATTTTTCTCATTGAATTAGCGTCTACATATTTTATTATATGGACAATAGCTGCATTTTTGTGAGTCTTTTATCTGTTCGTAAAAATTACCAACACTGAAAATTTCGGAAATAATTGCCAAAAAAACTGTCGAAAATTCACCTTTAATCCGCTGAAAAATTAATTTATCGCCCTGATAAATTACATTCGGAACAAATGGCTCATTAAACAAATCGTCGAGCTTATAAATTGCAGGGAAAATAGAATCTTGATTTATTGTTCGACTTAAAATGTCGGAATAAATCAACGTTTGAAATATTTCTTTTCGGCGGTCATAATAATTGCGATCTACCAATTGCGTCAAGTCCTTGAAATCGAGCTTCAGGTTACGACCCGTTTTGTAGTCGATAATCCGCAAACCTTCTGTCGTTCGGTCCATTCGGTCGATGATTCCTCCAATGCGAACGTTCAGCTTCTTATCGCCTGAAATAACCTGATAATCTGAGAAATATTCCTTTTCGAGGCTAACTACTTCAAAAGGGGTAAACTGAATATCGTTTTCGAGCAACTGAAGAATGTACTCACGAATGTGCGAAGCAATCAAAATGCTTTGTCCGCTCAATTTAAGGTGCGAAGCCTCTTTCGGAGTCATTTGGTAATATTTTACGGCTACCGACTCCAAAACGACCGCCTCGATCCTACGCTGATCAGCCCGCAACAACTTCAGTGCATGAGCCTCAACCGTTTTGTTCTCAAATGGTCGGTACAGCAATTCGATGGCATAATGGAACAAATTACCAAATAACACCGCGTCAATTTCCTCTTTCAATTCTTCCGTTTCCTTGATTCCGGCAATGTATTTAAAGTAGAACTTCAGTTTACACTCCAGATAAGTGTTAATGGCGCTCGGACTCAGGTTTTTTTCGGAATACCTCGAAATCAATTTTTGAATGTGAGCCTCGCTGGCTTCAATCCGAATCGGCTCATTGGTTGTACCTTTAAAATTAAAACTCAGGTTCAGTTCCTCAATTTCAAATTCCGAATCGTACAAAAGCTGATACAAAAAACGGCTTTTTTCTGAAGACGAAATCCCTTCAGTAATTGAATTATAAACAATTACCGTATTCTCGGTACGCTGAATCAACCGATAAAAATAGTAGGCATACATCGCATCGCGGTCTTCGTAGGTTGGCATTCCAAAACCTTTTCGAAGATGGTAAGGCACGAAGGAATGCCCGGTTGCAATTCGTGGAAGAAACCCTTCGTTGGCCGAAAAAAGTACCAAATTCTGAAAATCGAGTGTCCGTGTTTCGAGCAATCCCATAATCTGTAATCCGGTGAGCGGTTCGCCTTCAAACGGAATGGAAATTCGGCGCAAACTCTGATCGAGCAACCTGAACATGATCTTTACCGGAAAATCAGGAACATTCAATCCGCTCAAAGTATCTTTCAGGCGTTGGATTGCCAAAAAAGCCTGAAACAAATATTCCGATTCCAATTTAACCTGCTCGTCTTCTGCCGGATTAAATTTAAGCGACAACTCTTTCAGAATGTCCAGAAAATAGTCGAGAATGCCAGTCCAATTATCCGAGGCCGAGAAGATTTTTTTCAGGAATGGACTGAAATTCAATTCTTCAGCATCGATGTAAACCTTGTTTTTTTTGTGAACAACAGCCACAAACGATTTAATTTCAGGACTGACCACAAATTGATGATTCAACAACGCGACTACGGGCTTGTAATAAAACACAGGTGATTTTGCCGATTTGCGAATGTTCTTCTGCAAACTGATGAGCTGCGAAATAAAACCGTAAACCGGGGTGTTCACAAACGGATAACCCATCGTGATATTGATGTCGGTAAAGCTTTTGCCCACCGAAGAAATGACCGGAATCAGCAGGTTTTCGTCGGCCAGAACAAAGGCGGTATTATCGAAGCGGTCATTAATCGGAAAACTTTTCAGAGCCTGCGGCAGATTTATCGCCTGTGCCTGAGTAATGTTTCCGGGAACTGAAACCAGCGTAATTTTTCGGGGACTGTCAGGCTCCAAATTTTCAGGAATAAAACCTTTTGGCGCGGGAAACAAAATGCGGTTGGTGCGCAGGAAACGTCCAGCTTCATTTTCAGGATCTTTCAAATAAAAGTCGGCATAATCCCAGAAAAACATAGCCCTGTTTTGGTCATACAGTTTTTTGAAAATCGTTTTTTCGCATTCGTTTAACGCATTAAAACCAACGAAAACATATTTTTTTGCGGTCAAACCAACAATTCTCTGCTCATTCAGGGCTTCGGCCACTTCGCGGTAAATCATTCCGGAATAAGCGATATGCTCCTGCTTCAACGCTTCCCGAAACCGGTGATAAATAGCAGCCAGCTTAATCCAGATCGCAATAAATTTTTCCTTATTGAACGAATGCGGTACTTTATCCAGGTTTCCCCAAAACTCGTCAATAGCCCGTTTCTGTTCCTCAGTCAGGTATTCAAACTGATTTTCGAGCTCTTTCAAATCCGAGATATTCCGGAACAAATCATCGGCATTAAGCAGGTATTTGTCCACATCATCAAAATCGGCCAAAAGAATTTCGCCCCAAAAGAAAAATTCGTCCAATGGCTCCTGATGGCCTGTTTCTCTGGCATAAACCTCCTGAAGTTTCAGAACCAGCGAAACCGGATCGGCCTGCTGCAAGCCTGTCAACGAAGAAATCAATTCGTTGATGGTAATTATTTCAGGCGAAAGGATTGGTTTCTCAATCAACTCATTCAGGTAAGCGGTAAAAAATACGCCTGCTCTCCTACCCGGAAAAACCAGGCAATATTCGCTCATTTCCGAACGATGATTGGTATAGATGTAGTCGGCAACCTGCCTCAGAAATGGGTTCATGCAGAATTATTTCAGTGTAAATCCGGATTAATGAGCCTAAAGGTAGAATTAAATCTTTTCTCTTTGGAGTGAAAAATTCAGGACAATTTTTAATCCAATCATTTTTAGTATTTTGGAGTTTCAAAATTTCACAACATGAAAAATCTAATTCTATTATCTATTATCCTTTGCAGCATGGCATTATCGAATGCCCAAGACCGCGTTACCGGTCTGCCATTTGCTACCCGTTCCGAAGTTATTGCACAGCATGGCATGGCGTGTACCAGCCAACCTTTGGCAACCCAGGCTGCGCTCGACATTCTGAAAGCCGGGGGAAACGCTATTGACGCGGCCATCGCAGCCAATGCGGTGCTCGGCTTGGTTGAACCCACCGGAAATGGCATTGGTGGCGATCTTTTTGCTATTGTTTGGGATTCCAAAACCCAGAAATTATACGGATTAAATGCCAGTGGCCGCTCGCCTTACGATTTGTCGCTCCAGTATTTCATCGATAAAGGAATAAAAAAAGTACCATCCCACGGACCTCTTTCGATTTCGGTGCCAGGCTGCGTGGATGGCTGGTTCGAACTCAATAAGAAATTTGGCAAACTTCCGATGTCTGAGGTATTAAAACCGGCTATTAATTATGCCAGCGAAGGGTTTCCGTTGACCGAAGTGATAGCCTATTACTGGAATTCGAACTCGAAACTGTTGGAAAATTATACCGGGTTCAAAGAAATTTATATGCCCAACGGAAAGGCTCCGGCTAAAGGCGAAGTATTTAAAAACCCATACCTGGCTGCCACACTCGAAAAGATAGCCAACGGCGGACGGGATGCTTTTTACAAAGGTGAGATTGCACAAAAAATTGTGGATTACGTTCGCAAAGAAGGTGGGTTTTTCAGTATGCGCGATTTCGAAGACCATCATTCGGAATGGATTGAACCGGTTTCGACCAACTACCGTGGTTACGATGTTTGGGAATTACCACCCAACGGTCAGGGAATTGCTGTTCTGCAAATCCTGAATATCCTTGAAAACTACGATATCAAGTCGATGGGATTTGGCAGTGCGGAATACATTCACATGTTTGTGGAAGCCAAAAAACTGGCATTCGAAGATCGTGCCAAATTTTATGCCGATCCTGAT
>Ga0209417_1006048_pt1 | contig 12778 bp, 10 predicted proteins | sample RifGroF2_FD_184002 | JGI IMG/M metagenome (GOLD analysis project Ga0209417, IMG submission 184002) | Groundwater microbial communities from Rifle, Colorado, USA - Groundwater F2 (SPAdes) (version 2) | ecosystem: Environmental > Aquatic > Deep subsurface > Groundwater | place: Rifle, Colorado... | reverse complement strand
AAAATAAGATACGGGCTTTCGGCCGGTCGCGTTCAATCGGCCGCGGTCAGGATGATCGTTGACCGGGAACGGGAAATCCAAAAATTCAAGCCGGAAGAATACCACACAATTTCCGCGGCACTGCGGAAATTGGAAATTCCAAATCCCGATATCCAAATTCCAAACCAATTTGAAGCGATGTTGAGCAAGATTGGGGAAAAAGCCCTAAAAAAGTTTGATATAAAAACAGAAAAAGAGGCGGAGAAAATTGTAAAGGATTTGGAAAAAGCCGAGTATAAAATCGGCAAAATCGAGAAAAAAGAAACACAGAAAAATCCGTCGCCTCCTTTTACGACAAGCACGCTTCAGCAAACCGCGTCTTTGCGATACGGATATTCCACAAAACAAACGATGATGCTCGCCCAACAGCTTTATGAAGGCGTGGACATCGGAGAAGAGGGGTCAACCGGCTTAATCACTTACATGCGAACCGATTCTTTGAATCTTTCCGAGGAATCGCTGGACAAAGCAAAAAATTTCATCGCGGCGAATTTTGGCGAAAATTACGTTTTCACGCGGCGCTTTAAGACAAAATCGAAATCGGCCCAGGAGGCGCACGAAGCGATCCGCCCGACCGATCCCGCGCGCGCCCCGGAAAGCGTTAAAAAGTTTTTAAATCCGAAACAATATAGACTCTATTCGCTCATCTGGAACCGTTTTATCGCTTCTCAAACCGCCCCCGCGATTTTTGATTCAACCGCGGTTGAAGTCGGCGCGAAAGCAGGAACAGATTATGTTTTAAAGGCGAAAGGAATGACCTTGAAATTTGACGGATTCTTAAAAATTTATCCTTTAAAATTCAAGGAGGCGCAACTTCCGGAATTGAGCGAAAAAGAAAATGTGGAGCTCGTGAAAGTTGACGCCGAGCGGCATTTTACCGAACCGCCGCCCCGCTTCAACGAAGCGAGCTTGATCAAAGCGCTTGAAGAAAACGGTATCGGCCGCCCCTCAACCTACGCCCCGACGATCACCACGATTTTAGAGCGCGGCTACGTTGAAAAAGATCAAAACCGCCGATTCACGCCGACCGAAATCGGAATTTTGGTGAATGATATGCTGGTTGAACATTTTCCGCAGATCGTTGACGTTCAATTCACCGCCAAAATGGAAGAAGAACTTGACGAAATCGCGCAAGGAAAAATGAAATGGACGCCGGTCATCCGCGGATTTTACGAACCTTTCAAGGAAAATCTGACTAAAAAATATAAAGATGTCGAGAAAGCGATTGAAAAAACGGACAAAAAATGCCCGAAGTGCGGAGGCGATATCATCGTCAAATTCGGACGCTTCGGAAAATTTTACGCCTGTTCAAGATATCCGGAATGCAAGCACACCGAACCGCTTGAAGAGGAAAAAGAAATGGCGAAACAATACGAGGGCGAGATTTGCGAAAAATGCGGCAGTCCGATGGCGCTCAAACGGGGAAAATTCGGGGCGTTTTTGGGCTGTTCCAAATATCCGGAATGCAGCAACATCAAAAAAATTGAAAAAACAACGGGCGTCAAATGTCCGAAATGCGGCGTCGGCGAAATCATAGAGCGCCGCTCAAAGCGAGGCCGCGTTTTTTACGGCTGTAATAAATATCCTGACTGCGATTTCGCCTTATGGAACAGACCAGCCGGTGAAAAATGCCCCAAATGCGGATCGCTTCTTGTTTTTGCAGGCAAAGATAAAATTAAATGTTCGAACAAAGAATGCAACTAGTATAAGATTGAATTTTAAGAACGTCCGCCAGTCGGCGGACGTTCTTTTTATTTCTATCGCAAAAGTGGTATAATAAAAGAAAAAATTATGAAAAAACAAATCAATAAAGAACTTATTTTTGTCCTTGTCTTAGGTCTGATAGCCGTTTTAACGCTCGGTATCGGTTATAGAACCATAATTCGTGAAGCCGCGCCGGAACCGCCGGCTGCTCCGCCCGAAATTCCTTCGGTTACTCCTCCGACGGCGACAGCGGAGAAAGGCGTCAAAAAATTCGCCTCGGAGGATGAGTTTAAGAAATATCTTCAGGAAGCGCAAGCTCAAGCCGAATATTTCGGAGGGTTCGGTTTGGGAATCGGTGGGGAGGTGATGCGCGAAATGATGCCGTCGATGGAAGCTCCCCAGATAATGGAGAAAGCCGCTCCCGCGGCCGCGCCAGAACGGGTCTCGGAAACAACGGTTCAGGTTTCAGGGATTGACGAACCCGACATCGTTAAGACCGACGGCCAAGAAATATACTTCGCCTCCCGGTTGACGAGGATTGTTGAGCCGATGCCTTTGATGGAGGAGGCGCCGGGAATTTCATTGCCAAAAATAATGCTTCCGATCAGAAAACAGGGAAACGTGAATGCCGTCAAAGCGTTCCCGCCGGGCGAATTGAAAAAGGACTCTCAAATTGACAAATTCGGAGACCTGCTTTTGAGCAAAAATACTTTGGTGATTTTTTCAGAAAGCAGATTTTATCCTTATTTCTATCCGTACAAAGATCAGGGAAGAAGCATTGCCGGATACGACGTCTCGGACGCGAAATCGCCGAAAAAGAAATGGGAGATCAAGCTGGACAAAAATACCCAGATCGCCGGCAGCCGGCTCTATAAAAACAAAATATATCTGGTAACCAAAAACCCCATCGCCGAATCGCGGCCATGCCCCATTCAACCGCTAATCATGGAAGACACCCCGACAATCATTGACTGCAAAGAAATTTATCATCCGACAATACCGATTCCTTCTGACACGACTTTCACGGCATCAATCATTGATCCGGCTTCGGGAAAGATTGAAAAAAACGTTTCTTTCGTCGGATCTTCGGCTTCTTCGGTTCTGTACGTGTCGGAAAACGCGCTTTATCTGACTTATTCTTACAACGAAAGCGCGCTCAAATTCATCGCCGATTTTTTCAAGACGAAAACGCAAGACATTGTTCCGGCTTCATTCATCCAAAAACTGGAAAAATTATCCGGATACGATATCGGCGAAAACGCCAAAATGCTGGAATTTCAAACATCTTGGCAAAAACATCTCAATTCTTTGAGCGAAGACGAACGATTAAAAATAGAAAACGAATTATCAAACAGAATGTCGCAATACCACAAAGAGCGCAAGCGGGAATTTGAAAAAACCGGGATTGTCAAAATAAGTTTGGACGACTTTAACGCAATCGCGACCGGCAACGCCCCGGGCCGTCCTTTGAACCAGTTCGCGCTGGACGAATACAATAATCATTTGAGAATCGCGACGACCATCGGCCAGAGCGGCTTCGGATTTTTCGCGGGCCGCGGCGGATCCGCCTTTGGCGGAGAAAGCGAGAATGACGTCTACGTGCTTGACGAAAAACTGAACATCCGCGGCTCGGTTCAGGGGCTTGGCTTGACCGAAAGAATTTATTCGGTTCGCTTCATTGAAGACAAGGGCTATGTCGTAACTTTCAGGCAAACCGATCCGCTTTACGTGCTTGATCTTTCCGATCCGGCAAGGCCGGAATTGAAAGGCGAGCTTAAAATCCCGGGCTATTCCGCCTATCTAAATCCAATCACCAAAGATAAAATTCTTGGATTCGGAAAAGAAGGCAGCCAGGTGAAAATTTCGCTTTTTGACGTTTCCCAGCCGACGCAACCGGCGGAAAAAGACAAGTATATTCTTGATGAATACTGGTCCGAGGTGCTTTCAACCCATCACGCTTTTCTGCTTGATAAAAAGCATGAGATTTTCTTCCTGCCGGGAGGCAAAGGCGGCTACGTCTTTTCGTACAAGAACGACAAGCTTGAACTGCGCAAGGCAATCAGCGGCGTTTCCGCCAAAAGAGCCGTCTATATCAACGACTACTTGTACATCATCGCCGAGGATAAAATCACGGTGCTGAACGAAATTGACTGGGAAAAAATCAACGAACTGGAGCTTTGAAAGAAAAACTTTGATGAGAAATAATGCTTAAAGAAAAACCCCATTTTTTGGGGTTTTATTTTTTTTGACTTTCTTTTTTTGATGAAGGCGATCCGTGGCTAATCGGACTCCTCTCAAGCTGTTGGCAAGAGCGTGCGCCATTGTCACTACGCCCTCAAATAAAAGATTAGCAGCCAAACCGCCTTGTGTCAAAAGTTTTAATAACTTGTCGTCGGAGTCAAGTGGTGCGGTCCGCACAATCCGCCGGCCAAAGACCAGATTGCGTAATCAAGCCGGAGCATATTGATCTTTTCGTCTCTTATCTTATTTATTTCCTCCATCAACTTTAACATCGCCGTCACCGTTTGAGCGCGAATCTCGATCTCTTCGTTGCTGCCCGGTTGAATAATCTTCCGATTCCGGATTTTCTCTTCAAGGGAATCCGCGTACTTTAAAATTCCCATTGCTTTAAGCGCGAGCGGAAGCCGATAATCGGCCGGCGGGCCAAGTTCATGGGCGTCTTTGATAAGAGGCAGTTTTCCGCCGGAACTCAAGGCCCTGCCCTGATAAATTATTGCGCAAAGCCGGGCTTTCTTGTTAAAGCGCAAAATCTTTCCGCTGCCGGAATGATACGACGAATCCCAATACCCTAAAAAATCCGTAAACAGCCGTTCAATGATTCCAATATCCATCACGCTTCGGGAAAAAGCCCTGAAATCGGCTTTTTTGAATAAATTCAAAAAACCGCCGTCATACCTTTCAAGCAAAACATTGCCGAGCTGCCGTAAAATTTCCAAACGCTCTTTCAATAGCGGAATGGGATTTGTGCCGCGAAAAATGTATTCCAATTCCGCCCGGTCAAGCAATCTCAAATATCTGGCGTTCAGAACTGGAATTCCTTCTTCAATTGCCCGCATAAAAGAGGCGCCCAGCGCCAAAGAACCCTGAAATTTCCGGCCTTTCCAGTCAATTTCAAACTTTGAATGGGGCGGCTTAAAATTGGTGAAAGCAAAATTGACGGAAGTCACCACGCCGACAAATTGAACAAATTTTTCGTCGTCAATCGCCGGCAAAACGTCGGAGAAGCGCCAGTCGGGAACGGTCAGCGGTAATTTCGCCACCCCCCCGGCGATTCTTTTCAGCGCGGCTTCGTCAATAAAGACAAATTCCGGATTGGAGTAAATGCACATAAAACCTTCCAAAGGCCTCATTCCTCATCCTCCGTATAATTTTTAATGAAACTCAAAGAAAAATATCACAATATCAAGCTCTTGTCAAATTTAACCTAATATTGTACACTATAACCGCCATGACCATTGAATCTCTGATTCAGAATCTCAAAAATAAAGACGTCGAACAGGCCGATTTGGATTTAATCAACCGGGCTTATCTTACCGCGGAGCAGGCGCACCGCGGTCAAAAAAGATTTTCCGGAGAGGATTATATCATCCATCCCTTAAAAACGGCCGATTTTTTGACCCGGCTTAATTTTATCGACGCTCCGACGATTGCCGCGGCACTGTTGCACGATACGGTTGAAGATACCGGCCTTCCGCTTGAAAAAATCGAAAAGGACTTCGGCCCCGAAGTCGCGTTTTTAATCAACGGAATCACGAAACTCGGCAAAATCAAATATCAAGGCGTTGAACGGCGCGTGGAAAATCTGAGAAAAATGTTTTTGGCGATGGCCGAAGACATCAGGGTGATCCTGATTAAACTTGCCGACCGCCATCACAACATGCAAACCCTGGATTTTGTCCGGAAAGAAAAGCAGAAAAGAATCGCCCTTGAAACATTGGAAATTTACACGCCGATCGCCTATCGGCTCGGGATGGGCGAACTGAAAGGACAGCTTGAAGACCTTGCTTTTCCATACGCCTATCCGGACGAACATCGCTGGCTGATGACTAACATCAAGGAAAAATACCAGCAGCGTCAGGAGTATTTGAAAAAATTGGTTCCGATTCTTGAACGGGAATTGAAAAAAGAAAATGTAAGCGTCGAAGAAATAAATTTGAGGGCGAAACACTATTACAGCTTGTATCAAAAACTCATTAGGCATGAAATGAATCTTGATAAAATTCACGACCTTGCCGCGCTTAGAATAGTTGTTTCAAACATTGACCAGTGCTACGGCGCGCTCGGAGTCGTTCATAAACTCTGGCGTCCGTTGCCGGACAAAATCAAGGACTACATCGCCCTGCCCAAACCCAACGGTTATCAAAGCATTCACACAACCGTTTTTTGTCTGGACGACAAAATCACCGAATTTCAGATACGGACGAAACAAATGCATGAAATCGCCGAGAACGGCATTGCCGCGCACTGGGCCTACTCCGAAGCCGGCAAACCGGACGAAGGAGCGCGGCTTGACGAAAAAAAATTCGGCTGGGTCCAGCAACTGAGGGAATGGCAGGCCGAAGTCAGCGGAACCGAAGAGTTTCTTGAATCGCTGAAAATAGATTTTTTCAAAAACCGGATTTTCGTCCTGACCCCGAAAGGCGACGTCATTGACCTGCCGCAGGACGCGACGCCGGTTGACTTCGCTTACCATATTCACTCGGAAATCGGCGAGCAATGCGCCGGCGCCAAAGTAAACGGAAAAATAGTCCCTCTCAATACTCCCCTGCAAAACAGCGACATTGTCGAAATTCTCATTCAAAAAAACAAAAAACCATCCGAAGGATGGCTTGATTTCATCAAAACAACTTACGCCAAGAACAAAGTTAAAAAACATTTCCAGAAAAAATTGCATTCTTTCGCCGATCGAACAGTAAAAAACCAGACGCCCCAAAAAGCTGAAATCAGAATCGTGAGCAGCGACCGCGTCGGCCTTTTGAAAGACATTTCTTCTATATTAAGTTCTCAAAACATCAACATCATAACGCTGAACACCGACAGCACCGACAATCCGTACCCCGACATCTTCATCACAATCAGCGCCAAGGACAAGCTGAACATCAACCGCCTGGTGCTGAAACTCAAAGAAGTGAAAGGAGTCGCCGAGGTGGGCTGCAAACTGCTTTAAAGATCATCTCTAAAAATCTTTTTACGCCTCCATTATTTTATCAATGATGCCGTTCAACTCGTCCTGGGAATAAAATCCGATGATGATTTTTCCCTTTTCGCCGCGTTTGTTGATGTTCACTTTAGTACCTAAAATTTCTTCCAAACGGCTTTCAAGCGCCCGCACTTCCGGGTCTTTCGGCCGGCCGTGAGGGCTTCCGGAGCGAACGGAAGCGAGCTGGCGGGATAACTCTTCGCTCTGACGAACCGACAAATTATTTTTGAGGATCTCGTCCAAAAAAGCAACCTGCTTTTGAGAATTTTCAACCGCCAGAATAGCCCGAGCGTGGCCTTCGGAAATTTTCGCCTCCCTTAAGGCCTTTTGAATTTCTATCGGAAGTCCCAGCAACCGCACAAGGTTGGCAATCGCTTCACGGCTTTTGCCGATTTTGTCGGCGACTTCTTTCTGAGAAAAACCGAATTCCTTCATCAAACGCTGAAAAGCCAGCGCTTTTTCTATCGGATTCAAATCCCGTCGCTGAATGTTTTCAATCAAAGCCAGTTCGAGTTTCTGGCGCTCGCCGGCCGAAGTCCTGACAATAACCGGCACCTGCTTCAGCCCGGCCAGTTTGGCGGCGCGCAGGCGCCGCTCTCCGGCGATCAGCTGATATTCAACCCTCATTCCAATAGGCGATTCGGTTTCGATTTTCGCCGCGACCAGCGGCTGAAGTATGCCGTATTCGCGGATTGAATTGGCCAATTCGGCCAAACCCTCGCCGTCGAAATCGGATCTCGGCTGCTGAGGATTCGCCTTAATTTTTTCAATTTCAATGCTGAAAACGGATTCCTTCACTTTCTCCGATTCCACGGTTTTTTTAAATTTTTCCAATTCGGTTTCCCTGGGAGGAATCAGCGAAGCCAATCCCCTGCCTAAAGTCGGTTTGGTCATATTGTTGTGAATTTACGAATTATTGTTCACCCCGTTAGATAGTGCCTCGCGCATCTAACGGGGCGAATATACGAATCAAAATGAAGCGTGCTTAATTTTTTCTTCAAATTTAATTAATTCCTCGGCAAACTGTCTGTAGGCCTTGGCGCCCCTGGAAGACGGCTGATATTGAAAGATCGTCTGGCCGTGGCTCGGAGCTTCGGCGAGTTCGATGTTCCTCGGAATTATCGCGTTAAACACGTAATAAGGGAAATTACGGCCGACTTCTTTTGCCACCTCGCGGCACAATTTATTGCGCTTGTCAAACATCGTCAAAAGCGCGCCCATGACTTTCAAATCAACTCCCAAATTTTCCCTGACCAATTCAACGGTTTTTAATAACTGGCTTAAGCCCTCCAAAGCGTAATATTCGCACTGAACCGGAATTATAACCTCATCGGCCGCGACCAATCCGTTAATCGTCAAAAGACCCAGACTCGGAGGAGAATCAATTAAAATGTAATCATAATTGCCGCGGATCCTTTGCAAAAATTCTCTCAAACGGTATTCGCGGCCAGAAACGTTTACCAGCTCAACGGCCGCGCCCGCCAAATCCGGCGAAGCGGGCATAATTTCGCAGCCAAAGAGCGGAGTTTTTTTAATTATTTCTTCCGGCTGGCAACCGCCGATCAAGCCGTGGTAAACGCTTCGCTCCAGACGGTGCGGGTTTAAACCGAACCCCGAAGTCGCGTTGGCCTGAGGGTCAAGGTCAAGCAAAAGCACGTATTTTCCCAGGGCCGCCAAAAATGCCGCCAGATTGACGGCCGTGGTTGACTTACCGACCCCGCCTTTTTGATTGCACAAAGAAATAACTTTAGCCATTGCATTTTCAACCTATCATCTTTTTTAAAAATTGACAAGACGAAATCAAGAATGTAAAATGTGAAAACAAACGCGCCGCGGTGGCGGAATTGGCAGACGCACAGGACTCAAAATCCTGCGAGGGCAACCTCATGAGAGTTCAAGTCTCTCCCGCGGCACCATTAAAAAAGCTCCGATTTTCGGAGCTTTTTTAATGGTGCTGTAATTATACACTTTGCGCGAACCTTTTTCGAGCGGAAACTGAACGAATGAATCAGCCCCGCCACCGCCTCGCAGAGCCTCGGCGGACACCAAAGAAAAATGCTCCTTGCTTTTCGGATTTGCGCGCGACCAATTTCTGCTAAAAAGGAAAGGACATTTTTCTTTGGTGTTCTGCCCTAGAAGTTTCTGGGCAGGTGGCGGGACTAATGCGGACTTGGTTTTGCGAAAACTATTTTTTGGGGAAAGGATTTCGCAAAACTTCGGCTGATTCTTTTCTGAATTTGGATGTCGCAAATGGAAAAGGAGGGGTTTGGGGAGGAATTTTCCATTTGCTCCACTGATTTCTTTTGGCGAAATTCGGGCGGGCATAAAAAATTGAGAAAAAGTATTATTCATGTTAGTATAGTTGTGAGGGTTAGTTTCAACGCTCATACTTATACTATCATACTATGGAAAGCAAACAAAATAAAGAAATTGGGGATAAAATAAAAGTTTTTCGAGCAAAGCAAGGATTGACGCAAGACGCTCTTGCGAGAAAGTGCGATATTCCCTATACAACACTAACCAAGATTGAATCAAATGTGATAACAAAACCGTCAATCCAGACGGTCGTCAAAATTGCAGCAGGGTTAAATATTTCAATAGACCAACTTTTAAAATAATATGAAGACAAAATTTCCAGAAAACTTTTTGAATAAAATCATTTGCGGTAGTGCCGTTGATGTGATGAAGCAAATACCTGACGCTTCGGTTCATTTGGTAATTACTTCACCTCCATATAATCTCAAAAATTCTACTGGCAACGGAATGAAGGACGGTCGTGGCGGAAAATGGGCAAACGCCGCCTTGCAAAATGGTTACTCACACCATAACGACTGTATGCCACACGACGAGTATGTGAAGTGGCAACGAGATTGCCTAACAGAGATGATGAGAATTATCCCAGAAGACGGAGCAATTTTCTACAATCATAAATGGCGGGTGCAGGGCGGCTTATTGCAAGATCGTCAAGATATTGTTAGCGGTTTTCCGGTTCGCCAAATCATAATTTGGAAACGGAAAGGCGGTCTCAATTTCAACGCGGGATATTTCTTGCCAACATACGAAGTAATTTATCTCATCGCCAAACCAAAATTCAAACTTGCTACAAAAGCGAACGCGCATGGCGATGTTTGGGATTTTACGCAAGAAATGAATAATGAACATCCGGCCGCCTTTCCGGTAGATTTGATTGATCGCATTGTTTCGGCTACGGAATCCAAAATTATTTTGGACCCATTTATGGGTTCGGGCACAACAGCTCTTTCCGCGATAAACTTCAAGCGAGATTATATCGGGATTGATATTTCGCCTGAGTATTGCGAAATGGCACGAAAAAGAATAAAACAACATCAAGCCCAAGTTAAACTTTGGTAATAAATATATGACTAAAAAACCCGTTATCTACACAAAACCAACTCTTATCGCCAAACTGAAAGAAATTTCAGAAATGGGTTTTATTCCGAATGCGCGGAAAGGAAACGCCGGAGGCATTGGCAATACGCTTGAAGATTTGCTCGGTATCAAAGAAAACAATTTGCCAATACCGAATGCGGCGGAGTGGGAATTGAAAGCACAACGCCTCAATTCAACCTCACTGACGACACTTTTCCATATTGAGCCCTCACCGCGCGCCATTCGCTTTGTCCCGCAAGTGCTTTTGCCTAAATATGGCTGGGCACACCAAGAGGACGGCAAGAAATATCCAAAAGGAGAAATGAGCTACCGGCAAACAATCCACGGAAATTCACGAAGTGATCGGGGTTTCAAAGTAGTGATTGACCGAAAGGAGCGCAAAATTTTAATTTCATTTGATGCCGGAAGTGTTGATATCCGACATAAGACATGGCTTGAATCAGTTAAAAAGCGCATTGGTCTTGGCGAACTCGACCCGCAACCATATTGGGGTTTTGACGATTTGGAACATAAGGCCGGAACAAAACTGCTCAATGCTTTTTATGTTCAAGCTGAAGTAAAAATAGTACGCAAAAAAGAACACTACCATTATACGAAAGTGATGATGTTGCAGAAATTTAGTTTTGAAGGATTTTTGAAAGCGTTGGAAGAAGGAAAAATCCTTGTGGACTTTGACGCTCGCACCGGACACAATCATGGCACAAAATTCCGAATGAGACAGGATTGTTTGCCAATGCTTTATGAAAAAACAACTGAAATTTTATGAATATCTCAAATCTTATTATTTATTTCATAACCGGCGGATTGTTTACCACAATTATCGTGGCGCTTGAAGAAAGCGGATACCGGACATTGTCTGGACTTGCCACGCTTATTCCCGTATTCACTCTGGTCGCATATTTTTTCATCGGGCAAACACAAGGGAGTATGGCGGTCAGCCAGCACGCCAAATGGGTGCTTGTCGGGACTCTTGTATCGTGGGTTCCGTATATGCTTGTCGTTGCATATCTTTCGCCGAAAATTGGTTCTCATAACGCTATCCTCTTGGGACTCGCGGTATTTTTCGTACTTGCCCTAATATATATCGCCATTATAAAAACCATATGAAAATAGCATTTATCCATAGCGACAAAAAAATAGGTACCGGCGCGCATTTCATTAACGACCTTATCGCTTGTAAATTACGGGAGAAAGGGGTGGAGGTGAACAACTTTTATCCGCAATTTTTACTTACAGATACACCGATTCATTTTAAGGGCATTAACAACATCCTCTTTTTTTATTCATTGTTAGAAAAACGCGAGGAGATATTGCGCCATGATATTATTCAGGGGACAACCTATGCCCCGCTCGCCTTTCTTCGTTTTTCCAAACCAGTAGTATCGCATTTCGGTTCAACCACTATCGGTTTTTTAAAAGCTGTTCCGAAAACAAATCATTTGGAAAATAGATATAGTGATGTTTTTCTCCGATTGAAGCAATTGGGGGCAATTCGCGAATTAAACATAAAAACACGCCGACCACTCAACGATATCGCCTCCATTGAGCAATATTCGGCTGAACGCGCTGATTATATTATTGCCACATCAGATATAGTAAAAAGGGATCTAATAGGCGTTGGGATTGCGGCTGAAAAAATTGAAGTTGTCCATAATGCGATTGAGGATTACTGGTTTGAAACACCAAACAATAATCTAAAAAGTACTCCCGCACTTGTTTTTCTTGGTCGAATCGGAGAGGATCCATTCACGCTAAAACTCAAGGGTGTTGACCGTCTCATCTGGCTTTTTGAGCAATTTCCTGAAGTCAAAAAGTTTTCAGTGGTAATGTCGAGGAATAAAAAGTTAGTGCAATGGATGAAAAATTACATTCCAAACCACACCATTATTGCAAATGCGGTTAAGGATACTATTCCTTCCCTGTTAAATCAGCATGCGGGAGGAATCGCGCTGTTGACATCGCGCTATGAAGGATTTTCGCTCAGTTTGATTGAAGCTATGTCGCAAGGGCTGGTACCGATAAGTTTTTCCGTAGGCGTGGCTCCGGAAATTATTCATAATGGTGAAAATGGTTTTATTGTTCACACCATTGAAGAAGCCGAAGAAAAAATAAAACTTCTTTTAAGCGATACCGCCTTGAGACACCGCGTAGCATTGGCGGCCAAAGAAACCGCAAAACAATTTAGGTCTGATATGATGATTGAAAAAACGCTTGCGTTGTACAGAAAAATCCTAGGATAAGTCATCGAATTATTAACTGATGTCTTTGCAAATAATCCTGCCCGAATTTCGCCAAAAGAAATCAGTGGAGCAAATGGAAAATTCCTCCCCAAACCCCTCCTTTTCCATTTGCGACATCCAAATTCAGAAAAGAATCAGCCGAAGTTTTGCGAAATCCTTTCCC
>Ga0209417_1006045_pt1 | contig 12781 bp, 6 predicted proteins | sample RifGroF2_FD_184002 | JGI IMG/M metagenome (GOLD analysis project Ga0209417, IMG submission 184002) | Groundwater microbial communities from Rifle, Colorado, USA - Groundwater F2 (SPAdes) (version 2) | ecosystem: Environmental > Aquatic > Deep subsurface > Groundwater | place: Rifle, Colorado... | reverse complement strand
CTATTTTACGACCAGAGTCAATCAATTCTTTCAATTTATCAGTAACAAAGCCATGAAATCCATAAGAACCGTCATCGGTTGTTGGATAAACTTCATCGCTTGTAGCTTTAATTTCATCTTCCAGAATCACAAATTCTTTGCTGCGACCTCCAATGATACTGATAACGTGATTACCTGCTTCTTTTAAAGCTTTAGCAATAGGGTAGGCAATTGCAGTCCCAACGCCCCCGCCAATGCTTACGGCAGTTCCAAAGTTCTCGATATGAGAAGGTTTGCCAAGTGGTCCAACCAAATCACGAATATAGTCACCGGCTTCCATCATATTCAGCATTTTTGTTGTTTTGCCAATTCCCTGAGCGATAATTGCAATCCATCCTTCTTGAGCATTTGAATCAGCAATTGTCAGTGGAATTCTTTCCCCGTGTTCATGAACACGAAGCATAATAAATTGACCTGCCTTACGCTTTTCAGCTATTTTCGGAGCTTCAATTTTAAAGTATTTAACGCTTGGTCCAATGAACCTAGCCTCAATAATTTTATTCATACAAATTTATTTTTTAAGTATAACAAATAATTTCTAAATATTAATAAATTAAGAAATGCAAATTACCAATTTTTTGGAGATTACTTATTTCTCTTTAAGAAAATTAATAATTTAGGCGAGGCTAAAATAATGAAATTTTGAAAGAGTAATGAGGTGGGTCGATTTTGTACCGACTATTGTCTGAAAACCAAAAATCGGATTCCTTGAACTTGTTGGAATTGTATGAAGTATGAATGCTGAGTCGGGATTTATTTCAAGTATCGGAGAATATTCAATTCCTCTTGCATTTAATAGTTCCGGTCCACGACAATGTGTCCAAAATTGAGGAAAAGAATCTTCATCTATTTTGACATGTACTATAAATGTCTTTTTGAGTATAACCAACTGCTTTTTCCAGCCGTGGTGAACTGTCCCAATGGTTACCCATGATGAACTTTGTTTGTTGAAAGTAAGCAGAATCACCTGATAAATATCGTGAATCTCCATAAAGTGGAAAGTAAAATTGTTGCTGAACAGGTTCAAGATTCTGTGCATTCAATAATATAGGCAACAAGAAAATGAATAATATTATCTTTTTCATTTCTTACCTCAAAACACTAAATTTAGCTGTATAATTTTTTCCATTAGCACTAAATTTAAGTAAGTAATTCCCTGAGAGTAATTCTATTGGTATTTGTACAGTATTATTAATAACGGGAATTTTCTCTAATCGAGCAACCTCCCTTCCGGTTGTGTCTGCAAGAAATATTTGGTCAATAAATGCGATATTTTGAAATATTAAAGTTATTCTGTTTTCTGAATAATTTATTTGAAAAGAAGAATCTGAATACTTTTCCTTTATATCAACAAAATGCCAATTCGATGAGTATAATGAAAGATTATACCCATTGCGTACAAAAAGTTTGTTGTCTTTGAATACCCTTAAATAACCATCTGAATTGATAATAAAAACTTTATCATATGTATTTGCAAGATAGATATCTATTATTGGGCTTGTGTACCATGCTTCAATTATCCAGTATTTCTCATCATCCGAAAATTTTACCATATGTTTGGGTGCAAATGAGAATTTTTGATTTGTTTCAAGATTTACAACATCAGCCAAAAGATCAATATTTGATGAAATTGATAAATAATTATTTGTTGAAGAAAACTCTAAATTCTCAATAATCTCAATCCATGAATATGGAACAGATTGAATAAGTTCAAAAGTATTTGCATCAAAAATCTTTATATAGTATAAATTAAAGAATTTATAAGCTACTGCGAACTGTGTCCCATCTGGTGTTAATGTAATGGCTGATATTCCAACATTCTTAATCCCGTTTTCCAAGTCATAAAGGTTTAACCTTTTTATAACTATATCGTTTATATAGTCATATCTCTCAATATATTGTTCATCCTGTGAAACATAACGATCACACAAAAAATCTTTGTTATTACTAAAAGGATAAATGTTATATCGTGTTGTTAATATCCCATTGATTATTCCATCTTTTTCGGCATTTAGTTGTTTTGTCTTATTCCCTGTTTGATAATCGATAAATTGTGTGATGTAACTTAATCCAACAATAATTGTTTTACCATCTGGTGTAATACATATACCTTTAATTTCTACGAGTGTATCACAGGTAATTGTTCTTATAAGCATGCCGTTGTTAACATCGAATTCATAAATTTCATTGTTACGTCCAGCGATGAGTATATTTGAATTGATAGGATGTATCGACACAGAAGTACCTAGGCTTTTCGTTACTGGTACTTTCCACAGCAAGTCCCCATCACCATTGGGGATTTCCTGAGCCATTGCGTTTTGCCCTCCTAAAGCAGCTATCAGAAACACTATTAAAGCAATTCCTAAACCATAAACCATTCTGAATAATTTTGACTTTTTCATTGTAACACCTAATGTTTTTAATTTTCATATTTAATTTCTACTAAATTAATAAATTATTGAAGTAATTGTTCAATTAACTTACTGATTGCTATAAAAAAAATCAATCATTAAGTATTTAGTATTATTTTTTTTCTTAATTTTGTAAATACAATTTTTAATCGGACAAAAAAGTATTATTTATAGATTCTTATATTAAACCAAAAGAGGTTAGAATGAACCAAAGTTTATTAGACAAATTTATGAGCAAGAAAGGGCTTTATGTTTCTTTCTGGATTTCAGCCATTTTTATGGTTACAATGCTGATTTACTATACAGCAAATTTACATAAGGAAGTACCACCAATCCCGGCAGTAGTGAAGTCTGTTGATGGTGAACAGCTTTACACTCACGATGAAATAATTGAAGGAAAAGCATTTTTCCAACAATTCGATTTAATGGATTGGGGTTCATTACTTGGAATGGGTGCCTATATGGGACCTGACTTTTCGACAGATTTCTTGCATTTGCGCAGTGAATTCTTGTATGAATTTTATGCTAATGAAATGTACGGTAAATCAAAAAGCAATCTTAGCAAAGTTGAATTGGGTGCGGTCAAAGAAAGAGTTAAGCAGGACATTAAGGACGAAACTCATCTCACAGATGGAACCGTAACTTATTCTGAAGGATCAACTGCAGCCTTTAAGTCGAATGTAGAATATCTTAAAAATATGCTTGTGAATGGCGATAGAACCAGAGCTTTTCCGGGTGGATTTATCCGATCTGAAGAAGCAGAAAAAATTGCATATTTTGTTGATTGGGCTCAATTAGTTGCTTCTACACATAGAACCGATACTGAAAGAACATGGACTAATAATTGGCCACCGGAGCCATTAATTGACCAAACATTGGAATTCATTAACCATAGTGTTTCGCTCTGGGAATTTCTGATTCTTTGGACTTTAACAATTTTGTTGATATATGTTTCTTATGAATATTTACTGAAAAGAAATGAACCTGTTGAGCCGGCAATTGTTATAAACAAAATATTTACTTCTCAAAAGAAATTACTGAAATATGTACCAATTGTGGCTTTGTTATTTGTCGTTCAACTATTCCTTGGAGGATATTTAGCCCACTTATATACAGATCCTCAAAATGATTTTCTTTTATCTCAAAGCATTCTTCCTTTCAATGTTATGCGCTCAATGCATACACAAATTGCTATACTTTGGGTGGCAGTAGGTTGGCTCGTGGGAGGTCTTTTAATAGCACCATGGGTTGCTAATCGTGATCATAAATTCCCATGGTTGGTAGATGTGCTTTGGGTTGCTTTGTTAGTAATAGCTGTTGGAAGTATTTATGGATTGTATATGGGCGCTACCGGTCAGATGAGAGACGTATGGTTCTGGCTTGGCAATGAGGGGCGTGAATTAATAAATTTAGGAAGAGTTTGGGATATAGGACTAGTCGTTGGACTTGTTTTCTGGTTCCTTCTTATTGTCTCCTTAATTAGGAAATCCGCAACCAATAATCCAATTGTAAGCACAATTATTTGGGCAGCATTTGGTATTGCAACATTATATATAGCCGGTATGATGCCTGTGCATAAAATTATGCCAAATTACACAGTAGATGATTACTATCGTTGGTGGGTAATTCACCTTTGGGTAGAGTTAACATTTGAACTATTTGCGGCTGGTGTTATTGCATTCTTTACTGTATCTTTAGGATTAATTTCTCAGAAAACTGCCGTAAGAGTCATGCTCTTTGAATTATTCTTAATTATGCTTAGTGGTACATTAGGAGTTGGGCATCACTATTGGTGGCAAGGATTAGATCAGTACTGGATAGCAATAGGTGGAATTTTCTCTGCTCTCGAACCACTACCACTTGCCTTGATGATTGTGGAAGCAATGAAGAATAAAAAGGAACAAATATATTCAGGAAAAGATTTCAAATTTGGAACACCGTTTATGTGGATTGCAGGTTCAGCAGTGTTGAATTGGATAGGTGCCGGATTCTTTGGAATGGTTATCAATACTCCAACAATAAATTACTTTGCTCATGGAACATATTTGATTATGCCTCACGGTCACGTTGCACTTCTGGGCGCCTTTGGTTATATTTCAATTGCATTCATTTACTTAGCTTCTAAAACAAATTCATTAGCAAATGGATTAGAATGGAATGATAAGTGGAGTAAAATCGGCTTTTGGTTTGTAACTGCTGGTGTTTTACTTTTCGCAGTTCCTACACTCATTATAGGGTTACAGCAAACACAAGTTGCTCACGATTTGGGATATTTTTATACAAGAACAAGAGAAGCAGTTGACTCTTTGAGAGGCTGGATGTGGGCTCGTACCGTGCCTGACAGCTTGATGATTATTGGAGGCGTCATAATTTTCATTGACTTAGTAAAGAAAACATATTTTGCTAAGAAGATAAGATAGTTTCAATTTTCTTTTGATATTATACAAAGAGGGTTCGATTGAGCCCTCTTTTTTTGTATTGTAATGTTTATCTTAACAAAATTAAATTTACTGATTTATTTTTAATTCTAATAAAGTATATTCCAGTTAGGAAATTCTCCATATTGATTGAATTATCAATTTCTGAAAGATACTTTCTTAGTACTAATTTGCCTGTTATATCAAATACTTCACAAATACTATTGGAGAAATTAGCACCTCGAATAAAGACTTTGCCGGTGGAAGGATTTGGGTAAATGTTCAAATTTACAATATGTGTTGTATCAGAACTGCTGAACAAGCTATCGAAAGATTTTCCAATCCAGTTTTCACCAAAATGATTGTCCGATATATTGCTGTTAAGTTCGATAATATCTCCATTGGTGACCATATCAAGAGGCCATGGAGAAGTGTCGAGATAATGTACTTTATCATCAGTCATACCGAAATTATTAATCAAAATTACAGATTCTCCTTCATTTGCTAAACTGCCTGAGGTCCATTCAAATAATTGACCTTGCCAATTATTCCATTGAGGTGCTTTTGCATCTTTTGTAATATAAATTTTCTCACCCGGAGCGATTAAAGAATTATTTGGGAACATGAAATCTATTCCATCTACGAAAGCATAACCGGAAATATCAATTGGTTCATCAGCAATATTTTCGATAGATAAGAATTCAGCGGCATTATCTTTCTTCAGAGCATCAGGGAAAATTTCATTAATTATTAAATTTGGTTGTCCTGTTAGATAAGTGAGATTTGAACCTAAATTTTTGAAACCATTAAATGGATTGGCTGCATTGATAGCAGGTGAATTTGATTTCAAACTGAAATCATAGAAATTTGGTGATTCAAATTCAGGATTTCCGAATAAATTATTGCGATTTTCGGGTAAAGTATCATTATCGCTTAAGGAATATTCGATACTGAGAGTTGAATGATTATCACAAAAGTATGATGCATCAATGCTATTAGATAGAATTGAATTGATGACGTGACCATTTCCACCTAAACTACCAATATTCTTTTCATAAGCAGAAACAGGAATTCCTACATTATAAAAAGTACAATTTTGAATTTCAGTTTGGCAAGAATCTTTTAAACCAAGACCTAGATTGCAATTCACAAAAACAGAATTTATTACTTTTCCGCTCGAAAATTGCCCGAAAGACACACCTTTATCAGTGATATCATGAATATAAACACTATCAATTTTGACATTAAGAGTTCTTTCACCAATATCAATCGCATCACTATTTAGCCCAAAGAAATTTGAGATATTGCAGTTTCTGATAACTCCATCAATAATATTATCATAATCAATGGCGTCTGTGTCAGGTTGATCATTACCAATGAAATTACAGTTCAAAATATATGTACTGCCATACTTACAATTTATCAAATCACCGGTAACTTCAGAATGTAAAGTACTGTTTGTAAGCAAAATATTGCTATATCTTGTAATTATAGGATTAGAATAATTATTGATAATATTTACATTATCCATGGTCAGTTCTGCATGGAAAGAGGAAATTGCAGCATTTTCATATATCGGATGATATCCGTTTGTGGCATCTTCAATATCTACATAACTTAAATAGGAACGTTCCGAAGAATTTTTGAAAATAATTCCGCCCCATGAACTTCCTTCAAAATCAGGATGAATCTTGAACTTTAAATGTTTATTTCCAATACCGGAAATGTACAAATTACCTGAAACATAGATATGTGTATTTGGAGCCATCCAAAACTCTGTTCCTGCCATCGCTAATACCGTTGCATTACTATCGATAAATATATCTTCATTTACAAGAATTGGTGAACAGTCAGAAGTAAGAATGATATTTTCCGTAATTACAGGAGGAAGGAAGCATTGCGACACTCTTTCGTAAACTGCCATAATGCTTTTATCACCGGTTAGTTGCATATCGTAAGAATCATTTGCCGAAAGCAGTTTAGTTGTATCTGGTACATAAGCGACCAATTCCAAATCGAAGCTCAAATCATCACTTGCTGAACCTTTTTGGTGTACTTCAACCGAAATGACATTTTCACCTAATTTCAACAAATCAGGATTAATGATGAAATTGAAATATACATTTTCATCTTCACCTGTAATTTCCTTACGAGCATTGCTTTGATAAGTAACATCACCATTGTACATATTGTAAGAAACAGCTTCTTTGCCATTCACATAAACCACAGCACCATCATCACAAAGAAGATTAATTGCATAAGCATTTTTGTCAAATTGTTCTTTTGTTAAATTAAAAGTGTTACGGAAATATGTTGTGATATATTTACTATATTTTTCGGGTCCATAACTAACAATAGTATTTTCATCACCTTCACCATAACCTAATTGAGCCTCTCCTTCTTTCCAAACTATATCGATAAAATCAGGATTTATCCAATTAGCATTAATTCCATCACCATTATCCCAATATTTCCATATACTACCTTTTGGAATGATAACTTCTTCATTGCATTCGGCCCAGCCAATGAATCTATGACCTGGAAAAATATTTGCTTTCAGATTAATGTCTAAATTATTAGGGTAAATGCCACTCCAACTTTTTTCAGGTAATTTCAAATCATTGAACAATATTTTACCTGCACCTCTGGGAGCAAAGAAAATATTCATTAGAGATGTAGAATCATAACCGAATTGCTTGAGGTCATTAAGTAAATTCGATGCTCTTTGGTCAGTATTATTTTCTAACCAAACAATTTCTTCGTTCCAGAAATCAATAGAAGGAATGGCATCTCCATATTCAATTGAAGTTGTCCCTTTCCAGCGTTCAATATGATATGGCATTTCGTCCTTAATTCTATTACTTGAAGTCTTAATTTGTTGCTTCATTCTTTTGGGATGAAAAGTTGTGAAAAGCTGTGAGGCCATTCTTTTTATAAAGTAACTCTTGTAATTATCATTTTGTAATAAATTAGCAAATGGTAAAGCCTTCATTTCAGTAAAATAATTTATATACACAGAATTGTCGCTTGTGAAAGCTCTGTCAAGGTCCATCAGTATCCATTTCCATTTACCTTTTCCTTGAGGTTTCCAAGTTACAATATTATGTCCTACAGATGTATTCGCAGTATATATTTGAGTTATTATATAATCAGTAAAATTTTCAATATCCATTATTTCAACAACAGCTTCAAAATTACTTTGAATGGATAAATCTTTTGAATACATAGATTTGAAATAATTGTATTCATCAAGTTTCCCCTCATTTACAACATTTTCATTTTCGATGATATCAACATTACCATTCGGAATGTCATATTTGCTTAATATATAATCTAAGTCAACTTTAGAGCGAATATTATGAATGCCCATATATTTAGCATCAACAAATAGAATTGAAGGACGGTAATTTAATATATCAAGATTCATATTGAACTCAATTGATTTTTCTAGCATACCATCTTTCAGCATGGTATTACACCAATCATTGCCGGACGCTCTCAGAGCAAAATTATCATAATAATTTCGTTTGGGATCATCAGTAAAAAGATGGTAGTCTAATTTACCAGCACCATATTTACCACGAAAATAAACACCAAGCATCTTTTGAGGTAAAGCCCAGGCATGCAATCCATTTATCTTCACACCCGCCATCAAATTAAATGCAGCCCTGTCACTACCATCATTTTCAAATAATTCCAAATTGACAGGTATTTCCCATTCAGGTTTGAAATCCTGAACATAAATTCCTTTTTCGGCATCCCAAAAATTTTCCGGATTAGTATTCATGGAAAAAACCGGCAAATTGCTATTAAATAAGTGTTCATCAATGAAATAAGAATTTGTGATAATTGGACCCGGGATTTCACCATTTTTAATTATTCGGGCCCTAATAATTGTTGTTGTATCCAAATAAAGCGGTGAGGAGTATGTAGCTGAGTTTCCATCAGGATCGGAACCATCGATTGTATATTTTATATTCCCTCCATCAATCGTTTTGAGAGTAATATTTTGTGGTGAATTGAAAATCCCGCCGAGTTTTGAAAAAACAGGTAAGTTGAATGTTATTTTATCATAAAATAAATTCGAATTGGGTTTTCCCGGAGTTGGTTCCAAAAAATAGACAAATTCACCAATTCCATCAATTTTCCTTCCCATCGAGACATTTGCTATTTGGGGAGGGTATGTAACTGAATCAACCAAATTCAAACTTGGACTAAATATACCTATTTGCTCGCCATCAGCCGAAAGTTTGAATGAAGTATGTAAATTCTTATTATTACCATCCATCCAAATGATAATGTAACCATTTGATGGGATATTGGCATCGATATTAATTTGCCATTTTGAAGGATTTGCAAAGTCATCAGTAATGTAATAACCATATAGATTAATATCAGATTTAGAACCATTATAGAGCTCAAGCCAGTCGGCAGTTTCATTATAATCAGGGTCATTTATTATTGAAGTATTACTCGATGAGAATTCATTTATTTTCACCTGGGATTTTACTGCTAATGGAACAGCAATATTAGCGATGAACAGTAAACAAACAAATATAAACCGATTTATTTTATTCATTTGGATTTCAATAATAATTAATTGAAAATTAACAAATATTTGTTAATTTGAATATTCTAATAATTTAACGTATGTTTTTTTGATATAGTTTAATAAATTTTCAAACATATTTATTTATAAAATTATCAATAATTCAAAAAATAATGCTTCAATAATAGAAAAAAGAGTACATAATGAAAAACTTCTATATTCTCATATTAATTTTGATGATAAATAATCCCGTTTTTGGCCAATTATTAATGCAGGAACCTGATATTGTTAAAGAATCGCAGAAATTTATTCATCAATTTTATGATCAAAAGTTTGAAGAGAGTTATGCAATGTTTGATGAAGTTGTCAAAAATCAAATTACTTCTGGTCAATTAAAAACTGCTTATGATGCAACAAGAGAAAGATTTGGAGAATTGAAAAGTATCGGACCCACTTCAATTAATACTTCTGGTAATTATACAATTTCCTTAACTAAACTAATTCATGAGAATGGAGATTTTAATATTCAGTTGACATTCAATGAAGCTGGGAAAGTAGCAGGATTTTTCTTTAAACCTATCAAAGAAGACGTTGAACCAGCACCGGTGCCTACATATGCTGACCCAAGTAAATTTTATGAAAAAGATGTGAAATTCGGCATGGAACCTTTTATACTCGATGGCAAATTAACTGTACCAAAAAATGTAATAAATCCACCTGTTTTAATTCTTGTGCATGGTTCAGGACCGAATGATATGAATGAACAGGTTGGTCCAAATATGCCTTTCAGAGATTTGGCAGTTGGATTAGCCAGTAATGGTGTCGCAGTTTTAAGATACAATAAGAGGACTTTTCAATATAATTCCGCAATGGCAGAAATAAGGAATGTAATTACATTAGAACAGGAGACAATTGAAGATGTGGGATTTGCAATAGAATATATTCGGACTTTAAAGGATATTGATACCAACAGAGTGTTTGTATTAGGACATAGTCTTGGTGGCTTAGCAATTCCGCAAATAGCAAAAGAATATAAATATGCACATGGTTTTATTATTATGGCAGGTGCAAATCAACCTTTAGAAGATAAAATTTTATCGCAATATAAATACATTAGCAAATTACCGAAAAATCAAGGAATTAATGAAGAAACTTTAGCAGAATTGGAAAAACAAGTTAAGAAGATAAAGGAAGCTAACTTTGGAGATGAAAACGACCCGAACTCCAACCTGCTTGGAGTTCCGCCAGCATATTGGCTGTATTTGAAGAGATATAAACCCCTGGATATTATTAAAACTATTAATAAACCTATTTTGGTTATTCAGGGAAAAAGAGATTATCAGGTTGTTGAAGAAGAATACAATAACTGGCAAAATGCTCTCAAAGATAATCAACAGGCAAAGTTTTATCTTTATCCGAAATTGAATCATTTATTCCTGGAAGGAGAAGGACAATCGATGCCCGAGGAATATGAAATACCTTCAAATATACCTGTTAATGTGATTAATGATATTTCTAAATGGATTTTAGGTAATTAATAAAGTAATAAAATGGATAAAAAAGTAATAGTAATGAATAACACTTCTAGGACAAAAACAATTGCAATTGTTGATGATGAACCTGACATTATAGAATTAGTTGCTTTGCATTTGAATAAAGCAGGATATAGGGTGAAGTCATTTGAGCTAATGCAGGATTTGCTAAAATATCTTATCTCGGATATACCGGATTTAATTGTATTAGACTTAATGCTTCCTGACGGAGACGGATTGGAAATTTGCAAGCTGTTGAAAAAGGAAAAACGAACTCAGGATGTCCCCGTGATTATGCTTACAGCAAAAGCTGAAGAAATGGATAAAATTCTAGGACTTGAAATCGGTGCGGATGATTATGTTACTAAACCTTTTTCACCAAGAGAATTACTTGCCAGAATAAAAGCTGTTTTAAGAAGAGATGAGAAAAATGTAGTTCAGGACCAAATATGGATAGGTGATTCATTGATGATTGATCTTCAAAAGTATGAAGTTTTTGTTGATAATGAAAAAATTGAATTGACTGCTTCCGAATTTAAAATTATTAAACTTCTAACACACAAAATAGGTTGGGTTCATTCCCGTGATTCGATTTTGGATTATCTTGGTGTTCATTCCAAAGGAGTGTTAGACAGAACAGTGGATGTACATGTAAAGAATTTGAGGGAAAAATTAGGTGATTATGGTAAACTGATCAAAAGTATTCGAGGAGTAGGATATAAGATTGATGATATTGATGACTAATTCACAAAACTAAACATAAATGAAAATAAGAGTAAATATCTTTACAAAATTATTTTTAAGTTTTTTAAGTATTATATTAATCTATTCTGTTTTAATAATTTACTACAATTATAATACTACTAAGAAACATTATATAGAAAATTTCCAGAATGAATTGATGAATTTAAATAATTCATTGATTGATCAGGTCCACGATGAGATTATTGAAAATGATACAAATTCCTTGAGAAATATTGTTGAAGAACATTATAAAACCACGTTTCTAAGAATTACCATTTTAGATAATAACGGCAAAGTCCTGGCTGATTCAAAGGCTAATGTCGATACAATGGAAAATCACTTACATAGGCCAGAAATACAAGAAGCTTTGAAAAATAGCACAGGAAAGGAGATTCGTTATAGTCATACCATCAATAAGAGTATGTTATATGTGGCAAAATCAATTGAATTTCAAGGGAAAATAATTGGATTTGTAAGGACTAGTTATTTCCTTGATTATATTGATGAACTTTTCGGAAAATTAATTTTTGATTTGATTAAAATCATACTTGTAATTACAGTACTTGCTTTGATTGCAGTATTTTTCATAACAAAGCGAATCACCGTCCCGATTCAAAGACTTTCTGAAGCAGCAAAAGAAGTTGCAAAGGGGAATTTGGATACTAATGTCGAAGTTAAAAGTAGAGATGAATTAAGTGAATTATCAAGAAATTTCAATATTATGTCCAAAAGGCTTAATAAACTCTTTAAAGAAGTAAATGACCAGAAAGAAGAACTTATCTTACTTTTAACTTCTGTGCCTGAAGGTATTCTTGTCATTAATTCCAAAGGGAATATCATTTTTGCAAATAATGCTTTCTTGAAAATTGTTAATAAAAAAGATATTATTGGAAAATTTATCCAAAATATTCTCCCACACGAAGAATTAATGAAACTGATTGATAAAAGTTTTGGCATTTCGCCAAAATTAGAAACTATTCAACCAACTGCTGAAATTAATATTGCGAAGGACATCTACCATATTAGCTTTAATAATCTTTACACTCAAAAAGAATTAATTATTGTTTTCCATAATATTACAGAAAATAA
>Ga0209417_1006042_pt1 | contig 12784 bp, 19 predicted proteins | sample RifGroF2_FD_184002 | JGI IMG/M metagenome (GOLD analysis project Ga0209417, IMG submission 184002) | Groundwater microbial communities from Rifle, Colorado, USA - Groundwater F2 (SPAdes) (version 2) | ecosystem: Environmental > Aquatic > Deep subsurface > Groundwater | place: Rifle, Colorado... | reverse complement strand
TCTTCCTGCATCGGAACGATGGAATCGTCGTGCGCCTTCAGCCACTCGACGATGGCGCGCGGGTCGAGGTACTGCACGGTGCCGCCCACCCCATCCTCCATCGACTTCACCGGCGCGGTGAAATCCTCGCCGAGCGCTTTCGCCAGCCCAACAATCTGGTTGGCCTTGTCCACCAAGACGAAGCCACCCTTGCCGGGGGTAATGCTGGTGAACATCAGGTTGTAGATGCTGCGGTTGCGTCCGCCCTCGGCGGCGGTGCCGAGCAACTCGAAGCGCACGCCCTTGATGTAGGGCATCTTGCCGGCCTCGGGCTTACGCCCAATCTCCAGCTTCGAAGCGTCGAGCTTGCCGTCGTACTGACCGGCGGGAACGGGGGTGGACTCGAAGCGCTTCGCGGTGCGCCCCGCAGTGGTGAACGTGGATTCGCCAGTCGCTGCCATGTTGTGTTGCTCCTCGTGGGTTGCTCGGTATCCGCCAAGCGTCGGGTAGATGCGGCACCATGCCACACCTGAATCTCGGGTGTCTAGGAGTGGCTACTTCTTGGGCTTGCTCTTGAATCCCCAACGGCCAATCTTCAGGCCCAGCTTGTGGAATGCCAGAGCGATATCCGGCTCCTGGGCATCGAGGCTCTCGGTCACGTTGCGTCCGCCGGGGATGAAGTCCATCGCTGGCTGGGTATCGAGATAGACCTTCTCGCACTTCGTCGTCAGGAACTTCTGCCCAACCAAGCGGCGAATCCGGTAGACGTGCTCGACGTTGTTGGCGAAGTTCTTCCCGGTCTTCCCGGCGATTTGCAGCGTCTCCTTGGGGGCCGGCGCATCCTTGTCCTGGGACTGCCCCTCCGGCTTGTAGATGTGCGCCTCCCAGAGCGTGTGCCACTTGTCGTCTTGGGCGAAGTTCCGCAGCTCGGCAATCTGCTGGGCGAAGGTGTCCCACTTCGCCATGTCCATGTTGCCGCCCTTGCGGCTCGGGTCCAGCGGCCCACCCACCGCACGCTGGATACCCCAGGCCAGGGAGGTGAGGCTCGACACCACGACTGCATGAACGCCGCCCCGTGCGGTGGCATCCTTCACTGCCTGGATGGCATCGTAGAACGCGGTGAAGAACGTGTAGTCGTAGGCGGTCTGCGAGACGTGGACAGCGCGGAAGTCATCCTGCAAGTTGAGGATGTCGAACTTCAGCGCCTCGGCCGGCGCACCGCAAGTCTCCGAGAGGAAGCGGCGGATACCACCCGCCGCATTGGCGTCCATCGTGATGATGTGCAAGTGCTCCGGGCGGTCAACGACCCCGCCGTACTTTTGCCACGGGAGCACGCCGAGCAGGCCCGCTGTCAGGAAACAGGTCTTGCCGACCTTTGCCTCTGCTGCGCACAGCGCCTTCTCGTAGTCGCTCGACTGGTACGTCTCGCCGGTCATCCTCTGCATTCGCTACCCTCCCTAGTTTTTCGAGTTGGTCCCACCAATGCTTCTTGTTGTACGCCGCTACTTCATCTACTCCCACGGCGGCACCGACTCCCCTTCGCTCGGCCTCCAGCGGGTGAGGCTGTCGCCATTCTTGGTGACGTACTTGGCACAGGCTGTCTTGCCGTGCATGCACAGCTCACGGAACTCACAAGCGATGCGCCCCCGTCCCGCCATCCGGGTACACATCGAGACGTTCCGGGGCGCCGGTGAGTCCCAAGTGATGCTGGCTGCCGCGCGCAGGTAGCCACGCATTGAAGTGGCGAACCAGTTGAGAGTCTCCTGCTTCACCGGCATGAACGCCCTGGCGAACGAGCACTTCTTCCCACCGTACCCTTTCACCGTGATGTCGAGCAGCACTCCCGCCACCGGCCCGTGCATCGCCTCGCCCTGGGTTGCCATCTTCCAGAGCAGCGGTTGCAGCAGGGTCTGCCCGTGCAGAGTGTACTGGTTGATGACATCGTTGACCGTTGCACTGGTGGTCTTGCTCTCCCCGATGCACAGCTTCAGCCCCGCCTCGTGGTACTTCGACACGTCATCCAGGCGCGCAGTGCGATGCAGGAAGAACGGGTCGTCAGGCTTCAGGGGCGCCGGGCCAAGTAGGTACTCGGCCGCAAGCGGAGACGGTAGCGGACGTACCCGCCAGTACTCGATGTACTGGGAGATGTACGACATCGCCAACCGCAGCGAATCCATCCCCACCGGAAGCTCCGCCAACGAAGCCTCGTGCTCCTGGGCCTTGCGAATTGCTTCGAAGGTTTCGGCCGAAGTAGAGAAGCGACTCGCAAACCAAGCCGCACGTCCAGCGTGGAATAGGGAACCGACCGCAAAGGCGTTGGGTGTCTGCACCAACGGCTGTCGAATCTTCCTGACGTGGGCATACTGGTATTCCTTAGCGCACCGCAGGAACGACTCGATGCTGTGCCAACCCGCCGCCGTAGGACCGCCCGGCCCTAGCAGCACTTCAGGTTCTTTAGGTCCCGCCACCTTCGTGACACGCTTCGCCATCACATCTCCTCGTAGAGCCTGCGCAGGACTTCCTTCTCGTTCGTCACCCACTCCTCGGCACCCAACGCATCCCGCATCCCCCGCTGTGACGAGCCGCCCATCAGCGCCTTCCACTGCTCCATCTTGTTGATGACGGTGTTCACCACGGCGGTATCGGCGGAGTCCTTCATCGCCAGGTACACCCACTGTACCGCCTCGGTCTGACATGCCGGCCGGTAGATACGCATGATGGTCTGCGCCATCTTCGCCGGCACCCAATCCAGCGCGTGCATGATGCCGATACTGGCTACCGCCTGGAGGTTGAGGCCAGTAGATACGCTGTCCATCGTGGCGACGATGCCGCCCCGCTTGGCAACGCACTCGGCGATTATCTCGGAGCGCTTGACATGAGGTAGGTCGCCAGTGATGCAGAACGCCTGGCCCCCGTCCTGGTTGATGAGCCGGGTCAGCAGTCGCGCGTGCTCCTTGAGCCAGGTCACGCAGAAGAAACGCCCGGCGTCGATGCAGGCTTCCACCGCCGCGTTCACCTTGCCGGCGAGGGTAGCTTGCAGCGCGGCGTCGAGCCCCGTCCGCATCACTTGCGCCCGCTCCCACATCCGGCTGGCTACTGCGTCAGCATCTACCCACCGCACCTGGTGGCTGAGGGCTGGCAGTTCCTTGATTACCTCCTGCCGTTCACGCCGCACCATGTAGTAGCTGAGTCGGTGCTTCAACTCCTCGGGACGGGAGAGCCCGCGGTTATCCACCCCGCCGTAGACTCCTGGCTGCCCGCCGCAGTAAGCGAAGTCGAACGCCGACGGTGAGCCCCATGCCTTGGTGCCCGTGAGAATCTTCAGCAGCCGGTAGAAGTCACGGGGTCGGGACCAGATGGGCGTACCCGTCAACGCGAGGCGTGCGTTGCACATCACGGTGATGGACTCGAGAGTCTGCGCCCGCGCCGCCTTGCGACCCTTGAGCATGTGCGCTTCGTCGGCGATGACCAGGCCCGGCTCGCTGTTGACGAAGCACTCATCGTGCGCCCGTTGCGCCAGTTCGTAGCTGGTGACGATGAACTGCGCCGTAGCCTTCCCCGCCTCCCATACCTCACGCTCTGCCTTACGTGCCTGGGGGTCGAGGACCAGCGCCTCCTGTCCCAGCCACTTCCGGATTTCGTCCCGCCACGTCTCCCGAACGGAAGCTGGGCATACGATGAACACCCGTCCACCAACCGCCTCGGCTACCGCCAGCGCCTGGACCGTCTTCCCCAGGCCCATGTCGTCAGCGAGGATGGCGCCGCCGTGTGCTTGCAGCCTTGAGGTAATACCGAAAACCCCCACTCGTTGGTAGTCGCGCAGCTTGTTGAGCAGCACACCCTTCCAGTCAATCCAGTTACCTCCTGGGACTGTCACGATGGGTGATTCACTGAGGCGTATCCTCGCCGCGCTCAGCGCATCGACGGTCCCGTACAGCCGCTGGTTGTCGAAGTCGAAGCGTAAACCAGGGAGATTCTCAAGCAGCTTGATGCCGTCAGCACTGGGCAGGAAGTCCCAGGCCCAGTCGCGGAACTTGGGACGGTAGTAAGGCAGTGTCATCGTTCCCTCTCCCATCCCCACACTTCTTCCATCCCATCAAGCCGCATACGGTGACGCCGCCATGTCTCGACAGTCACGGAAGCGTAATAGGTCGCGAGTTCTGTCTCGCTGAAGGCGCCGAGTGGGATTGTTGGTCCTGGCCGCGCGTAGTAGAAAACGTTACGGCATCCTGGCGGCATCGCGTAACACGCAGGGTCGGGGCACGGTAGGTAGGGTGTGCGCACGGTGAGGTGGGTACACCGAGCACCGTCCTGCATCAGGTTCATTAACTGCTGAATCAACTGTGAGTTGCGCGCTTCGAGTTCTTCGAAGTTCGGCTGGGTCATCGGGACGGGGTGTCTGGTGTACGGCATTACTGAAGCTCCTCTCTGCCTGGCGGCTTCGTAGGAACATCGACTCGCACTGCCTCCAGGTTCAGCTCAGCTTCCATCTTCGATACCGCGAGGCGCAGTAGCTGAAGGGCGAGACACCGCCCAATGAACTTGGCGTCCTTCTCAGTGAGGTGCGGTGTACCTACGCCGAATATCCCAACGCTTGGTTGGAGCACCACGTTGGCGGCGTCGAGAATTATCTGACTGTCTCCCGTTGCATCGATGGTTGCTTGCGCGGTGCCAGCTACCATCACCGACCCGTGCATCCCGAGACTCATTTCACTACCGCCCATCCCCTAGCTCCCTTCTTCACCAGCCCGTTGCGCAGCAGGCGTTGCAGTCCGAAGTCAACACGCACCTTCTGGCCCTGGACATTACGGACAATCTCGCTTGTCCCCAGCGGCCCGTGGTTTCGCACGATGGCAAGAATCATCTCGTCGAGTTGCTCCAGCACCTCACGTCCCTTGCCCACGTTCTCGTAGGCCCCGAGGATGAAGGTGTTGGCCCAGCTACTGCCCCGCTTGAAGACTCCTTCGATGCGCAGCTTCTCGTCGCTGACCGGGGTGAACATGAGGATGCCGTCGGCCGCACCGAAGATGGCGCTCGACCCTCGCAGGTCGGTGGCCCCGTAGGTGTGGGCCTTGCCGCCCTCGTCAGCCGGCTTACGGGTGTGGTGAACCAGCAGCACGGCGGCGTCGTTCTCCACCGCCCACTTCCGTAGCGGGCGCAGAATTCGAATCATCTCGCCGCTGTCCTTCTCCTCTGCCTGGTGGCTGTTGCGGAACGGGTCGATGATGAGCGCTCGCGGTTCCCGTACCTTCAGCCAGCGCATCAACCTCTCCAACCCATCCTCGTCGTCGAGCATGAAGGCGTAGGGGTCGTCGGCGATGAGGATGCTCTCGTCCGACCTGACCTTGGTGCCGAGCCCCGTCTCGCACATGTGACGTAGCTCGCCGGCAATCGCCTCGTGACTGATGACCATCACCGGCCCGGTCATGTGACGCGGCACCACCCTGGCGAACGGCGGCAGGGCAGCGCACTGGTGCTCTGAAATCCAGAGCGCCAGTGCCATCACCACCGTAGACTTCTTCGACTTCGGTGGGCTGCCCACCACAGTGAGGCCGACGGGGACCAGGCCCTTCACTACCCATTGCGGTTCGACCATCACCGCCTTGCCAAGGTCGGTGAATACTCCGTCAATCGGGTCGTCGTCCTCGCGGTGACTCACGTATCGTCCCTGTCCTGTGGCCGCTGCCACTGCCTGGGTAGTGGAGACTTCGCGTCGGTCAGCACCTTCGACAACTCGGTGAACAGGAACGCCAGGTCGCAGCCGTCGGTGTGCTGCTGTCCCAGCGCATCGAAGGCGGCATCCAAGTCATCGCGCACCAGCATGTCATCGCGCCGCTTCAGGATGCGCTGGGCGATGGCGCTCATCGCCTCGACGGCGGCGGTGGTATTCACTTCACGAGCCCCACTGGTTGCCCGTCCACCATCAAGCTCAGGCACAGTTGGCAGCCCACCTTGTTCGAATCATCAGTGATGAACACCGGGATAGCCGGCCTGCCACAGCGAGTGCCGCCGTTCTTGGCGAAGTGCATCTTCGCTGCGCGTGCGCCCGGTGCCCAACGCCGGGACTGTGGCTTCGCCATCGAGAGCTTGGCGACCTGCGCCTGGAGAGACTGGATGGCTTCGATGAGTGCGGTCTGCGTCGGCGCCTCGGCAGGTAGGTTCACCACGACGGGAGGCGCTGCCTTCAACGACTCGCGCAGGACAAGGTCGTTGGTGCAGAGCTGGCACTTCGCGCGGGAGATTTCCTCGCCGGTGTTCCCACCGACGAGCCGCTTGACGACGTGGCCGCAGGCCAGGGACAACACCCTGGTTCCGGCGCGGATACCGCTGGCGGGACCGCCCCACATCAAGGTCTTGACGACTTCGCTGTAGACGTTACTCATGCTCCGACTCCTCGCAGTTGTGAGACTTCGTGTGATGGGTTGACATCCAGCAGCACAATCGCCGCCAGATGAGGGTGACTACGGGAACGGCGGCAAGTGCCGCCGCGATTTCGTCGGCGCAGATGTGCATGGCTTCCTCAGTTGGTGACTTTCGCTAGTGCGCGGTTCACCATCTCGGGGTCCTCGCTGCCCTTCTCGTCGGCCTCGGCCAGTGCGGCATCGTGCCGTGCCTCTTCGAGTTCTTCGCGTGCCTCGAACTTGGTCTGCGCATACTTGTCGAAGAACTCGGCGTGTTCCATCTCAGCCAGGTCATGCTCCAACTCAAGGGCGTAGGATTCGTAAGGGTCATCCAGCTCAATCGTAGATGGCTCCCCCTTACCACGCCGCTCGCGAAGGTCAATCACCTCGTCGTCGTCATCCTTGCCTCGGGACCAGTAGCTTTCGAAGGCGACACTGCGTCCCTGGCTCCCGCTCCGCCAGTCGTAGTAGGTGGCGGGCTTGCTCACTGCCATTTTGGTTTCGGTAATGTAAAGCGTGCCGCCCTCGGCGTAGTGCAGGAAGCCGGGCTTCACATCGACCGGCTCGCTGTCGATACCCGCCGCTGCCATCGCCGCTTCCAGGTGGTCACCATCACTGGACCACACCACCCCGTGCGAACAGCGGCGCACCGATAGGACACCGGTATCGGTGAGTCGGCACAGGAAGATGCGCTTGGACTTCGCCGGGTTGACGTACTCGATGGTGCCGTACCCATCAATCTCGTCGAGGGGTAACCCGTCAAGGATGTGTTGGAAGATGTGCTGCGAATCGACGGCGAACTCCCGCTTGTGCTTGAAGTTGAGGCTCAGGTGGTTTTGAAGCACGCCGTTGTGCGCTCCGATGATTCGCCCTCCCTTCCCCTGCATGGTGAAGGGGTGCGCGTTCTCGACGCTCTTATCCCCGTGCGTGCCGTAACGGGTGTGAGCGAACGCCGACGGTGCGTCGGCGAGCTTGAGGACATGAGGTGCGATGTCCCCGAGGCCGCGCGCTACCAGCCCGCCGCTGTCGGCACGCCACCAACCCCAGCTATGCCCGCCTCGACTGTCGTTGGTGACGCCCAGCACTGCGAGCAGTGCCGCCCGTTGCTGCATGGGGGGTGGCTTCTTCCACTGAAATCCAAAGACTCCGCACATGTTATGCCGCCTCCGTAGATGGGACTACAACCTTGTTGGTCGGGTTGAACTTGTTGTGCTGCTTGACGACCCAAGCTTTGCAGCCAGGAGTCGGGGCCAGCTCCAGCAGCCCACGAATGCCTGGCTGCCAGGTCTTGATGACGCTGTGGTTTGCCGTGACTGCCGTGTTCACCAACGAAGCGCACAGCAGTCCCCAGTTGAAGATGTCCTTGAAGACCACCGTACCGTGGTGCATCCGGAACTCGATGGTGCCCCGATACAGCCACGAGTGCAGGTTCAGCGCGTAGTACCGCGCGCCGTTGTACTTGTCGCGGCTCTGCCGCACAGCATCCCGACCGGTGTATCCGTACAAGACACTGTGAGTTTTGTTCATCAGGTCGGTCGTGCCCTTCGGCTTTGCAAGGGCGTTGAGGTAGTGCCGACCCACGGGAGCGCAGTAGTGCTTACCCCCGTCACGCGGCGGCAGCTTCCGCCGAGGTTCGACGATGCCGAACATGGCATCTTCGACCCCGTGGTAGAGCTGCACCAGGCGGCGCACGCCCCACCAGTTCATGTCGCTGGCATCGACGTGGCAGTGCAGTCCGCACTTGATGTCCACCTCGGCGCCGTCGTCTGCCAGGCCACCGCAGATGTCAGTGAGCTGCTTCGTCCACAGGTCGCCGGACGCAGGGCTGGTGTTGATTTCAAATCCACCCTCTTCGAGGCTGCCATCGTTGACGATGGAGCCCTTCCACTTCATCACCGCCTTGTTGATGGACTCTCCGGCGTCACCGTCGGCAACCCCTGACGCCTCAATCTCGACAGCGATGAGCCGGGTCAGCGGGCTGTCGGGCGTTGCGACGCCGGTGTACTTCGTCAGCGGGTTGGTGAACCTGTCCACGTTGGACCGGTGGCACTCGCAGCACCCGTCGCAGCGCTCGCAGTCGCCGCACATCGAATCGCCGTGCCGGTTGCGTTCACAGCTTTCGCAGTAGCTGCAACTGCAACAGTCGTTGCAGCGTCGGCAGTTGGTACAAGGCCGTGAGCCGTTCATGTTGCGGGCGCTGATAGGGAGGTAGCGGACGTTGCAGTTGGCGCACTCCCAGCAGGAGCAGCACTGCGTGTGTCCCTCACACCTTTCGCAGTAACCCTCACCGCTTCGGATGTAGTACGCCTCGCAGTCGCGGCACTGAACGCAGTCACAGCAGCACAGCAGGTTGCCGCAGTGGGTACATGGGACCGCTCCCGTTTCACCAACGTCGTCGCAGTTAGCACAACGAGGCGGCGGGGTTTCGCTCGTAGTAGTTGGCATCGTGTTCCTCTCCCTTACTCGTCGTCGTCTTCGGGTTCGTCAGCGTGTTCAGTAGTGTTGGTAGCGCTCGGCGCCGGTGCAACGAAAGCTAGCGCAGCGAAGTTTCGGCACTCGCAGCAGGTGCAGAAGTCGTTAACGGTGTGTATCCCGTAGCGGTGACCGCAGGTGCATAGCTGGTCCATACGTGGGTTGTCGCTGACAACAGGGTCGTCAACGACGATGTTGGTTGGCGGCACCTGCGGTAGATACCGGGGCTCGCGGTATCGGTGTGCAAACTCCGAGCAGGTGCAGTCCGTACACGCAGCGTAGCCGTTATGCCTCCCGCTACGATGGCTGCAAATGCACACGCGGTCCCGAAGTCGCTGCGAGTTCGATGCCTCACCAGGCACGGTGGTATCGGAGGCCGGAGACGACGGCTCGGGGGTGGGCTGTTCCAACGCAGCCAGGCCACCCTCGACTGCGAGCTTCAGCGTTCTTCGAGCTTCGGGTGGCAGCCGCTTGTGAATCCAGGTATCGACCCCCTCGATGATGTTGCGCAGGTATTGTTTCGTAATCTTTGAGGGGTTCCACTTGCCGACCAGGCCAGTGAAACTGTCGAAGGCGGCATGCACCTCGTAGAGCTGGTTGCCGCGCTTGTAAATCACCACCGCCTCACCACAAAGCCCGTCGTCCGAGTCGTCGTGGTCGAAGAACGCCACGATGACGTTCTCCTTGCCCGGCAACAGCTCCGGTAACGGGCCGTCGTGAACGATGGCGTTGTCGTTCTTCCGTCCGAAGAACTCACTGAGCATCGCGGTGTAGTCGGTGAACGCGCCGAAGAACCGCTGCGGTGCTGGCGGTGGGGGCGGTGAACGCAGTGACGGCGATGGGTTGGTAACGAGGCGGCGCCAGGTGTTCGCCACCGGCCAGTTGTCCGTTAACTCAAGCCGGATATACCCCGTGCCTCGGTCGTAGTACGCAGGCGGCAGTTGTGTTGCAAAGAAGTCGGCGATGGCGGTTTCGGTGTACGGAACGTCGTCGGCGAGCGGCCACCCGGCGCCCGTTGGGATAACAACGTCTCCGTTACCGTCCGCGCTGTGATAGGCGTGACAGGTCCTGCAAAAGGTGGTTGGCATTTCGAACCTCCGGCACTTCGTAGGTGGGTGCTGCGAACTCAGGCAGCGGTGAGGTAGGCGCTCACTCGCGGCGTTCCAACTTTGGTGAGCTTAGCTCCGCGCAACTTGGCGCAGCGGGGGCAGAGCAAGTCACTGAACGGCAGCGCAGTCTTGATGACTTCGACGGGCACACCTTGGTGTGCTTGAAGTAGCGGCGCCGGCGTCCCGTCAGCCGCGTACCAGTGCAGGTATCGACCGTTCCACCCACCGGCAGCGCCGCACTTGGAGCAGCAGCCGCGAGACTTCTTCGCGGCGAGGAAGAGGAACGCCTCACGATTCGTCACTGAGGCGGTAGCGCCCAGGCGCTGAAGTACCGCGGCGAGTGTCTCATCGAAGCGGGTTTCCACCTCGCGGAACTGCGCCCAGTGCGCCTTACGAATGCTCTCCCGCTGCTGCGGTGCGGTGGCTTTGGTCTTCAGCGCGCCGGTCTGCCTCGCCAGGTCAGTGAGGCGAAGCACCAGGTCGTAGTTGTCGATGTCGTCGAGATTCATTGTGGGTTTGACGTTCCTGTGTGGGGGGCTCCCTGCGGGAAGGTCGCCCCCACAATATCGACCTTCTGGATTTTGTCAACCGTAGGGCTAGCGCCTCGCCTCGTGCAGGGCCGCGAGGGCTCCAGCAGCAAATACGCGCATGGCCACGTCCTGGCTCGTGATGCTGGGATGTTCTGGCGTGCTCTCTGGCCACCACGCGAGCCTATCCAGCGCCTCTTCCGCCAGCCGCAGCGCGGCGTCGCGGGGGTCGGACAGGTCGGCCGTGGTGGACATTTCCTCGTCGGCCATTCGCTGCCGTCGCGCCTCTTTTTCTGCCGCCACCCCGGCCGCGTACCCCTCGGCGCGAGCGGCGGGAATGTCAACGCTCGGGTTTGAGCAGGTGCAGACCCTCCCGTCCCGCCACCACTGGCACTTGCGCTTGTGCGTTTTGCCTTGGGCCTCGACGCAGACGATGCACGTCCTCGGGTAACAGAGCCCGGCTTCGTGACGCTGCTGCTCGGTCAACTCGTCGGGGTGCGCGTGGCCGCTCATTGCTTGCCCTCCTTGGCTGCGACCCATGCATTCATCGTGTCGCAGATGAACTTCGCGCGGGCCTTCTGAATCTCCCACGCCTCACTATCCGACAGCCCGAGCCCTCCTCGGCCGGTCAGGTGGCCCCACGCGCGCAGGTCGCAGATGTGCTGCTCGTTGGCGTCGCGAACCGACACGCCGCTAGGGTCAACGTGAAACGGCGGGGTCATGCGTAGGTCGCTCATCGCCCACCGGCCTTGTCGAGCAGGGCGATGGCGGCGGCGCGTAGCTTTGCCTCCTGGGCCAGCAGTTCGCCAGCCTCGACGAGTGTCGCTTGTGTCTCTTTCAGGTCGGCTTCGGAGGCAGCGAGCAAGTCTTCGGCTCGGCGCGCGTTCACCTGTGAATTAGCACGGTCGAATTCCAACTGTTCAATGCGCTTCTCGGCCTCGGCGAGTTTGGCTTCGGCGGCGGCGAGGCGGGTCGCGAGGTCGTCATGGGCCTCCTGGAGCACATGAATAAGCCCTGCCCCTTCCGCCTCCGCGTCGGAGAGGCTCTTTGTCAGGTCGCGAATCGCCTCGTCCAAGGTGGCGCCCTCGCGAGGCTGACTGGCCCCCCACCCATAGAGAGCCGTCCGGGCTGCGTCCAAAGCCGTCTCGGCCTCGGCGAGCTTCGCCTCGGAGGCGGCGAGCAGCGCCTTGAGTTCATCGTCAACGTGGTCACAACACGCGCAGCCGCAGAGCATAAGCACCTCACAGAGTAGCGATTCATCGGCCCGTTGAGCGTCGTATACCCACGTTCAACGGGCCTGTGAATCTCTACTCGTCGTCGCCGTGTGCCGGTGCCAACGAGGGGCTGCTCTCCAGGTTCGCCAGCAGCGACTCCAGCGCCTCCTTCAAGTTCGCGCCGCTGTCACTCAGCGCGTCACCAGCGGCGAGGTTGACGTTGCTGCCCATGGTGACCGCGACGGCGGGCACGCGCTCCAACACCTTGCGTAGCAGGCCGGTGGTGTTGAGGCCGCCGTAGCGGTTGGTGCCGCTGGTGCCACCGTCGCGTGCCGGGGTCAGGCCGGCGGCGCGCTCCAGGCACGCCTTCACCGTGGTGCCGACGCTGGTTTGCAGCCCGCCGTTGTTGATAGCGGCGAGCTTCACGCCACCCCCTTCAATGGCGGTGAAGACGCCGACGGCGCCTCCTCGCAGCGCCTTCTTCAAATTCTCAGTCATCCCCATGATTTGCTTCCTCGTGGTTCGCGTGTCGGCCGTTACCCCGACGTTGACGGTGGATTGCGGTTGGTAACCCGGTGCCGCATGCCGGGCGCTGCATTACTTCTCGTCGGTGGTAGTGCCGTTGGTTGGGCTCACGAGGAACCGTGTGCGTGGTGAGCGGGGCAAGGTGTCGGTGGCGGCGGGTGATGGGGACGGTAGTGCGGCTCGACGAGCACTTACGAGGACGCCCTGGAACGTGGCGTGTAGCCTACGGAACGCTGCCTGAAATGCCTCGTCGCGGCGCACCGCTTCAATGTGATGGTGAAAGATGGGGTGGTTCACGTTTACGACTCCTCGTTGATGACTTTCATCTCAAGGGTTTCGGTGTCGAGTTCGAGGCTGAGTCTGGGCAGTTCCTTGAGTGCTTTGTCGATAGCCTTCCAGAACTCTTCGTCGGTCCAGTTCGTTCTCACCAAGCTGAAACGCGCACCGACATCCCGGTCAGGTGGGCGCCACACGAACTTGAGTTTCATTGTGCTCCTCGCAGTAGGTGAGAGGGTTCTTACGTCAGGTGTGGTGAATATCGCAAGCAGGAACGGCTC
>Ga0209417_1006040_pt1 | contig 12788 bp, 11 predicted proteins | sample RifGroF2_FD_184002 | JGI IMG/M metagenome (GOLD analysis project Ga0209417, IMG submission 184002) | Groundwater microbial communities from Rifle, Colorado, USA - Groundwater F2 (SPAdes) (version 2) | ecosystem: Environmental > Aquatic > Deep subsurface > Groundwater | place: Rifle, Colorado... | reverse complement strand
ATTAGATTCAGCTTAGATAGTGCGGCGAATAGACGATCAACGCCAACTGACGCACCAGTAGCTGGCACTGATTGAGCACTGAATTTAGAAACTAATCCATCGTATCTGCCACCGGAGAAAACACTTCCAATCTCTAAGATGTCGGTAAGGACTGTTTCGAAAACTGGCCCAGTATAATATCCCAAACCTCTGGCAATCGACAAATCAATTTTCCATTTTTCATCTGGCACGCCCATTGCTTTGATTGCGTCAACCAGCTCTCTTAATTCGGATATCCCATTCATTGCAGTTGGAGACTTGATCATTAGGGCTTCGACCGCATCTAATGTTTCGATCGGAGTATGCGCCCTCAAATCAACAAACTTTTTAATTGCTTCCGCCTGTTCGGAGGTCAATCCAATCTTGGCATCACATAATTCAGTCGAGACTTTATCCCATCCTTGCTTGTCTAGCTTATCAATGGCCCGCAACACGGCAGAATTTTTGTCCGGCGAGAAACCGGCGTATTCAGTCAGTCCATTTAATATTTTTCTATTGTTTATCCTAATCAAGAAATTCGGTATTTCCAGCGCTATCATTGTCGCATTCATAATAGCGATGATTTCGGCGTCAGCCAAGACACTCGTCGAGCCGACAATATCGGCATCAAACTGGACAAATTCACGATAACGTCCAGCCTGTGGTCTTTCTCCACGCCATACTTTGCCTATCTGATAGCGTTTAAATGGTTTCTTGATGTCTGGATTGCCGGCAACGACTCTTGCCAATGGTACGGTTAGATCAAAACGTAAAGCCATTTTTTCGCTGTCATCTTTTATCGAGGCATGCCAGACATTCATTTTAAAATCAGGATCGCCTCCAGTAATAATCTCATCTTTCTCCAGTCCCGGCGTATCCAGTGGCACGAATCCGAAATTTTCAAAGACTGCTCGAATTCTATCGAACATCTCTTGCCGAGGAATCATATCTTCCGGCAGGTAATCCTTAAATCCGCTGGCTAGTTTTGGTTCTATATAATCGGCCATCAAGCGACGATTATTTTATGAAATGTCTTTTTTCCTTTACGAAGAATGATAAATCCATTTTTTACAAGGGATGGTCCGGCTTGTGATTCAGATTCAACAGATTGGCCGTTAACATAGGCTCCAGATGCTGAGATTAACTTGCGTGCTTCCGATTTAGAGCTACATAGTCCAGATGTAACAAACAGATCAAGTACGGTTAGCGATTTCAAATCGTTGGCGCTTATTTTGGTTGTAGGTACGTTGTCCAAGTCTTCTACGTTGCCAGAAAATAGTTTTTGGGAGGCCTCACGGGCTTGATCAGCCTCTTTCTCGCCATGAGTTATCTTGGTGGTCTCGTAGGCTAAAATTTCTTTTGCACTTCTTAAGCCTTGGCCACAAATCTTAGAAATATCTTCGACGGCCAGGAACGTAAATAATTTGAAAAATTTTTCAACATCTCTGTCATCTGAGTTTATCCAGTATTGATAATATTCATAAGGAGACGTTCTCTTGGCGTCAAGCCAGACGGCTCCAGATTCAGTCTTTCCCATTTTACCGCCGGAGGCAGTTGTTAGGAGCGGAAAGGTTAAAGCGTAGGCTGTTCCGCCTTTTGATTTGCGTATCAAGTCAACACCGGCCAAGATGTTGCCCCATTGATCGTCTCCGCCCATTTGAAGCATGCAACCGTATCTTTCAAATAATACTAAAAAGTCGTAAGCCTGGAGTAATTGATAATTAAATTCCAGGAAAGAAAGACCCTCTTCTCTGGCCAGGCGAAGTTTGTAGGCTTCCATTTTAACCATCTCATTAACTCTAAAATACTTACCAACATCTCTAAGAAATTCGATGTAATTTAAATTGATCAGCCAGTCGGCATTATTGATAAATAAGGCTTTGTCGCCCGAGAAATCAAGATATCGTTTAAGTTGATCCAGTAGTTTTTTGCCATTAGATTCTATCTCGTCACGACTTAAGATTTTACGCATTTCTGTCTTACCACTGGGGTCACCGATCATAGTAGTACCGCCGCCAATAATGGCTATTGGTTTATGTCCAGCTCTTTGAAGATGAGCCATGGCCATTATTGGTAAAAGATGTCCGACATGCATACTATCAGCCGTGGGATCAAATCCAACATAAAAAGTCACGCCCCCCTCATTAATCATTTTTTCTATTTCCTTCTCGTCTGATTGCTGTTGGATGAATCCTCTCTGTTTTATGGAGTCGTATATTTTTTTATTCTGCATTAGATAGGTTTTATTAGTTTAATCTAGTTGCTTCAATTCTAATGAATTGACCATTTGTTGTAAAGAGTAATCGACCAATCAAGCGTTGACATGATTTTGGGATAGTTGTATTTTTTTACTAGTCAGGTCTGGATCATAGTCGGATGGTTGGCTCAATAGCTAGCGATCCTTACTAGATCTAGCCGTTGAAAAGGAGACCAGCGATGATAGCAGAGGACTATGATTATGTGGTAAGAAATATCCCAAATTGGTCCGATCAATTAGCTCAACTGGTAAAAACTATGTGGAGTGGCGCTAATGGCAAATGCTATTTCCCTTATCCGCCGCTAGCTACAAGAGAACACTGGGGGAGTGAGGCTTTGTCAGATTGGATTTCTGGCTTGGTAAGGCCCATCTTCTATATCGATGATAGTACTCATGTGATCAGAGCATATGCAGCCATGGTCCGTAAAGAGGGCTATTGGGAATTGGGAAGATTTAATTCTTATAGTGGCAATCCGAGAGGAATCATGCTTCAAATGACAACTCAATTGATGCACGGCATTAATAATGGAGAAGGGATTGTATGTGAGGCTACTCAGGCTCACACGTCTTCCCAATACATAGCCTCTCAGCTTGGATTGAGATTCGCTGGGTACGGATTCCTGGCTTACATGGGCGAAGAAAATGTGCCTTGGGATATCCTTTATTTCGATAATCGTGTTGATTTGGGAGATTTTGTTAGTACGACACCCCAACTGATGAATAATCTCTTGGGAATTAATCGTTTTGCTAATCAAGATCATCAGAGGAGACTACTGGAAGCTTCTCAAATTATTAGTACAGATAAGACTAGCGGATTTCCTCCAACGAAATTTCACATATACGAGAAATACCTGCCTCATTTCAGAAGTATCCTGGCGATGACTATTGATCCAAAGGCTTAGTGACAACTAAGTCTTTTTTTTATACAATCTCCAATATGAAGACTACTGGCCTAGAGAATAAGTTAATTACTGCCTTAAAGATAGGGTCATACTCTGGAAATGAGGGCGCTTTTTGTAAATATATTGAGAAGATAATACCCAAGGATTTTTCCATAAAAAAACATGTCGTTAGCAAGGGAAGGTACAATATAACTGCCTCGAGGGGTAATTCGAATGTGTGGATTGTTTGTCATACGGATACTGTACCCGGAGATGTACCTATAAGAATTACCAAAGACAAAATATTCGGCCGAGGCGCCATAGATAATAAGGGTAATATAATTTCAGCTATCGAGGCGACTCGTTTAATAGGGGATATAAATTTTTTATTTACTGTCGGTGAGGAAGTTGATTTTGCCGGAGCGAGAGCATCTAAAGATCTAGTCAATGGGGTTGCTATTGTTATGGAACCAACTAATTTTAAAATTAGAACTTCACAATGCGGTGTGATTAGTTTTAATATTGTCAGTAAGGGCGTAAGAGCTCATTCAAGTCTTGATGTGGGCATTAAAAATCATGCCATGAATAAAATGATGAAGACTCTTAACGAATTGTTAAAACAAAAATGGCACAGACTAAATATCGGTCCAATAGAAGGCGGAGTAGCAGCCAATATAATAAGTAAGGAAATTCGTGCATCGTTGTCGGTCAGACCTAAGAGTGTCGATGAATTTAAGACCATCATGAGCTATTTATCTGCCATAAAAGAAGTGAAAATCGATATCATCAATGCATTAAAACCTAAAACCAAATCAATCGCAATAAAAGGGGCGATAGAGGATCCGGTAGCATTCTTTTCGGAACTGGCCTTTTTTGAGAGGGGAGTAGTTTTCGGAGTTGGAGATATTAACCTTGCCCATACAGATACCGAGCACATTCTTCGTAGAGATTTGGAGTTGGCGCCATCAAAAATATCCGATCTTGTGGCCAGTCTGTCAAAGTGATATTCTTGTAATGTAGTCTTTCTCCTGGGATTGCCCATGATCCTAGATGCGTCCGAAGTGTCCGTCTAGTTAAAGTTAGAGATATGGACAAAAACAAAAAATTATTAGCATCTCTTGGCATCTTATTTTGTGCGATCGTTTGGGGTAGCGCTTATTTTGTTATCAAAGATAGTCTTGTCTCACTAGAACCTATGACGGTAGTAAGTTATCGATTCCTCATTGCCAGCATGCCGTTACTACTGTATATAGTATTAACCGGTAAAAATCCATTTAGAAATTTCAAATTTGGCCTCTTACTAGGGGTCTTTTTGTGGCTTGTTTTTGGTCCTCAGGGCATCGGTCTTAAATATACTTCGGCTGCCAACACAGGATTTATTAATAATACTTTTATTCTTTTTGTGCCTTTTGCGGCCTATTTTATACTTAAGAAGAAAATCACTCTAGAGCCTTTTATTGCGATAGGCATATCTTTCGTAGGATTGTTTTTTCTAACCGGGGGATTAAAAAATATGAATGCAGGCGATTTTCTTGTTTTGTTTTCGGCCGTAGCTACTGGCACACATCTTGTATTTATATCAAGATTCGCCAACAAGGCAGGTCTGGACGTTCTTACTTTAAGTTTTCAGCAATTCTTTACTGTTGCCATGCTAAGTCTAATCATGCATTTTATATTTGAAAGTGGGCCTATATTAACTATGCATATATTTTCCAAGGAACTTATATATCTTGGACTTATAGCCACTCTTGGTGGATTTGTTGTTCAGCTTTTCTCTCAAAAGGCCATATCCGAATTGACTACAAGCCTAGTCCTTTCCACTCAGCCTGTTTTCTCTACCTTTTTTGCCATATTTTTTGCAGGTGAGGTTTTGGGCAAATCTCAAGTAGCTGGCGGAATATTATTGGTTGTAGCTCCGATAATTTATCAAGTTATCCAGTCAAGAAACTTTAGAAATAAAATTCCGATACTCGCGGATGGAATATAATTTAGACGGAATAAACCTTTTCATGGAGATTGGTTTTGAGTTTGGGCATTTCTTTTTATTCGATAAATTTATATAATGTAGGCAATATGATTACAGTTGATGATTTTAAGAAAATAGAATTAAAGGTCGCTAAAATTTTAGAAGCCGAAAGAGTCGAGGGTTCGGATAAATTAATTAAAATGCAATTATCGTTAGGCGAAGAAAAGCGTCAGGTAATTGGTGGCATAGGCAAGGCTTATGAGCCTGAGCAACTGATCGGTCGGGAAATAATCATTGTTGCCAACCTTGAGCCTCGTAGCTTGATGGGTCTTGAGAGTCAAGGTATGTTGCTGGCCGCTTCAGACGAAAACGGTATTGCTCTTCTTGCGCCTGATAAAGAAGTTCTGCCTGGTTCTAAAATAAATTAGGAAATTCAATAAATTAAAGAGGCCAAAACTACAAAGGCTGCCATTGCGCAACATTGCGCAATGGCAGCCTTTGTAGTTTCTGTGGATAAGTTGTTCGAGTATTAAAAAAGCTCGCAAGGCATAATGCTTTTGCGAGCTATTAATGTGTTAGCGTACTTGAAATTCTATTTTGTCACCGACTTTCAGTCGAATTATGTCTCCTTCAGGCGCAACTCCTGCTCCAGTTGCACCTCCGGCGCCTGCGCCAATTACTGCTCCAGTCTTGCCGCCAATAACGGCACCAGCTAATCCGCCTACTAGTGCTCCAATTGCACCCGACTTTACTCTGCCCTTTCCAGGTGCTATTGATTCGCTGACGTTATTAATGCGTATGCCGCCAATCTTATTTACCTTGAGAATCAGTAGCGGTTCCGTTGTTCGTGTTTTCTGTCGCACCGCTGTTACTGTAAGTTCAACTGTTGCGTCTCTTCGAAATAATACTTGGCCGTCGATTTTAATTTCCTTATCGAGGGGGAAATAAAACATATCGCCCTCGCTCACATCCGTATTTGTTATTTCTTGAGTTACCCTCAAGGCAATCTTAGTTTTCACTGGTAGATCAATAATCTCTTCCTGTACATGGATAGGCGGAGCGACAATAGGCTGTTGAGTTTCTTGAACATTTGGCATAGTAAGCTGTACCGACTCAGGCTGTAATGGCTGGGCGGTATTTAAGTTCTTCTGTCGTTCCGTTTCTTTCTCTGCTTCCTGCTGAATTCTTTCTTGTTCAGCTTGAGCTTTCTGTAGAAGTTCTTGATTCTGTCGTTCTTGATCTTGTTTTTCCTTTAATTCTTGCTGTTCTTGGTCTTTTATTTTTTGTTTTTCTCTGGCATCTCGATCTACCAACTCCTGTTTAACTTTAGCCAAATCGTCTTCATCCGCTGGTCTTAATTGACGACCCGTGATTGGATGTAGACCACTATTGTCGTATAACTCTGTCTGGCCATCATAGAATGCGGTAAATATAGCTGGATCTCCATTAGCCCTGTGTAATCTTAGGCGTTCTCCGGTACTTTTATCGCAAACTGTCGTACGCCCATTCTTTTCGCAAAGATAAGGGGTGATCATATCTTGGTCGGCGCCAAATAGTTTGAATTGCGCATCCGATGCCCTAGACGCAACGCTAGATTGAATTTGGGCCGGCACGAATATAATAACTGGTACAACTCCAAGAGCTATAACAAAGAATGTAATCATACATCCAGTCACAATATGGCCAGCGAATCCTTCAAGAGAGAAAACCTGTCCTATAACGACGACGATAGATGTCAGCAATAACATCCAAGAGATTGTCGGATATTCCCAAAGATGACCCTTAAGCATCAGTATGGATATACCGAATCCGAGTATCAGAACGATTAATATGGTCTCGAATATTTTTCCGATAAAAGATATGCGAGAAAGGGCAATGGCAAGAATGAGAATTGGTAGAGCGGCAATGGCCCAAGCCGCGATGGTAATAACCATTGCGATAGGCATAACGGCGGATAATTTGCCGAGGAATAGGCCGAAGATTACGAATTCAACAGTCAAATAAAAGCCACAAGCTATAGAGGATTTTATAAATAATTCCCAATAACTCTCTGCAATGTCAGATATTGTTTCGGTAGTTATCCAAAATAATCGTCTCAACGTTCCTAGCAGGCTGCCGCCCATGGTTCTACTCCTTGCCTTTCTTCTTGCGTTGCCGTTGTCGTCTCTGTCGTTTTCTGGCTAATACATCATCCAGCTCTTTGTTAAAAACATCTATCTCGTGTTTAATCCCCAGTAGCATCTCTTTAAAATATTTTCTTTTTTCTGGTCTCGCATTTGGTCCCAGGGTATCTAATAAAAGAGTCCGGCTTTCTCGATCGAGGGTGACCATTGTCTGAAGACTATCGACAGATGCTTTTTTTAGGATCTCTCTGAATTGACTTTTTTGATCCTCGGTCAGGGTTGCTAGCCATCTAGTCGTTTCTTTGATTTCATCGGGAGTCAATTCAAACAAAGAACTGTTCACCGAGAAATCAGCTTCAATTACAGGTATTCCATGGCTAGGGCCAAGGTCGCCATTCAGCATTCGACGACCGAGTTCAGCGGGCATATCCTCAACTATTTCTCTAAGAAATATCCCAAGCGGAGATTCGGGGTGGCTGAATTTATTACCAAGTATGCCATGAGTCGCATATGCTGCAACCTCAGCTAGGTGTTTTATGCCAATCGGCAGATCCTTAATATTCTTACCAAGCCTACCAGTAAATAACCTGTCATAAACACGCTCAAGCCATACCTTAGTGGCATCTGAGCCAGCAATTGCCAAGATTTTGGTTGCATTCAGATCGGAGATTTTTTTTAATATTTTCGTAATTTCTGGACTAATCGCCCTATCTCCTAATGCCATACTGATCAATCCTTGTCAAAAAACCTATGAGAAATTATCATTTTTGTCGGGATATGTCCAGATAAGGTGGCCGATGCTATGATGAAATTTAGATATTCTAAGTTTTCAACTTTTGTTTTGTCAATTTAGTCCGTATAATGTTGAGGTATGAAAGAAAATATTAAGAACATTTTTAAAAAAATATCAGGTGGTTCCGGCGCCTCTAAAATTGTTAAAATAGTAGCTGTAGTTGTTTTTATTAGTGCCATATCAGTCGGCGGATTCTTTGCTCTTAAGTACTACCAAGATGGCAAGAATGCCAAGGCTGATCTTTCTGCCTCGCAAAATAAAGATGCCTACATTGAATTTATTTCTGAAATTTGGGATACAATTATACAAAATCATTGGGAGAAACAAACCGATGATCAATTGGCTAATTTATATAAACTCGGTTCAGAGAAATTGCTCGGAAAACCAGTAGACTTTTTACCAAAGAATAAAGATGAGGTGAGGGTTATGGTTTCAGCCATTATGAAAGATATGGATGTGGCTAAAAAGAAAGAATTTACAGCCAATCTGACCGATATAGTTTTGGCAAATCTAAAGCCTTTTGGCCGTTCGAGATTATTCAGTAAAAAACAGCAGGAAGATCTTAAAAATACGGTTGAAAATCGAGACCCGACCGCTGATTTATATGCAACAGTTGGAGCAGACAAGAATTCTACTAAAGCTGAAATTGAAAAGAAATATAACGAGAAAGTAAAAACTATTGACACAACTACTCCAGAGGGCAAGACTGAGCTGGCTAAATTAGATCGAGCCAAAGTAACATTAACTGCGGATGATACTCGCAATGCCTATGATCAGTCTGGGGTTGAATCGACCGTGATTACAAAGATATATCCGCCAGACATTTACTATATGCATATTACCAAGGTTTCTCCGCAGACTTTTGAAGAATTCCAGAAGCGTGCCAACGATGTTGATAAAAAACCTCTTACCTCATTAATCATTGATTTACGTGGAAATATTGGAGGGGCAGTAGATATTTTACCATATTTTCTCGGGCCATTTATCGGTCCTAATAGCTATGGTTATGAATTCTTTCATCAAGGCGAATACACGCCGTATAAAACTACAACTGGCTGGCTTCCAAGTTTAGTAAAATTCAATAAAGTCGTCATTCTAATTGATGGTGAAAGCCAGTCGTCGGCAGAAGTTATGGCCGCTGCTTTTAAAAAATATAATGTTGGTGTAGTGGTTGGTACCCATACCAAGGGCTGGGGGACGATTGAACAACTGATGCCCATAAAAACAATTATTGATCCCAAAGAAACGTATTCAATCTTAATGGTTCACAGCTTAACCATACGTGATGATGGCCAGCCGATTGAAAGCAGGGGAGTGGATCCGACTATTAATATTGGTGATAAAGATTGGACGAAGCAGTTGCTTAATCGCATAAATTACCCTACTCTAGTTGATGTTGTAAGAAGTTTAATTAATAAAAAATAACAATGATTAAGAACGTATTTATTTTTATAGTTTTAGCGGCATGTATAGGAGCTGCTATCTGGTTTTTTGTAGCCAAGTCAAAGTCAACTAAAGAAGTCAATCTAAGCCCATCAGTTAGCCCCAGTCCGTCCGCAGCATCTTCTCCAACGGTTTCTCCCAGTAGTGATGCTGGTAAAATAGATCCAAGTAAAATTCCAATGGATAGAATCTCAGGGCAAGATATTACAGTTGGTACTGGCGCTGAAGCTAAAAGCGGGGATAGTGTCAAAGTTAATTATACCGGTACGTTAGTTGACGGAACCGTCTTTGATTCAAGTGTAGATCCAAAATTTAAACATGTAGAGCCGTTTATCTTCAATTTGGGAACTGGGCAAGTGATCAAGGGTTGGGACATCGGTGTAGCAGGAATGAAAGTCGGAGGAAAGAGATTGTTAATTATACCGCCGTCATTCGGATACGGAGATCAGGATCAGGGTCCAATACCGGCTAACTCTATTCTCGTATTCGAAGTAGAGCTTCTTGGCGTGACTCCACCTGCAAAATAAGCTAAATCGGCCATCAGATAATGGCTTAAAACCTCAAAAACCACTACAAAGGCTGCCATTGCGCAATGTTGCGCAATGGCAGCCTTTGTAAATGGCAGCCTTTGTAAAAGCCCTTGTAAAAGAGGCGCGTAATATTTGTTTATGATATGATTGATTTATATGGAGAAATTAGAATTTCCAAAAGGTTTTCTATGGGGTAGCGCAACGTCATCGCATCAAATAGAGGGTGACAATCATAATGACTGGTCAGAATGGGAGAAATCTCCAAGACGGATCGAGCAATTAAAAAAGAATGGTAAGAATCCATTTGATTTTATCTCGGGTGTAACTTGCGATAGCTACAGGCGCTTTGAGGAAGATTTTGATATTGCAAAAAATTTAAATCATAACGTCCATCGCATTTCAATAGAATGGTCTAGGATTGAGCCAGAAGAGGGGAGGTTTAATTACGAAGCAGTACAACATTATAAAAATGTTGTCAAGGCTATACGAGACAGGGGAATGGAACCAATGGTTACGCTGTGGCATTTTACGAATCCGATCTGGTTTGTCTCCGGTGGAGGATTTTTAAATAAGGAGGCACCATTAAGGTTTGTAAGGTTTGTAAGGTTTGTCGTGGAAAACCTTAGAGATGATGTCAGCCTGTGGATAACTTTTAATGAGGCAGTATCTGTATATGGGCCAATGGCCTATATCTCTGGTATCTGGCCACCACAGAGACATAATTTCTTGAGTTATCTGCGATTCGGAAAAAATATCACCAAGGCCCATGTTCTAGCTTACAAGGAGATAAAAAATATATATCATAAATCCCCCGTCTCAAAGACGAATTCAGATAATGTTTCGCCGATCTTGCCTACTCCCGTGAGCATGTCGCACAATGTAAGAGAAGTTCAAATTGGGGTAGTTGAAAATAATTCTCCAATAATATCGCCGTGGTATTGGAGACTAGTAGGATTAAGCAGATTGGTAAGCTATTATCGTAATCATTTTCTTCTTTCTGGTTCCTTTCCCTATTACGACTTTATCGGTTTAAATTACTATTGCTTCAAGCGTTTGCCTGGAAGTTACTCAATTCTTCCCAGGCAGGATAGCGTCAAGATTATGGACTGGGAAATATATCCAAAAGGTATTTATGAACGCCTATCGGATCTAAAAAGAAAATATAATAAACCGATTTATATAACTGAGAATGGCATTGCCGATGCTGCCGACGAGAAAAGAACAAAATTTATAAAAGATCATTTATATTGGATCTGGCGCGCTATCCAAGATGGCGTTGATGTTCGCGGTTATATGTATTGGTCGTTGCTAGATAATTTTGAATGGCATCACGGCTATGATCCGCGGTTTGGATTAGTGGAAATTGATTATAAAAACGGTCGAACCAGAAAGATTCGTGCGTCGGCTTATGAGTATGCTAAGATTATTAGTAATAACGGTTTTGAATTCTAGAATTAAATTATGACTTGGCTATATATTGCCCTTGCCGCATATCTAATTACTGCGGTAGCGTTTATTCTCGATAAATATCTTTTGCATGCGCCAATCCCGCGTCCTTTCGCTTATTCTTTCTGGGTAGCACTTCTTAGTTCTTTCGCACTCGTTCTAATCCCATTTGGCGTAGTAATTCCTTCTATAAAATTTTTATTAGTTTCGCTGGCTTCTGGAGCAGCATTTTTTATTGGTCTAATATTTTTGTATAAAGCGATTCGTATGAGTGAGATCACGATCGTTGCCACAAAAGTCGGTGCGATAACAGCTGTCGCTACATATCTTTTCTCGATCATTATTCTCAAAGGCTATGCCCTCGATAAGTTGCATATGATTGCTCTAGCATTGATGGTTTTCGGTATGTTGATATTGAATAGATTCAAAATAAAAATATTAGGCCTCGCTATTTTATCAGGTCTATCCAGTGGTCTTTCCTTCACTCTTCTTAAATGGGCATTCAATAATTCTGACCTGATTAATGGTATTTTTTGGACGCGCATGGGATTTATCGGTGTCGCCTTACTATCTCTTCTATTTGTAGCTGCCCGTAAAGATGTTGTGTTATCTTTTAAGCATTCTACTGCATCTTCTAAGTATTTATTTCTAATTAATAAATTAATTGCAGCCGGAGGCTTTATCTTGTTATATTATGCGCTATTCAAGGGCAATGCATCTCTTATTAATGGCCTAGGCGGTCTGCAATACGTATTTATTTTCATTATAGCGATTTTATTCAGGAACAAGATTCCGGGCATAGCCGAGAATCTTGATGACAGATCCTTGGTTATAAAAATAATCGGATTATTGTGTATCGTCGATGGTTTTATAATTCTTAATCTAAGCTTGTGATGAAATTATTAAACAGAATTATACGTGCGAAATGGTTCTATGTTTTAATTGCGATTATTATTTTCTTTTATTTTCTTCAACGTGATGCGTCGCCTGTCTCTAGTCCTGGGTTAGGAGCATCTTTCAGTAAATTTCATTCTGATGAACTTGGGCTAGATTGGAAAAAAGTGTATCAAGCGACTTTAACCGATCTTAATATAAAAAATTTCAGACTCTCCGCTCATTGGCCTATGGTTGAACCGTCAGATGGCAAATTTAATTTCAGTGAGCTAGATTATCAAGTCAAAGAAGCTCAGAAAAATAATGCTACGGTGATCATGGCCGTTGGTCGTCGTCTTCCTGGTTGGCCTGAATGCCATTCTCCGGATTGGGTCACTAAGTTGTCAAAAACAGATCAACAGCAAAGAGTATTGCGACTCATTGAAGCCACCGTAAAT
>Ga0209417_1006039_pt1 | contig 12789 bp, 11 predicted proteins | sample RifGroF2_FD_184002 | JGI IMG/M metagenome (GOLD analysis project Ga0209417, IMG submission 184002) | Groundwater microbial communities from Rifle, Colorado, USA - Groundwater F2 (SPAdes) (version 2) | ecosystem: Environmental > Aquatic > Deep subsurface > Groundwater | place: Rifle, Colorado... | reverse complement strand
CAACAGATTCTGAAATGCTGGATAACGGAGTCCTTCTCAGATATAAAAATGACGAACTTGTAGGAATAACGATTTTAGAAGCATCTAAGAGGTAACGGTAACTACTGGTCGGAATGCGTCAATGAAAATTAGACACACTTTGGAAATCCTTATATATATATAAGAATCTTTGCGTTCTTTGCGGTGAATCAGTTAAAGAAATTTGTCTTCTTCGTGACTATTCGCGTCTATTCGTGGCTCGTCATCACCTTATTTATTACCAATACAAACAGTGCCCTGTTTCGTAATAAAAAAGAACCTGCTTCAATAGCAAGATTAAAGACCCCCGGTTGCACTCTGTAATTATTCTGGTTTTAATGTTTGTTTTATCTATATATAAAGCTCATTTATCCTGCCGTGCTTCGTTGCGCTCCCGTTGCTCTTCCGCTCCATGAAGCATAAGATTGCTGATATAATAATATTGAAATTTCTTTTAAATAGCATATACTCATCGTCGTTAAAAAAGATAATCTGTAATTCAGTCACCCTTGGAAAAGGTGGTAATAAGCAAAATGAATAATGAACGAAGCTTAGCAAGCGTGTTGAAACAAGCTTTTAAAAAAACTTCAATCAAAAAACTGGGGCAAAAGCTAAAGAGTGCAATTTCCCAATGCTTTATTTCAGCATTCGCTATAATAATTTCCGTTCTTTGAAAACAAATGATTCTCCAACTCCAAAATATCACTTTCACATTTCCCGGCAAAAATCATTTGCTGGATAATGTGTCTTTCTCATTGGAGGAAAAAAAGATTTACGCCTTGATGGGAAGCAACGGTGCAGGGAAAACAACTTTGTTCAATCTCATTACTGGATTTATCAAACCGCAAAGTGGTGAAATAATTTTTCGTTCCGAAAAAATCACTTCCTTATCTTCTTTCAGAATAAACCGGAAAGGCATTGGTAGAACCTTTCAAGACTTGCGACTCATTACAAAACTCACTGTGAAGGAAAACATCATTTTGGCAATGCAGGACAACCCAAACGACAATTGGATCATTGCAATGCTGCCGGAATATTTTCACCGCAACACAAATCAAAAATTGGATAAAAAGGCAGATGAAATTATTGAACAGTTCTTTCTTAACGATGTGAAAAATTCTTTTGGCGCTGAAATTTCTTATGGACAGCAAAAATTGCTGACGCTTGCGTGTTGTGTTGCAAACGGTGCGTCGCTTCTGCTACTTGACGAAGCAGTGGCAGGCATACAGCCGGAGTATCGTAAAAAGATTACTCTACTCATTAAGCAGTTGAAAGAACAAGGCAAAACCATTTTGTTGATTGAACACAACACTGATTTTATTAGCGATGTTGCCGACAAAATTTTCTTTTTGCACGAAGGAATAATTTCTACCTTTGAGACCATGGAAACGCTTAGAAAAGACAAACAGGTAATGGAGGCATACATCTGAAAACGCAATGCTGAAAGTAGAAAACATATCAACCGGCTATGGCAAAAAGCAAGTGCTTTTTGATGTTTCATTTGAAGTGAGCAAAGGCGAAATAGTTTTGTTTGCAGGAAGCAACGGCAGCGGAAAATCTACTTTGCTCAAAGCCATTTACGGAATATTACCGCTTTGGAATTCCCCTCTTGTGAGGGGCAAGGGGTGCGTTATTTTTGACGGAGAAAACATTACAGGCAAACCAACATCAGCGCTTCTGAAAAGGGGCTTACTCTACATTCCACAAAAGAACAACCGCTTTGAAGACCTCACGGTGAAAGAGAATCTGGTAATGGCGGGCTTGACCCTTCACCGAAAGGTTTTGCACCAACGAATGGAAAATGCACTTTCAATTTTCATTGCACTTGTGCCGCACTTGAACAGAATAACCATGAAACTAAGCGGAGGTGAAAAGACTTTGCTCACTCTGTCAATGGCAACATTGCACCAGCCAAAAATGATTTTGGTTGACGAACCTTTCACCGGATTATCACCTCAAAATATTACCTTCATTGCTGAAAATTTGAAGGCGTTAAACGAGAAAAGCGAAATCACTTTACTGATTGTTGAACACCGTGTTAAAGAATGTTCAAGAATTGCCAACAAAGTAATTGGTTTGAAACTTGGCAGGGTGTTAAGTGAAATGGAAGTGACCGAGAATTTTAATATCAATGAGTTAAATCCAACATTTGTCTAATAATTAAAAATACATAAAACCAATGAAAAGAATAAAATTGATTTTAAGTCTTTCAGTAATCCTGTTTACATTGGCAGGATGCAATTCTTCTACTAAGGAAGAAGGGACTGACAAAGAAACTTACAAAGTAGGAGTAATTTTGCCATTGACAGGACCTTTTGCAGAATATGGAATCCCTCTCAAGCAAGGTATGGATCTGGCTTTATCTGAAATCAATGATAATGGAGGAATAAACGGAAAGAAATTGGAATTGATTATTGAAGATGATAAGAGTACATCTAAAGATGCCGTAAATGCAGAGAATAAATTAGTTAATTCAGATAAAGTAAAATTAATTTTAGGTCCTCTTTCCTCCGGTAATAGTTTGGCTACTGCACCAATATCAGAGAAAAGCAAAGTTGTTCAAATTTCATTTCTTGCTGGCATTCCTCAATTTAGTCAGGCGGGTGATTATATTTTTAGAATTTACCCATCATCTGAATTAGGGGCAAGATTTGCAGCCCAGGCAGCAATTAAAAAATTTAATCCTAAGAAAATTGCGATTATGTATGCAAATAATCCTTTTGGTGAAGCGTCAAAAAGGATATATACAGAAGTAGCAAATGTTGCAAATATTAAAGTGGTTTCTACTGAAACATTTCTGGATGGGGATAAGGATTTCAAAACACAACTTTTAAAAATTAAAGAGAATAAACCGGATTTAATTTTATGTAGCGCATACTGGGCAGAAGGAGCGATTATTTTAAAACAAATGGTTGAGATGAATATAAATATGCCAATCATTGGGGAGGATGGCTGGCATGGAGAAATTGCAAAGATTGTAGGTGCAAAAGGTTTAAATCAACTATATTTTGCTGATATTCTTTTTGGCAAGGATGTTACTGAAAACTTAACCATGCAAAACTTTATTAAAAATTTTGAATCTAAATACAATAAAATAGCAAATACAGCTTCTGCAACAGGATATCAATCACTATTTATGATAAAGCAGATATATGAAAACACCAGCGATGATGCTGACTCCATAAAAAATTACCTTTATAAAACTACCTTTTCAGGTGCTCTTGGTGACATTAAATATGATAGTAATGGCGACAATATTGGGGTGAGCTTCGCACTATTCAAATTAGATTCTTTAAACAACGCTTACATAGTTAAATAACACAAAATGAAAACGAAAAAAAAGGAATTCAAACAAAAGTTGTTTGTAAAGAAAAGTGAGAATGAAAAAGAAATTTCAGTTATAGACAATGAATTGAAAGATTTAATCGTCATAATAAAACCCTCGAATACTTCAAAAATCTATGAAAAATTCGAGTAACAATCTAAAAAGAACTGAGAAAATTTTTGTCATTTTTACAGATGTAGTTGATAGCTGCAAACAAGATAAAAATTCAAAATCAAATTTTATTGAATGGCGAAAAGACAGTTTTTTCAAACAATTGCATAAGTTTTTAGTTAAAAAAGAACGAGAAGTAATTAAATCTGTAGGCGATGCACTCTTTGTTAAATCAACTTTTACCGGTTCGCCCAGCAAATTAGATGTTGAATATTTACTTAAAGGTTTAGTTGATATTTTTCAAGAATGCAAAAAGGATAAAGCTGTAAGAATAACAATCCACTGCTTAGATAAGCAATATGAACATGGTGTTAAATTAGCCGAAGCACTTGAAGGAACTACCCTATCTACTTGTGGAAATAAGTCAGTTTTATCTTTTATTAATGGCTTACGGAGTGATTTATTTGGAACCGATATTAACAAAGCAGCAAGAATTCAAGGTTTAGCCAAAAAGCCTACAATCCTAGTTACTGAGGATGTAGTTAAACTTCTTAAAATAAAAGCTGATTGCAAATCGCATGAATTCAATGGTTGTAAATTACATCATCCAGTTCCTGTTACCTATTTAAAGGGAATATTTGATTATTCAGAAAAAAACAAAAAGGGTGTCGAATCAAAAAAGTATATCAAAGTTTGGGAGCTTTCGTCTTCGAATGCTGATAACAATCTGGTTTTATCCCAAGAATCAAAACAATTTCATGTTTTACGTTTTTTAAATGCAGTTGTTGATTTTACATCCCCGGATGATGATACACCTGAAAACAGGTCAAACGTTATTAATGAGATATACAAGGAAGCTAATAGTAAAATCTTTGAAATAGAAGAAAGAAAGGAGTTACAGCAATTTCATACTGATATTAAATACATTATTCATGACATTTTTAGATTTTCAAAAATTGATTTTACGCGCCCATCATCTAATAAATCTTGTGCTAGTCCTTTTGATAATTTCAAAGAGTTTAGAAAAATAAAAAATACGGAAATTGTGATATCAAGTCTTTTAAATACTTTGAAAGTAACAGGAGATTCTAATGGAAAATTAAACTGTACAATGTCTCAAAAAAAATTTCCTAATAAAACTCTTTCCTTTATTCCCTATTTACTATTAGCTTCTTTTCCAAATCAAGAAACAGCATCTAAACTTAGGTCAATATATTCATATAAGGCATCTGAAGTCTTGGGAAGTGATAAAGTGAAAATTATAGAACCTCAAACTATACAATTATATAAACATGTTAATATTTCAAATTCAAAAGAAGAATCAAGAGTTTCTAATGAATTAAATATTCTATTATTTTTTGGAGTTTACAATGAGCATATTGATGCGGCAGATGAAGAAAAACTCTATTCTCAATGTGAAATAAGTTTAATGGAAGTTTTTGCAAAGGGAATATTATCTGGACTTGTAGATGGGTTCATCATTTATAAAACATCTCGTAATACAATGCTGAAAGATATTTCACAGATTTTAAATAAACTATTCGCACAAAATAGTACTAAAAACAAATCTTTTTTTGACTATGTATTCCCGATTTCTATATTCACTATCTCAGCAGAAAAAGTAAACGAATCAAATATTAAAATACTCAAAATGGTAAAGACTAATTATAAATGATTAATGTTAAAATCATATTCTCCCCTCAGTTTGAGCCATTTCAGCCATATTTGTCATTGCCCTATATTAAGTCACTTTTAACACAGTATAATATTGAAAGCAGTTACTATGATGCTAATATTGATTTTTATTTGTGGCTGTTTAAAGAACAACGTAATAGACTTTTAGAAAATAATAATGACAGGAGAAATTATTTATATAAAAATATTGAGAACGCAATTGCTTCTATTAAATCAAAGCATACCGATTTAATTAAATACAAATGGGCGATAAATGTTATTGATGGCTTTCTGGCAGAAATTAGTCCTGATGGAGTTTCTATTTCTTTAAGTGGAATGGGTGTGGGAAATAGGTTTTCAACTACTGATATTAAAAACTATTTAGAAGAAGAAACAAATCTATTTTCATCTTTTTTTGACAGTCATATTGAAAAGCTATTTAATAATGAAACCACTCATTACTTTTTTTCACTGGTAGTAATAGACCAATTACCCGCATCAATTGAATTTGCAAGAAAGATTAAATCAATTAATCCTAAAGCTATTATTGTTTTTGGTGGTGCTGCTATTGCACGTTTTTACAAAAGGCTTATAGATAACCCTTTTGTAATGTCTGTTGTAGATATTTTGAACAGAAACGAAGGATATAAAGCAATACCTGAAATATTCTCGATTGACAGCGAATATAAAGGTCATATAACGCCAGATTTTTCTGAAATAGAATTTGACAAATATCTTTCACCAGATATCGTATTGCCCTATTTAGTTGCTCATGGTTGCAAGTGGGGCAAGTGTACCTTTTGCTCTCATCATATTTCCTATGAGGGCTATAGAACATCTACAATAGACGATGTAATTGATGATTTAAAAATATTGAAATCAAAATACAACATTGATTATATTAGTTTCTGCGATGAATATTTAACCCATCAGCAACTTGAAGAATTATCCTCTGAATTATTGAGGTATAAAATTGAAATAAAGTGGTCGACTTTTACAAGAGCAGAACCTGCGTTCACTAAACCTGAATTCACCCTTAAACTCTATCAATCCGGAGCAAGGGTTTTATATTTTGGGTTTGAAACAGTAAGTCAAAGGCTTCTTAAATTGATGATGAAAGGAAATAATTCAAAACTATATATCCCAATTCTTGAATCATGTAAATCATCAAACATTGCAGTGCGATTAGATATTATGATTGGTTTCCCAACTGAAACTTATGAAGAAGTAGAAAGCACATATAATTTTATAAAGGACAACAGAGATATTATTGACACTCCGTTTTCCAGTTATCCAGTTGCGATATTTGAACTAAGGGAAGATATTCCTGCAATGAATCAACTGGTGGAATTAAAAGTAAAACCATTAAAATTAATGAGGGGAGATTTAGACGAGCAATATGATTTTATTGAAGAAAACCATAAGCAGATTGATAAAGAATATTGGAGGGAAAAGCTAATTCAATTCTTTAAAAAAGAAATGAGTGCCGAATTAATTGTTCCAAATAACAAAACACATCAATTAGTTCTAAAAGACTACTATGATAAAGGAAACATTGATTTGCCTATCACTTCTATTGACGATTCTATTTCTAACAAAACTTGTAAAATCAAAGAAGACGTTAAAGTAAAGTGCAATGGGAAATATTCACTCTTGAGTCTTTCCAATGGGGGTTGCATTGAGTTTAATCAAAGTCTTAATCCTTTAATTGAACAATTGACAAAAGGTATATCAATTAGAAAAAGCCTTAATCAAGAAAAAAATTTCAAATCTGAGACAATTTATAAGTTGTTAAATTATTTATACAGAGAAAATTATATAACCGTAAATTGATTTATAATCATGATGCAATTGGTATTTAATATTATTCTATCCTTTTCACCGATTCTATTAGTAGCCATGTCCTTTGCTCTATTATACTACCCCACCAAATTTTTCCACATAGCCCATGCAGCCATAATCACATCAAGTGCATACTTTGTTTTATTTTTCTTAAATAAATTTTCAATTCCTTTTCCGATTTCAGTTGTATTTGCAATTGCAACAGCAGTTTTATTAGGTATTCTCTGTGAGGTTTTAATTTACCGCCAAATGCGTAAAAGAAATGTTCCGGCATTAGCATATCTCATTGCATCCATCGGTTTGTATGTGGTGCTGCAAAATTGCATTTCACTCTATTTCGGAGACGACACAAAAATCATCAACACCGGAGAGATAAAAGTAGGCAATCAAATTTTCGGTGCATACATCACCAGCACACGTCTGAACTCCATTGGTGTATCATTCGTGTTATTCGTATCCGTCAATTTCTTTCTGCAATTTTCATCAACCGGCAAATCCATAAGGGCTGTATCAAGCAACTCGGAACTCAGCAACATTTACGGCATCAACTCCAATAAAATTATTCTCATTTCCTTCGGCATCGGTTCAGCTTTGGCAGCCATAGCAGGCATCCTTTCAGCAATGGATACCAATATGACACCAACATTTGGTTTTAATCTTTTGCTCTACGGAGTAGTGGCAATGATTATTGGTGGAGTGGGCAGCACAAGAGGATTAATTGCAGGTTCGTTACTGGTAGCCACGGCACAACATCTTTCTGCCTATTACATAGACACAAAATGGATGGATGCAGTTACCTACATCATTCTCATTTTGTTTTTAATCTGGAAACCGCTTGGCTTTAGTGGCAAACAGCTAAAAAAAGTGGAACTATAGACACGAATTGCACAAATTAACACGAATGAAAGAAATAATATACAAGGTAGAAGCGTATAAAATAATTGGAGCTTGTATGGAAGTTCATACTGCCTTGGGTAAAGGACATAGTGAGGTTTTATATAAAGATGCTTTGGAAATTGAGTTTAAGGAGCAACAAATACCCTATTCAAGAGAAAAGGAATTCAGCGTTGACTATAAAGGAACAGTGTTGCCGCATCACTACTTTGCTGACTTTGTTGTGTATGACAAAATCATTTTAGAAGCTAAAGCAATTGAAATGCTGTCATCCGGTCATACAAAGCAAACACTGAATTATCTTGCGGCTTCAAAATTAAAGTTGGGATTGATAGTAAACTTTGGTGAAGATTCATTGAAATTTGAAAGAGTCGTTTTATGAAAATAATTAGTGTCAATTAGTGTAATTCGTGTCTATGGAATATATTCTACACCTTTTAATACTTATCTGCTTTTACACCCTGCTTTCGCAAAGCTTAAATCTGTCTGCCGGTTTCACTGGACTGATTTCATTAGCACATGCTGGTTTTTATGGTATAGGTGCATACACAACCGCTATCCTTACCACACAATTCGGCTTTTCATTTTGGTTGAATATTCCTTTGGCAATGTTCATTAGCGGAGCAATTGCATTTGTTGTTTCATTGATTGCGTTAAGAACAGTAGAAGATTATTTTATTATTTGCACGTTGGGCATTCAGGTAATTCTTTTTTCAATTATGAATAATTGGATGGGCTTAACAAGAGGCCCGCTTGGTATTCCGGGAATCCCTTCCATTCATTTTTTTGGAATAGACTTAGACAGCAAAATTTCATTTCTCTTACTTTCACTTTTCTTTGTTGGAATCGTTTGGTTTGTGTTAAGAAATATTTCTAAATCAGGATTCGGTAAGACATTGAAAGCAATCAGTGAGGATGAAATTTATACTCAAAGCATTGGCAAAAATGTTTATCTCTCTAAGACAGTTTCATTTACACTGAGTGCAATGTTTGCAGCCATTCCGGGAACGTTGTATGCTCACTATATTTCCTACATAGACCCGACAAGTTTTACCGTGAACGAAAAAACTTTCGTTCTTTCAATTGTAATTATTGGTGGTTTAGGAAACCTGACAGGAAGTTTTTTAGCAGCAGCATTTTTAGTTCTGTTACCCGAAGCACTTCGCTTTGTCGGAATGCCGGACAGCATTGCAGCAAACATGCGTCAAATTATTTACGGGTTGATTTTAGTAATTGTGATGATGACAGGCAGAAATGGATTGAAAGAACTTTTCACTTTGAAAGTATCTAAAACTAACGCATGAAAGCCAACACACAAAAAATAAAGTTTTGCTACCGCACAGCCCACGACGGACAAGCACTTTGACAGGTTGCGACTTAATAAATACGGATACTGCACAACGACACGGACGAAAAAGAAGAACGAATCGCTAACAGGGGGTTTAGAGAAATGGCGGGTTTCGTGGTAGTATCAAGTGTAGTGCTTTTAATAAACTTTAGTGGTAGGTTGGCAGTTTTGTGCTTCTAAATCCGCCACTTCTTAAACCCCAGAAACGTTACCTGCAACCCTAAATGACGACAGCGCAAACCCAAATTGACAACGTAAAATTAAACATATGGAATTAGAAAAAATCATTCAAGACCTAAACCAACTTAACTTCACAGCCATTGACTTTGAGACAGCCAATGAGCAACGAAATAGTATTTGTTCAGTTGGACTTGTTGTAGTTAGACAAGGAAAAATTACCGACAAACAAAATTATTTAGTTAAGCCGAAAGTACTTCGCTTTACAGACATAAATAAACGAATTCATGGAATATCTGAAGAAGATGTTTTCAATGCACCAGAATTCAATTCCGTTTGGGAACAAATTCAACGTCTAATAGACAAACAAATTGTATTGGCTCATAATGCGGACTTTGACGTTGATGTTTTAAAACAAACTTTGAATACATACAAATTACCACATCCGACCAGCAAATACATTTGCACACAAAAGTTAGCACAAGAAACTTTTTCTGAACTAAAATATTATCGACTGACAGATGTTGCAATTCATTTAGGACTTAATCTTACTCATCACGACAGCGTTTCGGATGCTACTGTTTCAGCAGAAATTGGACTAAAAGCAATTCCTCTTTACGACAAGAAATATTATAATTACTCACACGAAGAACTTACTTATTACATCAACAAGAAAAATTCAGCAAAGAAAAAAGACAATTATACTTCAGGTTTTAGCCAAAAGACAATTGACAGCAATCTTTTAAAACCAAACCTTGACATTGCAAATACCAATAATCCATTTTATAACAAGAAAGTTGTTTTTACAGGCGACTTGCAAAAAATCGGTAGACAAGAAGCTGCGACAAAAATTCAAAATTTTGGTGCAGACATTAATACAAGCATAAGTAAAAAAACAGAAATTGTAATAGTTGGCAATGCAGCAGGACCTTCAAAAATGAAAAAGATAGAAGAATTAAATTCGCAAGGTTGCAATATTCGACTTATTTACGAAGAGGAATTTCTATCACTAATCAAGTAAACTATGACCGACAATGCAACGTGGACAGGGAATAACGGCAGGTAACAGCACATTGGTGCAAGTGGGGTTTAAGTGGTTAATTGAACATTCTACCTCGTATCAACATTTGTGCTTGGTTGACAGTTTATCGCTTCGATTTCTCCACCTGCACCAATCTGCAAAACGTTGGCAGCAAGGCTAACGAAACTACAAACAGACAACATCATACTATATGATAACTAAACACGACAAAGAAGGGGCAATGGCAATGGGATAACATCTGGACAGGCTGTCCGAGAATGTAAAATTCAAAAATCAGACGCATCTAAATATTTGTTTTTATTTTCCTTCTTTGATTTTTTCTTTTCATTTTTCTTGCATAATGTTGTACGGTATTTGTGTTAATTTTGTGCTAAAATCAATCTAAAAGATAGAATTAATTGAAGTAAATAGAATTGATATAATGCCACCTATCCCTTAATTTTCAAGGTAAAACAGGAAACCAGCCCAATATCGAGGACTTAAGAATTTTTAATATTTCACATTTGTAACCTGAACTCCTCATTTGGAAAAACCTGAAGACTTGCGACTTGACATTATTTCTTCGAACCCAAAGTAAAAAAGAGAATTGATAGTGGTTCTAAAAGGTGGGTTCAAGTTGCAACCTTGAACCCGCGAAGGGGCATCATTCCATTCTGAATTGCAACTCTATAGAACGATTTTGATGGGTTCGCATTCGCCTGCCTGTGCGTGACCGCACGCAGACAGGCTTAACCCATCCTACCTGCCTGGGCTGGTTCAATCTTGCAGACTTCGTCGTGAGTGCTCAGTCGAACGATTGAACCACACGGTTTAACAGGACTATGGGTCTTGAACCAACACAAACCGTGAACAATGCCAAACATTTCGGTTCAATCGTGGACGATTGAACCAGCCGAAGATAGATACAAGAAATACAGATATCACCCAAAAGGTGTGTATATGATTTTGTTTAAGTCTTTGAAACATCTGCGCAAATCTCTGTCCAACTGCATTTTTTGGGTTTCATATCAAAACCTTTCCCTTGCTTTTTTATGGTCGCGGTATAAAATAGCGATAGTTCACCGCAAAGTTCGCTGAGACTTCGTCGTGAGCTCAGTCGAACGAACGCAGAAATTGAGAATATGAGAAGTTGGGAAGCTGGGAAACTCTCAATCTCTAACTCCTAAACTCCTCTGCGATCGTTCGACTGAGCTCACGACGAAGTCTCAGCGTTTTCTGCGGTGAGTTGAACTGTTACGATTTTAGATATCGGGAGAGAAAAATACAGGAGGGATGTTATGAAGGCGGTTGTTTTTCATGAAAATGGCGGCGTAGAAAAGCTGACTTACACAGATGTGGAGAAACCAAAGATTTCTCCTTATGAAGTGCTGGTGAAGGTGAAGGCGTGTGCGTTGAATCATCTCGATATCTGGGTAAGACAGGGATTGCCAGGCATCGAAATCCCCATGCCGCACATCCTGGGCAGTGATAGTGTCGGCGAGGTTGCCGAGGTGGGTATGGAGGTGAAGAAATTCAGGGTAGGTGACAAGGTACTCGTTGCCCCCGGCGTTCGATGCAGAAAATGTGTGTATTGCATTACGAACAACGACAGCATGTGCAGCAGTTTTAAGCTTATGGGATTTCAGGTACAGGGCGGTTATGCGGAGTTTGCAAAGGCGCACGTGGACAATATTATCCCCATCTCAAACAAGTATTCTTTTGAGGAGTGGGCGGCTATTCCTCTGGTGTTTTTAACAGCATGGCACATGCTCATTACGCGGGGACAACTCAAACCCGGTGAGAATGTATTAATCCACGCTGCTGGCAGTGGCATCGGAAGCGCCGCTATTCAAATTGCCCGCCTGGCTGGCGCACGTGTGATTACCACGGCACGGGGGAGTGAAAAACTGAAAAAAGCAAAACAATTGGGCGCTGATGAGGTTATCGACTATTCGAAAGAGGATTATGGAGAAAAGGCCAAAAACTTAACGGATAACAAGGGTGTAGACCTTATCTTCGAACATATTGGTCCGGATACATGGGAAAAGAATCTGCAATGTTTGACGAAGGGCGGACGGATGGTGGTATGTGGCGCAACGAGCGGCCCTTCAACGACGATGGACATTCGCCCATTGTTTATGAAACAGCATTCGATTATCGGCTGTTATTTAGGCAGTAAAAAAGAACTTCTGGACGTACTGAATCTGGTAGCGTTTGGAAGATTAAAACCTGTGGTAGACAGTGTATTCCCATTGAAAGAGGCCGCCGCGGCACAACAGAAGATGCTAAATAGGGAGAATTTTGGGAAGATTGTGTTAAAAATATAAAAGGTTCGGCCACGAAGGCACAAAGGTACTAAACAGAAGCCGTAACGTGTGC
>Ga0209417_1006033_pt1 | contig 12798 bp, 10 predicted proteins | sample RifGroF2_FD_184002 | JGI IMG/M metagenome (GOLD analysis project Ga0209417, IMG submission 184002) | Groundwater microbial communities from Rifle, Colorado, USA - Groundwater F2 (SPAdes) (version 2) | ecosystem: Environmental > Aquatic > Deep subsurface > Groundwater | place: Rifle, Colorado... | reverse complement strand
GCCTACAACCGGCAGTACGGAACAAAGTTCATCTCGGTGATGCCCACCAACCTGTACGGCCCCAACGACAATTACCACCCCCTGAATTCCCACGTGCTGCCGGCCCTGATCCGGAGGTTCCATGAGGCCAAGACAGAGAACAAGCCCTACGTGGAAGCCTGGGGCACGGGGGCGCCCCGCCGGGAGTTCTACTATTCCGAGGATATGGCGGCGGCCTGCATCTTTTTGATGGAAACCTACGACGGCAGCCAGATGGTCAACATCGGCTGCGGGCAGGATATGACCATCCGGGAGCTGACCGTCCTGGTGGCCCAAACCGTGGGTTATCAGGGCCAGATCCGGTGGGATGGATCCAAGCCCGACGGCACCCCCCGGAAGCTGCTGGACGTCAGCCGGCTGCACGCCCTGGGCTGGACCAGGCACACCCCCCTGGAGGAGGGCCTCAAGCTGGCCTACCGGGATTTTCTGGAGAATCCCAAGATCAGAAAATAATGACAATGCATTCAAATAAATAAATACAAAGATGGAGGAACATGGGATGATCAAAGACCTTTCTGCTTTCTATTCCAAGAATGCCCTGAACATGAAACGCTCCGAGATCCGGGAGCTTCTCAAATACACCCGCAAGCCGGAGATCATCTCCTTTGCCGGCGGGCTGCCCGCCCCCCAGACCTTCCCCCTGAAGGACATCGAGGAGATCGCCTGCCAGGTGCTGAGGGAGAAGGGGAATGTGGCCTTGCAGTACGGCACCACCGAGGGCGAACTGCCGCTGCGCCAGGAGATAGCCAAGTGGATGGCGGCGCACAAGGCGGGCATCAATCCCGATAACATCATGATCACCTCCGGCTCCCAGCAGGGGCTGGACATCATCGCCAAGGTATTCATCGATCCGGGCGATCCCATCATCGTGGAGCTGCCCAGCTATATCGGCGGACTGCAGGCCTTTCAGGCCTACCGGGCCAAGATGATCGGCATCCCCCAGGACAACGACGGGATGAAGGTGGACAAGCTGGAGAAGGTCCTGGCCAAGATGGCCCGGAAGAACAAGAAGCCAAAATTCATCTATGTGGTGCCGGATTTTCAGAACCCCTCGGGGGTGACCATGCCGCTGGAGCGCCGCAAAAAACTGCTGGAGCTGGCCTACCAGTACCAGGTGCCGGTCATAGAGGACAGCCCCTACCGCGACCTGCGCTTCACCGGGGACGACGTGCCGCCCATCTACAGCCTGGACACCCAGGACCAGGTGATAGTGCTGGGCACCTTCTCCAAGATATTATGCCCCGGCCTGAGGCTGGCCTGGATGATGGCCCCGGCCGCCTGGACCGACCGGATGATAGTCTCCAAGCAGAGCATGGATCTGGCCTGCCCCACCTTCAACCAGCTGATCGTGGCCGAGTACATGAAGCGCGGCCTGCTGCAGCCGCAGATCGAGAGCATCAAAAAACTGTACGGCAAAAAGCGGGAGGTGATGCTGAAGGCCCTCAAGAAGAACATGCCCAAGGGGGTCAAGTGGACCAAGCCGGAGGGCGGGCTGTTCCTGTGGGTCAAACTGCCCAAGAACCTGAGCGCCACCGAGTTGTTCATGAAGGCCATCGAGGAGAACGTGGCCTATGTGATAGGCTCGGCCTTCCACTGCGACGGCAAGGGCCAGAACACCATGCGGCTGAACTTCTCCTACGCCTCGGAGGAGCAGATCGAGGAGGGCGTCAAGCGGCTGGCCAATATGATCAGAAAGAATATGTGATCCCGGCTATATAAGCAGAAGGGGTATACAGTATATGGTATACAGGAGACAGTTAGTAGTTTAAAAGCCGAATCTGTCACACTGAGAAGACCTGCTTGTCTGGCTGGCTGAGTGCCTCCGCTAAAGCTTTGGCACTCGTGGAAGCCAAACATGTAAGCGAAAGCGGAATGTGTGTGCATAGAATTAAGGATACGAATCATTGCCACCCGTTCAGTGTGTCGGGCGGGGGATCTCTCAGGGTGACAACCCCAGGGTGCATTGTGGAGATGTAGGTATGACTAGGCGGCCAAGGATAATTCTGGGCATCAGCCTGTGGCTATGTCTGACGTCGGCAGCCATGGCCCAGCCGGCCTTCAAGCAACGGCAGTTACAGTACCCCCGGGTCCGGGCGGCCTTCGTCGAGAAAGAGCCGTTGCTTAAGGCAAAATTTTCGGAAAAGGAATTGGCCTACCCGCCCGCCAACATCTTCCTCCGGATATTCAAAAATGAAAAGCAGGTAGAGGTCTGGGTGGGATCGGGGCAAAACGGATATCAATTGGCCGAAATTTATGATATCTGCTCCTCGTCCGGGGGATTGGGGCCCAAGCGGGCCCGGGGAGACCGGCAGGTGCCGGAGGGCTTTTATCACATCAGCCATTTCAATCCGGCCAGCAGTTTTCACCTGTCGCTGGGCCTCAGCTATCCCAACCGCTCCGACCGGATCCTCAAAAAGGGGAGCGATCCCGGGGGCTCCATCTACATCCATGGCGACTGCGTGACCATCGGTTGTATTCCCATAACCGACGACAGGATCAAAGAACTGTATGTCCTGGCGGTGGAGGCCCGGGCCGCCGGGCAGGCCAGGATCCCGGTGCATGTCTTTCCGGCCAGGCTGGACAGCCTGAACTTCGCGGCCCTCCAAAGGGAATATGCCGGGGATGGGGCGCTGATAGGATTCTGGGAGAACCTCAAGACCGGCTATGACCGGTTCCAGTCATCGGGCCGGGTCCCCAAGGTCACCATCGACAATAAGGGAAAATATCTGTTTGAATAAATACGCCATCTGGGAGGTGGTCAGTTACTCTTTTTGAACGTTTTCAACCTTTTTATCTTTTTAAGAAGGGTGCAATTATGCCTGATAAAAGAGAACACTGGGGATCCAAACTGGGGGTGATACTGGCGGTGGCCGGCAGCGCGGTGGGGCTGGGAAATTTCCTAAGGTTCCCGGCCAAGGCGGTGCTGAACGGCGGCGGCGCCTTTATGATCCCCTATTTTGTGGCCTTTTTGCTGCTGGGCATCCCCCTGATGTGGGTGGAGTGGACCCTGGGCCGGATGGGCGGACAGCGGGGCCACGGCACCGCGCCGGGCATCTTCGACGCCCTGGACGGGACCGGCCGGTGGGCCAAATATCTGGGCATCATCGGCATCCTGGGGCCGTTCGTGATCCTGATCTATTACCTGTACATCGAGTCCTGGACCCTGGCCTATGCCTGGTACTCCTTCAGCGGTCACCTGTCACGGGCGGCCGACCAGGCCTCCATGAAGGCCTTTCTTTCCGGCTACCAGGGATTGGCCCACAATCAATTTTTTTCCGGACGGGGTCCGGCCTACACCTTCTTCATCATCACCTTTCTGCTGAACTTCTTCTTCATCTATAAGGGGCTGCAGGGCGGGATCGAAAAGCTCTCCAGGTACGGAATGCCGGTGCTGCTGGGCATCGGGGTCCTGCTGGCGGTCCGGGTGCTGACCCTGGGCACGCCGGATCCGGCCCTGCCGGAACTGTCGGTGAGGAACGCCCTGGGCTTCGTCTGGAATCCCGATTTCTCCCAGCTGGCCAACGCCCGGGTGTGGCTGGAGGCGGCCGGGCAGATATTCTTCACCCTGTCGGTGGGCATCGGCGTCATTCTGACCTACGCCAGCTACCTGCGGAAGAACGACGACGTGGCCCTGTCCGGCCTGTCGGCCGCGGCCACCAACGAGTTCTGCGAGGTGATCCTGGGGGCCTCCATCATCATCCCGGCGGCCTTCATCTTCTTCGGCGGGAGCGGGGCGCTGGAGGTGGCCCAGAGCGGGACCTTCAACCTGGGCTTCGTCACCATGCCCCTGATCTTCGAGAAGCTGCCGCTGGGCGCGCTGTTCTCCGGGCTGTGGTTCCTGCTGCTGCTGATCGCCGGCATCACCTCCTCGGTGTCCCTGATCCAGCCGGCGGTGTCCTTTCTGGAGGACGAGTTCAATTTCTCCCGCCGCAAGGCCACCCTGACCCTGGGGGCGGCGGCCTTTCTGGCCTGCCAGCCGGCCATCTTCTTTTTGGGCCACGGCTTTGTGGACGAGCTGGACTTCTGGGGCGGCACTTTCTTCCTGGTGGTGTTCGCCACCATCGAGATCATCCTGTTCGCCTGGGTGTTCGGCATCAAGAAGGGCTGGGAGGAGATGCACCAGGGGGCCCGGATGAAGATCCCGGCGATCTACCAGCCCATCATCAAGTACGTCACCCCGGCCTATCTGCTGATCCTGCTGGGGGTGTGGTCCTACCAGCAGTTCTGGCCGTTCATGGTGATGAAGGGCATAGCCCCGGCCGACCGGCCCTACATGTGGGGGGCCAGGATCTTGATCCTCCTGCTGGGGGCGGCCCTGGCGGCCATGGTGGCCCGGGCCTGGGGGAAGAGAAAGAAGGCATGATAAGTTCAAGGTTAAAAAAGTTTAAAAAGTTCGAAAGGTTTCAAGCACAACAAGGAGGCATGGTATGAACCTGTGGGGCGCGATATTCATGGCCCTGTCCTGGGCCACCATTCTTTTCCTGGTGATATATTCCTTCGGGAAGATATTCTCCGAGAAGCCGGAGGACCCCAACGGCGGGCAATAGGGGTTTTCACCGCAGAGAGGCGCAGAGGACACAGAGACCTTTTCACCACAAAGACACCAAGGCACAAAGATACTTGGATCATTACAGTCATTGCGAAAACACTCCCTGCCACCCAGCGGGTGCAATCCTCTATCTTGTCACCCCGGGGCTTTTTCACCGCCAAGCGATGCACTGAGTTTAATCGAAGTGACGCAAAGGACGCAAAGATAATTTAGTTAATAGTTATTGGTGGTTGGCCAATCAAATATAATGGCCCAATATCGTAGGGGAGGGTTTAAAACCCTCCCCTACATGCATGCCCGGCGGGAAATATTGTGCCATTTTGGGATTTGTGTGACATTTGGTCACAGCGGGGGAAATTTATGATCGCCAAGAGGTTATAGGAAGAGGCGGGGAAAAGCGGGACATTATGTCCCGCTTTTTTGTTTGGGAAGGGGGAGGGGGGAATTGGCAGGCCCGGGGATGACAAGGGTTTGCCGGCGGCCGGCCGGTGCGGCACAGGTTTTGCGTTTGTAAATATGTTAAATATAAATCTTTAACATATTCTCATGGGGTTGGAACAGGGCCTTACTTTCTCTTGTGACACCCCTCCCTTTATCCCTCCCCGATACGGGGAGGGTAGGGTGGGGTCGGAAGTCTTATCCGCCCGGCAATTTCCGGCAGGAATGATATCCCCGGGCTAAATTCCTTGACCAGGGCGGGGTGCCCTGCTCTGCAATGAATTTTCACGCCCGCTCCCGCCAAAGCAAAATTGCCGCAGGCGGGGAACGGCCCTTGACAGTTCTTCCGCCACCGCAGGTAAATCCATATAGGCGGATCCGCCTTTGGCGTGACTTTGCAACTTTCTCTTCAAAGAGAAAGTGGGGAAAGGGTGGTTTTGGTACCATGCTTTACTTTCTCTTACAGCACCAGTTAACACCTTGAAAGGAGTTAAGATGTAAAGAAATAATATTACCTAATAATATTAAAAACAACAACAACCGACAAAGGAAAAGAAAATGAAAAAAGTATTTTTGGTTCTAACATTAGTTTTACTGGCGGTGACGGTTTTTTCAACAACAGCAGATGCAGACACGTGGTGCGTATGTTATGGGATGGTGCGCAACGGGGATCTTGTAAATTATCCGCCATTGGCTGGGGCCACTTGCACCTTGGTAGAAAATGGCTGGTATACAACCAGCACCAGCACGGGCAATTTTAGCATTAACCTACCAGGCACAACTTTACCTTCGGGCTATTACCATGTAAGGGTGACAAAAGCCGGTATGACCACGATTGAGAAATCGTTTTACTACGATAGCACAAACCACAACGGTACAGATGTGGGCGATTTTCGCTTACATGAAATTTAAACCATAACAGCGTATTATTTATTAAATAGAGCACTATCGTTTATAACAATTTAACGTGTGTGCTCTTTTTAAAACAGTATTTGCCCGCTCCCGCCAAAGCAAAATTGCCGCAGGCGGGGAACCAGGGAACCGTCCGGTCGCATCAGCGCTGCTGCTGAACCAAGAAGGCCGTTAAGAATTTGGCAGTGTCTGAAGCGCAGCGAGTTTGTCAAATTTAGGCCGCCGGTCTGCGGCCACCGGGCAGAGGTGCAGCGACAGTTCTCTTTGCAACTTTCTCTTCAAAGAGAAAGTGGGGAAAGGGTGGTTTTGGTACACCAGTGCCCGGCCTTACTTTCTCTTGTGACCAAGAGAAAGTAACAAAGAGAAGTCTTATCCGCCCGGCAATTACCGGCAGGAATGATATCCCCGGGCTAAATTCCTTGACCAGGGCGGGGTGCCCTGCTCTGCAATGAATTTTCACGCCCGTTTCAGCCAAAGCAAAATTGCCGAAGGCGGGGAACGGCCCTTGACCGGTTCATTCTTCCCCGGCCCGGCTTGGGTTTGGTACTGCAAAATTGCCGCAGGCGGGGAACGGCCCTTGACCGGTTCGTGCTTAACCGGCCAAGCTTGGATTGGACGGGTTAACGTAACCCAGGTCGCATCAGCTCTGCTGCTGAACCAAGAAGGCCGTGAATAATTTGGCAGTGTCTGAAGCGCAGCGAGTTTGTCAAATTTAGGCCGCCGGTCTGCGGCCACCGGGCAGAGGTGCAGCGACGAGCTTTTTTCTTTTTGGTTCTTTTTCATTTTGGCGGCACAAAAAAGAAAAAGAACAATATCATTTCCTTGGTTGGTACTTACTTTTCTGTAGGCCAGAAAAGTAACAAAAGCATGTCCCGAGCAAGACCCATGCAAAACAAACGAGGGAAGCCTTGCCTGCCTGGCAGGTTGAACAGGCGGTAATTGTCATCCAACAAACTGTTATGCCTCGAAGTGTACTCAGGATGACAAGATCTTTTTCCCGCCAAAGCAAAATTGCCGCAGGCGGGGAACGACCACCGACGAGCTTTTGAACACAACCATCCTGGCCAATATAAAACCGCCCACCAAAAGCAAAAGGCAATAAACAATTTCAAACTAACGAAAGGATTATATGAAGAAAAGCATGATCCTGCTGGCCATCGCGCTGGTTTGCCTGGCCTCGCTGGCCCAGGCCGATATGGCCTGGTGCAACGGCAACGCAAGGAACACCACCAACGGTTATCTTAACGGTTGGACCATCAAATGCAATAGCGGAACCTATGGAACTTCGCCGGCGGATGCACCCTATGCAGACTTTGCCATGCCCTACGATATGCACCCAGCTGCCGGGTATTACTTTTTTACCGCCGACTCTTCGAGCCAGAAAAAAAGGTATTCAATTTCAACCTATTACTATGACGGCAGCACTGCCGGGGTTGAGTATGGGAATATTGTTTTCAGTATAAACATGCCTAATTACCTGGGCCACTAATTAAGAACCCGCCTTTTGCTTTTGGTTACAATAATAAACCGCCTTTTATTCTTTTAACTTTCAGCTTTAAACTTTTAACTCATGTAAGGAGGAGCCATGCGCCGGTATCCATCATCCACCGCCGACTTTTCCGAGGGGGCCAAACTGCTGGTGAAAGGGGGCGAGGCCAACAAGGCCGAGATCGCCAAGTGGGGGCTGATCCCCGCCGATCTGCAGAAATTATTGGACGGCTACCAGGCCGCCAACTCCGAACAGGAACGGGCCAAAGCCGCCCTGCAGCAATCCACCATTGACTGGCAGGACACCAAGAAGGCGCTCAAGGAGGAGATGGCCCGCTGGGTAAGCACCCTGGAGGGGAATTACGGCAAGACCGGGGAGAAACTGCAGGAGTTCGGGATAGCGCCCCGGAGCTTCCATCCCAAAAAAGGGCCGAGGGTGAAAAAACCTTGACCAACCACCAAGACACCAGGGCACAAAGGGTAAAATACTGTTCCGCCGGCAGGCAGATCGGGGCCGATGCGGGTATGAACAGGACCGTTGCCTGTGTGATCGGTCCCGTTGCCGGGCGGAACAATCCCGTTTTCATGTGGAACGGTCCCGTTCAGAGGTTGAACGGGACTGATCGGGGGTCGAACGGGACCGATAAGGGGTCGAACGGGACCTATCGGGGGTCGAACGGGACTGATAAGAGGGTGAAAGGGACTGATCAGAGGTAAAACGGGACTGATTTAAGGCCGAAAGGGGGCTATTTGAGGTTGTTTATATGTGTTAGTTTATAAATTGCAATAAGTTGTAGTTATATCTGCATTTTATGAATAAAATTTGATATTTTTGAACTTTTATAAACAACGTAAAATACCAAGAAATACTATTGACTTTAAACCGTATTTAGATATATCATAGATTATAGTAAAATTATAATATTTCATGTAAATGTTTTATATTTTAAATTACAAAAATAAACCGCAGGCATGGATAGGTGCGCCTGCGGGTTTTTGTCACCCCTAAGTGGTAAAAATAGAACGATGAAAAAGAATGAAACATACATAGCACACTACAGAGACTCTGATGATGGTGCTCAAACGGTAGAGCAACATCTAGTGGCTACGGCAAATTTAGCTCGTCTCTTTGCCGGTAAAATAGGTTTGCCGACAATTGGTGAAATAATGGGTTTAACGCACGATGTTGGGAAATATAGCCAAGCCTTTCAAAATTATATAAAATCAGCCGAAGGTAAGATCAATCCTGACGAAGATGAATATGTAGATGCAGCAAGACTTAGAGGGCATATTGATCATTCAACAGCCGGGGCACAACTTATATGGAGGTATCTAAAAGAGGAAGGTAACCTGCAAAAACTATTGGCTCAAGTATTGGCGCTTTGTGGGGCATCACACCATTCTGGTCTATTAGATTGTTTAGCGCCAGATGGAACTGATATTTTTACTAAACGAATGGAAAAACGGAGTGAACAAACCCATCTATATGAAATAGAAGATAAAATAGATGAGGTAATTAAAAATCGTTTACAGAAATTACTTAAAGATAATGATGTCCATGAAGAATTAAGGATATGCCTTCAAAAAGTTATGGGTGGTAAAAGTTCGTGTCTTATTCGTGAGTTTAATATAGGTATACTGGCACGCTTCCTTTTTAGCTGTCTGATAGATGCGGACCGGCTCGATTCCGCTAATCGATGTAAACCTAACACGCCTGAATGGGATTTACTTATTGATATACTGGAAAAGCATATAACGTCTTTTCAAACTATCAATGTTGTTGATGAAGTACGGGTTAAAGTTTCTGCAGCTTGCAAGGCACATGCCGCACAGAAGAAAGGTCTCTACCAACTAACAGTGCCAACAGGCGGCGGGAAAACATTGGCTAGTTTACGGTTTGCGTTGAGCCATGCAAAAGAACATGAAATGGATAGAATCATTTATGTAGTACCCTACACGTCGATCATTGACCAAAATGCTGAAGTTGTAAGGAAGATATATAAATCTGTAGAAAATGAAAGCACTCAAGTAATATTGGAGCATCATTCAAACTTAACCCCAGAACATGATACCTGGCAAAGTAAAGTGCTTTCAGAAAATTGGGATGCACCAATAATATTTACTACGGCAGTTCAATTTTTAGAAACTTTGTTTGCCAGTGGTACGCGTGGTGTACGCCGTATGCACCAGCTTGCCAATGCAATTATCATATTTGATGAGGTACAAACAATACCACTTAAAACGGTACACCTTTTCAATAATGCAATAAACTTCCTGGTAGATAATTGTGGCTCAACAGTTGTTTTTTGCACGGCTACACAGCCGCTATTAAATAAAGTGGATAATCAAAAAGGTGCCGCAAAGTACGATAAAGAACATGAAATCATGCCGGATATACACGGCCTTTTTAAAGACTTGCAACGGGTAGCAGTAAAAGATAAACGTAAGGCTGGTGGTTGGTCGGATGATGAAATTGCTGAACAGGCGATTAAAGAAACGAAAAGCGCTGGCAGTGTTTTAGTAATTGTCAACACAAAAAAAGCGGCACAAAAAATATATCAACTTTGTAAAGCCAAAGAGCAAAATGTATACCATCTAAGCACAAATATGTGCCCTGCCCATAGAATTGATATTTTGAATACTGTAAAAGCATGTCTAGATATAAATAACCCCAAGCCGGTTATTTGCATAAGCACACAATTAATTGAAGCGGGCGTCGATATTGACTTCGGTGCGGTAATCCGTTATTTGGCGGGTTTGGATTCTATAGCCCAGGCAGCCGGGCGATGTAATAGAAATGGTCTTCGTAAAACAGGGGAAGTTATTATTATTAACCCGATAAACGAAAGCCTAAGCAATCTTCCTGAAATACGGAAGGCCAAGGACATTGCCGAAAAAGTCCTTGGTGAATATCATAAAAACCCAGTCATTTTCGACAATGATTTATTGAGCCCAAAAACAATGGAAAGATATTACAAGTATTATTTCTTTGATCAAGCAAATATTATGTCTTTTAATGTGTCTGCGAGAGCAATAGGGCATGATGACGATCTGTTAACTATGCTTTCCACGAATGGAAGTGCTGTTCAAAATTATATACAAGCGAAAGGACAAGCACCCCCAATAAATCTACGCCAATCATTCAAAACTGCGGCTGAGGAATTCAAAGTAATTGACATGCCGACTGAAGGCATTGTCGTGCCGTACGGGGATGGTGAAAAGATGATAGGTGAACTATGCGCGGCATTTGAAGTAAAGACACGATTTGATCTATTAAGAAGGGCACAAAGATATTCTGTAAATATTTATCCTCAGGACATGAGAAGATTAATGGAAGCGAACGGTATTTACGAAGCACAAGCAGGCACCGGCATATATTGTCTCAAAGCTGAAAATTACAGTAATGAATACGGAATAAGCCTTGAAAAGACCCAAGACATGAAATTCCAAAACGCATAAGGAGATATAATATGGGCAACACAGTTGATTTTAAAGTATCAGGGCGGTATGCGCTTTTTACAGATCCGCTGACAAAAATAGGTGGAGAGAAATGCACATACCATATTCCGACTTACGAAGCACTTAAGGGCATTGCCAAATCCATCTATTGGAAACCGACTTTTGTTTGGGTGATAGATAAAGTGCGAATAATTAAACGTATCCGTACACAGTCAAAGAGCATAAAACCCTTAAAATTCAGCGGCGGGAACGATCTTTCAATATATACGTATCTTGCCGATGTAGAATATCAGGTACGGGCACATTTTGAATGGAATAAATTCCGGCCGGATATGGAACATGACCGCGTTGACGGCAAGCATTACTCAATTGCCAAACGAATGGTGGATAAGGGGGGGAGGCAAGACATCTTTTTAGGGACGAGGGAATGCCAGGGATATGTTGAACCATGTATTTTTGGTGAGGGCAGTGGATACTATGATAACAGCCCCGAATTAGCTTACGGGCTTATGTTTCACGGTTTTGATTATCCTGACGAGAGTGGTAATAAGGAACTGCATAGCCGGTTTTGGCGACCAATAATGGTAAACGGGGTAGTTGAATATCTAAAGCCTACTGAATGCACCATTCGAAAGTTTGTCAGGGAAATGATCCCCTGTCCACCCCAATCGGTAGGTTTGAAAGAGGAGGGCCTTGAAAATGAGCTGGATTGAAAAGTTGAAGAGGACATATGATAACAACAAAGGGCATATTGCTGACCCCCGAGATGTGATCCCTTTGTTGCCGTTGTACCATAACATACAAAATGCACAGGTCTGTGTCGTTTTAGATGGTGATGGCAATTTTAAGCGGGCCACGGTCATAGATAGAAACGATGCACCAACAATAATACCAGTGACAGAGGAATCAGCCGGGAAGGCTGGTGCGAAAATAGCCCCGCATGTTTTATGTGACAAGCTGCAATATATAGCGGGTGATTATATTAAATGGGGCGGTAATCCGTATAAAAAGAAAAACGAGTCTGGTTATGTACAATATATTGCCTCTTTGCGAAAATGGGTGGAATGGTCCAAGGATAAGAAATTAACTTCTGTTTTAAAATATCTTGAAAAAGGGATTCTAATAAAAGATCTTATTAATGCAAAAATATTGTATGCAAATGATAAAAAGAAGCTTGCCCTGAAATGGGATAAAAAAACAGAAGAGCCTCCAATTTTCAAGGTTATTAAGCTCGCCAATAAGAAAGGTCAGTTTGAATCTTTTGTTCGCTTTTCCGTTGAAATACCAGACGATATGCCTTCTGAAGTGTGGAAAAGTAAAATGCTTCAAAAATCATGGACTGAGTATTATCCTACGATACTTGACGAAAAGAATTTATGCATTGTTGAAGGTAAAGAAATCAATATTGCTAGTAATCATCCTAAAGGAATAAGATACCCAGGTGATGGTGCAAAACTGTTGTCGTCCAATGACGGAATTAACTATACCTTTCGTGGTCGTTTTACAGACGACAAAGAAGCATGTACTGTCGGTATTGAGGTAACACAAAAAGCGCATCATGCTCTACGTTGGCTTATTGCACGGCAAGGGCGACATGACGGCGATCAAGCAATAGTGGCTTGGGCTGTCTCAACCATCGATGTGCCAGACCCCCTTGCTGATACTTATTCGCTGCTTATTAAAAAGCAGGAAAAAGATAATGAAACAATTGAACAAAAGTCATATGTTGCCCAAAATACGGCTATAAAGTTTAATCAGTATATTGCCGGATATTCTGTAAAACTTGGGCCAACTGACGATGTCGTGGTATTGGTGTTGGACTCGGCCACGCCTGGCCGTATGGCTATACGATATTATCGTGAGCTTACCGGCTCTGAATATCTGGAAAGGATCAAAGCCTGGCATGAAGGATG
>Ga0209417_1006031_pt1 | contig 12798 bp, 6 predicted proteins | sample RifGroF2_FD_184002 | JGI IMG/M metagenome (GOLD analysis project Ga0209417, IMG submission 184002) | Groundwater microbial communities from Rifle, Colorado, USA - Groundwater F2 (SPAdes) (version 2) | ecosystem: Environmental > Aquatic > Deep subsurface > Groundwater | place: Rifle, Colorado... | reverse complement strand
CCCGAGCTAGATCTAATTGGAAACATTATCCTTTTTACAAACTTCCCTCTTATTTTACCCTCTTTCTCAACAAAAAGTCCCGAAGATATTAATTCTTCTTTAGAATATTTTTTTTCCTTTTGAATATAGTTTAACAAGTCATATCCACCAGGAGCATATCCTATTCCAAAGTTTTTTATACTTTCATCAGTTATTCCTCTTTTATATAGGTAATTTAGAGCTTCTTTATTAATTGGCTTGTGTAGTTGTTGATAGAAAAATATTGTTGCCTGCTTGTTAATAGTCTCAATTCTTTCATATCTACTGGTAGATATAGATTTCTCAAGTCTTACTCCAGCTTCTTTGGCTAATTTTTCTAATGTTTCTGGAAAATCAATATTTTCAATCTTTTGAATAAAGTTGAATATGTCTCCTGTTTCTCCACATCCAAAACATTTGTAACGTTGTATTTCGGGACTAACTACAAAGGAGGGTGTCTTTTCTGTATGAAATGGGCAAATACCTATGAAATTCTTACCAGCCTGTTTAAGCTGAACATATTTACTGATAACATCAACAATATCTAATTTGTTTTTAATTTCTTCTATTTGATCTCTTGATGAGTTCATGCTCAATTATATCAGTTTTACAGCATTTATTCGCATTCTGTGGTGTTTTGAATAATATGGCATGTGATTTGACCAACCCCAGTATTGTTTGTTGAGGGGATGGGGATATCTTTTCCATTTAATTGTATCTGTGTGCTTTGGATTCTTCCTGTTGTTAAAGAAAATGTCTTAATTACAGTATATTCGTGGATTGTATTAGGTTGTAATATCTCTGATATTTTATTTTCACTATCAATATCTAATTTTATCCATGAAGAAGATTGTAATATTGTTAAAGTTAGAAGATTCTCTTGGGCTACTGGCTCGCTTACAGTTATATCTTTTGGTGTATATACAACTTTGATGGTTTTAGTGATTTGTAGATTTGTATTTGATTTTTTCTTTGCTTTTACATTTATACTATTAATCCCTTCATTTAATTCTATTTCTTTTTCAAAATATCCATCACTATTTATATCTGTTTGTATTCCATTGATCTCTATCGTTGCCGAGGATTGTGTATATCCTTTTACAAACACACTCTCTTCCTGTGTCGTGAATTTATCTATTGGCTCTGTGATTGTTAATTGGGGAGGGGTTTGGAATTTGTATATTTGATATCCAATATATCCTATTGTTAGTAAAAGGAATATGACTAATGTAGAGATCGCGATTACTTTAGGTGAGATTCTTGGCTTAAAGTTTAGTTTCTTCTTTGTTATTTGTTTCTTTGGGGTTTCTCTTTTTTGAGGTTTACTTCTTCTGTAAAGAGCCAGCAGTTTATTAACATCTAGGCCAAGATATTTGGAGTATATTTTTATAAAGCCGGTGACAAATATCTCTGAATCGAACTTGTCATATTGGTCATCTTCTATGTACTCTATAAATCTTTTTTGAATTTTTGTATCAACACTTACAGTGTGAAGGTCTTTTCCTAAAGATTCTCTTTTATTTTTTAATATCTCACCAGCGGTTACCATATGTGAGAGTATATCAAACTCTAAAAGTCTTTTGTGAAATCATCATCTGAATCTCCCAATATATCTGAAGCGGAAGATACTAAGATATCCCTTGGTTTTACACCATCTTGATGACCAATCGCCCCTGCCTTCTCGAGTTGTTCCATTAATCTTGCAGCCTTGTTATATCCAATATTTAATCTCCTTTGTAGAAGTGATGCAGAAGCTTTTCCTTCTCCGATTACAACTTGTAGTGCTCTTGGGAATTCAGGATCTCTTACATCCCCAACCCCACTGCCAATACCACCATTTTCAGGTCCTTTTGTTATATCACTAAGTGGTTCAACATCCCCTTCAACCTTCTGACTCTTAATTTGATTAATAATGTCTACAGTATCTTCTGTTGATATGTAACAACCCTGTATCCTAATTGGTTTAGGCATTGTTTGATCTTTAAAGAGCATATCTCCACTTCCTATTAGGTTCTCAGCACCTGTTTGATCTAGTATTACCCTTGAATCCATGGCTGATGGGACTGCGTAGGCAATTCTTCCTGGAACATTTGATTTAATGAGTCCAGTTATTACTGTTACTACTGGCTTTTGAGTCGCAATTATTAGGTGTACACCAACTGCCCTTCCCATCTGTGCTAATCTTTGTATTTTACTTTCGGTATCAGGCCCTGCAACTAACATTAAATCTGCCATTTCATCTATAACTATAACCAGATATGGCATTGATGCATGTCCGACTTTTGTATTGTATTCGACTATATTTCTAACCATTACCTGTTTAAGTAATCTGTATCGTTTCATCATCTCTTCAATTGCCCACTGTAATGCATTTACGACAAGTTCCATGTCATTAATTACTGGAGTTCTAAGATGAGGGATACCATTGTATGGTTCCATTTCTATTATCTTTGGATCAATTAGTATTAATTGTAATTCGTCTGGGGTCTTTGTAAGTAGTAACCCTCCCAATATTGAGTTTATACCCACAGATTTTCCTGACCTAGTACTACCAGCCACTAGGAGGTGAGGCATATTTACTAAGTCCCTTATCTCTGGTTTTCCTGCAATATCTTTACCAAGTATTAAAGGAAGTTGATATTTATCAGCCTCTGAAAGCAATCTTTTTGCCATTTCTTTCATGTATACATAGTTAGGAATTTTGTTTTTAATCTCAATACCTATATATGAGGTTCCTGGTATTGGAGTTTCAATTCTCATTGTTCCTTTATCTACCTTTAGTGCTACCTCAATATCATTACTTTGTCTTTTAACCTTATTTACAGCAACACCAACTGGTATGCTAAGTGCATACCTTACGACAGTAGGGCCTACCGCTATATTCGCAACTTTTGCTGGTATACCGAATTTTCTTAAAACATTTTCAATGACAAGTGCTTCATCCTTATATATCTTTTGATCCTGTGCTCTTCTTTGTGGCTCTTGTAGGTTATCAATAGTTGGATATACCCAATTTGGGTACCTTGGTTCTGCAGGTGTTGAGCTTAAATCTTCTTTTGGTAAGCCTGAAATACCAGTATTTGGTTGTATGTTGTTATTCATAGAAGGAAGAACTCCTGTATGTACTTGATTTAAGTTGTTATCTTGGAATTGAATAGGGTTGTCATCTTCCTTATTTAAAGAGTCTTCATCTTCTCCAAGCCCACTTATAACTAATTTCTTACTATCTTCTTTCTCAGAGAGATTGTTCTTAAGGTCTCCTAAGTCAATATTTGTAAATAGTTGTCTAAATAGTTCAGTGATTTGTTTTAATTCAATACCAGTTATCAAAGAAAAAGCTACAATTAAAGCTATTAATAGTATGATGAGCTCTAATATGTCTCCCATTGTCTCATTGATTGCAATATGAAGGATTTTTCCTAGTGTACCACCAGCTTTTTGTAAAACTTGAGGATCGTTCAACGACTCATTGGGTATCCAGAATGTAAGTAATGTATTTAGAGAGAGAGAAAGTATAAAAAATCCAAAGTGTTGACCTAATTTGTTAAAATTTTTACCTTGGGTTAGTAAATTGAGAGAGATAGCGGAGATAGCAAGACCCCATACAATTGAGGGCCATCCTAAAAGGTTGGATAAATATATGAAAATTTCTGCTTGTTCTCCCACAAATGGAGCTATTATTAATGCAATTCCTAATACAAAAAGTAGCAAACCAAAAAATATCTTGGTTTCTGAGCTTTTAATATTGATTTTTTCTTTTTTCTTTCTTCGGGGCATTTTAGTATATGGGTATATATATAATAGAGGAATATATATCTTTTGACAAAGATTTTCCACTCATATATTATCTGTTAAAGAGAAGTAATGCAAAAGTACAAAAATCCTTTGACTATATTGAATAAATATGATAAACTCGCCAGAGTTATCAAGTTTTTGCTTTAATTAAGGCGATTTTTACAATTTCCACAAGTCATTTTTCGAGTGATTTGGGTAACTTTCGCTTTTATGGATGTAATTTATAACCTATAAATCACTGTTCTATGGTAGAACCCAAAAGAAACAGAGCTTCCAGGTTAAACCTAGGGAAAGGATTCTCATCAACATTTGAGATCCCTAGCCTGATAGAAGCTCAAAAGACCTCATTTAAAGATTTCTATGAAGGTGGGTTCAAGAGACTATTCGATGAAATTAATCCTGTAAAGGATACAATGGAACGAATGTGGACTCTTGAGTTCAAATCCTTTAGATATGGTGAACCATATAGAGGCATAGAAGAAGCAATTGCAAAGGGACTCTCATACGAGGTTCCAGTATATGCTACAGTTCAATTACTCAACAACAAGACAGGTGAAATAAAAGAGCAAGAGATATTTGTCGCAGACTTACCAATGATGACAGATGATGGTGCTTTTGTTGTAAACGGTGTAAGAAGAGTTGTTACTCATCAAATAGTGAGAGCGGAAGGTGTACTTTTTGAGGAATCAGAAATATTACCTTACAGAACTTTGCATAAAGCTCGTATTATGCCTGGTAGGGGTCCTTGGTATGAAATAGAAGTAAACAAATACAACGTTATTTCTATGAGAATATCTCCAAAAAGACCAAGAGTGTTAATAACAGAATTACTTAGAGTTTTAGGATATGAGAGTGATCAGGAGATATTAAAACTTTTCAAAGATGTTGATACACACGAAGAGTACAAATATATAGAGGCAACTCTTGCGCGTGATTTTACCAAGAGTAAAGAAGATGCCATTATCAGTATATACAACAAATTGAGACCTGACGAGTCTGTTACTTTAGATAGTGCAGAGAAATATATAAAAAGCAATTTCTTTAGTAAGAGAAAATTTGATTTAGGAAAAATTGGTAGATATCAATTAAATAGAAAGTTAGGTACCTCATATGATGTTAATAATCCAGATGAGGCAGTTTTGTATCCAGATGATTTAGTAAGAATAGTTAAGAAATTAATCAAGATTAATAACGGGGTTGAACCATCTGATGATATTGATCATTTGTGTAATAGAAGAATTAGAAGTGTTGGAGAGGTATTGGAGAGACAATTACTTGCGGGTATAAGAAGATTAGAAAAAAATATTAAAGACAAAATGAGTTTATATGGACAAGATGCAAAGGTAACACCTTCTATGTTAGTAGGTACAAAAACAGTTGCAGCATCTATACAATCATTCTTTGGAGCAAACCAGCTTTCAACATTCATGGATCAAACAAATATACTTGCTGAGTTAGAAAACAAGAGAAAAGTAACAGCTGCTGGTCCTGGTGGTATTGTAAAAGATAGAGCTACATTCTCTATTCGTGAAGTACACAACTCTCAGTATGCAAAGTTTGACCCAGTAACCAGTCCAGAGAGTGCAAATATTGGTGTTGTTACACAGTTATCAATACTTGCAAAGATAAATGAATTTGGTTTTTTGGAATCTCCATATAGGAGAGTTATTAAATTAGTGAAAAATAATAAGAAGGATATGTTGAATAGAATACTTTCTGAAGATATTAAGGGAGTTGCAAAAGCTGGAACATTAATAACCTCTACAGTTGCAGAAAAAATTGCTTCTAAGAAAGATGTTAAGGAAGTTAAGGTTGTACCTTTTATATCAGAAGAAGTTGATTACTTTGATGCATTAGATGAAGAGAATAAATATATAAGTATTCCATCTATAAATACAGATGAACATAACAACATATTAGAAACATTGGTACCTGTTAGGCATGAAGGAGATTTCATCTTGGAAGATGTAAATCTTGTAGATCATGTAGATGTTTTAACATATCAGCAAGCAGGTTTAGGTATGGCATTAATCCCATTTGTATCACATGATGACGCTATGCGTGCACTTGCCGGTGCAAATATGCAGAGGCAGGGTGTTCCTTTGGTAAAGCAAGAAGCTCCATTGATTGGTACTGGTGTAGAAGAAATAATTGCAAGGCAGTCTAATTGGGGTATTTTTGCAGAGGAAGATGGTGAAGTAATATTTGTTGATGCAAAAAAGGTTACTGTTAATTACAAGAATACAGGAATTAAAGATTACAAATTAGTTACTTTTTATAGAACCAATGACAATACTTCTTTCACTCAAAAACCAGCAGTAGAGTTAGGTCAAAAAGTAAAAAAGGGAGATGTAATAGCTGATAGTCCAACGTCAGTAAATGGAGAATTAGCAATAGGAATAAATCTTAGAGCAGCATTAATGTTCTATGAAGGGTATAACTATGAAGATGCGGTCGTAATTTCTGAAAGAGCTGTAAGAGATGATCTCTTAACATCAGTTCATATCAGGGAGCATAAGGTAGAAGTAAGAGATACAGAATTAGGTGCAGAGGTAATTACAGCAGATATACCACATGTTAATGACAGAATCCTTCAGAAATTAGATATGATAGGTATTGTTCGTGAAGGTGTAAAAGTAAAAGCAGGAGATATTTTAGTGGGTGTTGTTGCTCCTCGTGGTGAAAAAGAATTAACTGCAGAAGAAAGACTTCTTAGAGCAATCTTTGGAGAGTCTGCCAGTGATGTTAGAGATAACTCATTGAGGTTACCACACGGAGAAGAAGGAATCGTTATCCATACACAGAGACTTTCCATAGAGAAAGGTGATAAATTACCTCCAGGGGTGTTGGAAGAGGTAAAGGTATGGGTTGCTGATACAAAGAAATTAGGATATGGAGATAAAATATCTGGAAGACATGGAGATAAAAATACAGTTGCCTCTATTAGACCTGTTGAAGATATGCCATTCACTGCAGATGGGGAACCAGTTGATATTGTTCTTACCCCAACATTCCTAAAACGTATGAATATGGGTCAAGCAGAGGAAGTCCATTTTGGATTGTATGCAAAACTTCTTAAAGAGAAATTTGCATTCCCACTATTTGAAGGAATAAATATGGAATGGTTAGAGAAGGAAATGGCCAAGAATGGATTCAAGATTGAACAGAAGGCAGATTTGTATGACGGTAGGACGGGTAAAAAATTTCCACGTAAGGTTACAGTTGGAATGAAGTATGTACTTAAATTACATCACATTGCTGATGAGAAAGTTCATGCTAGATCTACTGGACCATACACCGCTGTTACACAACAGCCTTTAGGTGGTAAAGCACAAAGAGGTGGTCAAAGATTTGGAGAAATGGAAGTCTGGGCATTAGAAGCACATGGTGCTCCATATGCACTTCAAGAAATGTTAACGATTAAATCTGATGATATTAAGGGTAGATCATCTGCTTACAAGGCCATTATTCATGGAGAAAAAATTGAAAGTGTAAATATACCAGAATCCTTTAAGTTATTAATAAAAGAGTTAAATGCATTGTGTCTTAATATGGAATTAATTTCTAAGCACCAAAATGAGGAGGTTGAAGAGTAATGGAAAACAATAATAAGAGAAACAAGTTTGAAAATTTCGATGCTCTTAAGATTACTTTGGCATCACCAAACCAAATTTTGGATTGGTCATATGGAGAGGTAACTAAAGCAGAGACAATCAACTATAGAACATTTAGAGCTGAGCCAGATGGTCTTTTCTGCGAAAAGATTTTTGGTCCAACTAAAAACTATGAATGTTACTGTGGTAAATACAAAAAGATTAGGTATAAGGGAATAGTATGTGACAAATGTGGAGTTGAAGTCACTACAAAGGATGTAAGAAGAGAAAGAATGGGACATATTAAACTGGCTGTTCCTGTTGCACACGTTTGGTTTGCATACGGAATTCCTAACAAGATGTCTATTGTATTAAATATGTCTCATAAGAAGTTACTTTCTGTAATTTACTACACTAGGTATATGGTAGTTGAAATAGAGGAAGAGAAAAGAAAAGATATGGTTGAGAAGATAGAGACAATGAAGAGAGCAGAGATTGATGACTTACAGAAAGAATTAGATGAGGAGTTAAAAATTTCAGGTACAATGTTTGAGGCTGATTTGAAATCTTTGAAGAAGGAAAAGGACAGTTCTGATTTTAAAGTAAGCCAATTGGATCATAAGAAAAAACAATCGGTTGCAAAAATTAGAAGATCATACGCAGAAAGAGAAGAGGAGTTAGATACATTCTATTCAAGACTTCAGCAAATAATTGAGAAAGTAGAAATAGGTACTGTTCTTTCTGAAGATGAATTTATTGATTTAAGTGATAGAGATTTACTCTTCTTTAATGCAATGATGGGTGCAGAGGCAATTAAGAAGTTACTTGAGAATCTTGATATAGATACGGAATTAAATATATTAAGGAGAGCTGTTAAGAAAGAAAAGGGCGATAAGAAAGCTACAAGTATTAGAAGAATTCAATATTTAGAAGGATTTAAAAAGAATGGTATAGACCCTAGTTGGATGGTAATAGATATATTACCCGTATTACCACCAGAGTTAAGACCTATTATTCCTCTATCAGGTGGTAAATTTGCTACATCAGATCTAAATGATTTATACAGAAGAATAATAAACAGAAATAATCGTTTAGCAAGATTAATAGAAATTGGTGCACCAGATGTAATCCTAAGAAATGAAAAGAGAATGCTCCAAGAGTCTGTAGATGCTGTAATTGATAACTCACATAGGCCATCAAAGCCTATGATGAATAACAAGAGATTACCATACCAGTCTTTGACGGATGATTTAAGAGGTAAAAAAGGAATATTCAGAAAGAATCTCTTAGGTAAACGTGTTGACTACTCCGGTCGTGCAGTAATTGTTGGAGATCCAAGTTTGAAATTAGATCAGTGTGGTTTACCAAAGTCTGTTGCATTAGAGATGTTCAAACCTTTTGTTATACATGAACTTTTGGAACAAGAATTAGCTCCAAATGTAAGAGTTGCAAAGGATATGATAGATGAAGAGGAAGACATTATTTGGGATTTGTTAGAAAAAGTTACATTTGGAAAACCAGTATTACTTAATCGTGCTCCTACTCTTCACAAGTATAGTATTCAGGGTTTCTTCCCTAGGCTTGTTGAAGGTGAAGCAATTAGGTTACACCCATTGGTATGTAAAGCATTTAATGCTGATTTCGATGGAGATCAAATGTCTGTACATGTACTCTTAACAGAGGAAGCGTTAGAGGAAGCAAAGAAAGATATTATGGCATCTAGAAATATTGTAAATATATCAAATGGACAAGTATTAGCTACTCCTGCAAAGGATATGTTAATAGGGTTCTACCTAATGACAGATAAAAATGAAGTAGAGAAACCAAGAATGTTTGCTTCAATAGATTTGGCAATAAAAGCATATGAAAGAGATATCTTAGATATAAACGAGGAGATATTAGTAAAGGTAGGAGATGAAATAATTAGTACTTCTACTGGAAGATGTATATTTAATAAAGTGTTGCCAGAAGGATACCCATTCGTAAATGATAGAGTAAGTGGTAATACTATTTCAGATATAGTTGAAGATATAAAAGACAGATACCCACTAGAGGTAGTCGTTGAACTATTGGATAACCTGAAGGAGATGGGGTTCAAGTTTGCAACTGATTTAGGATTCTCATTTGCTATTGAAGATTGTAAGATTGATTTTGATGTAAAAGTTAGAATAAAAGAGATGGAAGAGAAAGATCTTCAATTACAAGAAAACTATCTTCAAGGTCTTATTACAGAAAAAGAGAAAATTACTCTTTCAACTGAAATGTGGAATGACTTTGCATCTGAACTAGCAGAAGAAGCATGGCAAACACTAGACAAGAATAATCCTGTATACGAAATGGTTGAATCTAAAGCTAATGGTGGAAAGATTCAGGCAAGACAGGTTCTTACCATTAAAGGTGTTGTTAGAGATTCTAGAGGTAACTGGGTTCCACTTCCAATTAAAGGTAACTATAGAGATGGTTTAAGTGCTTTCGAATACTTTGTTGCTGCAAATGGTGGTAGAAAGGGAATCGCAGATAGATCACTAAGAACTTCTTCATCTGGTTACTTAACTAGAAAATTAGTAGATGTAGCACATGATGTAATAGTAAGGTTTGATGATTGTGGATATGAGGGAGAAGGTTTTGTAATAAAGAGGAATGATGATAGAAGGTTAGACTTTAAAGATAGATTGTTTGGAAGAGTAGTTGCTAAAGATATTGTCAGTTCTAAGGGTGAAGTAATCATTAAAAAGAACGAAAGTATTACAAGAGATATATCTGATAAAATAGATAACGAAGGTATTGAAGAAGTTAATGTTAGAACTCCAATCCTATGTAAAGCATCATTAGGAATTTGTAAGAAATGTTACGGTCTCAACTTAGAGAATGGTCAAGAAGTAGAAATGGGTAAAGCAGTTGGTGTAATTGCTGCTCAATCTATTGGAGAACCAGGTACTCAGATGACTATGCAGACTTTCCATAAGGGTGGTGTTCAGGCAACAGATATAACTCAAGGTTTACCAAGAGTAGAAGAGTTGTTTGAAGCTAGAGCTCCTAAGGCTGAAGCGGAGATTACTACGGTAGATGGTAAGGTGCATGTTGATAGGGCTGAAGATGATTCGGCAACAATAACTATCATAGGTGATAAAGAAATTTCTAGAGACTATATTGTATCTGATGCAAAGAGTGTACTAGTAACAGATGGAGCTACTATTAAAACTGGACAAGCAATCTTTATCGATTCAGACGGTATGGAGAAACAAGCACCATTTGAAGGTATCGCAAAAATAGAGGGTGGAATTCTTACAATATCAGGAAGAATGAAAGCTGAAGAAGTAGTATCAGTACTACCTAAGGTTACTATATTAGTGAACGAAGGAGATGAAGTAAAAGCTGGAACACAATTAACAGAAGGCTCTATAGATCCAAAGAAATTAGCAGATAGCGCAGGTATTCAAACAGCTCAGAAATATATCCTTGATGAAGTACAGAAAGTATTCAATGAACAGGCAGTATCCATTAGTGATATACATATCGAAGTAGTGATTAGGCAGATGGCAAGACTTGGTAAGGTGCTAGAAACAGGAGATTCAGAATATCTAGTAGGTTCATTGGTAAATAGATTTGTTTCAGAAGCAAAGAACAATATTCTTCTAGCTGAGGGTAAGAGAAAGACATTAGTAGTTCCAAAGTTACTTGGTATTAAAGCATCTGCTTTGTATACAGAAAGCTTCCTCTCTGCCATGTCCTTCCAGGAGCAAGTTAGAGTACTAACCAACAGTGCCATATTAGGTAAGACAGACTACTTAAGAGGAATGAAAGAGAATGTAATAATTGGAAGAAGAATTCCTTCTGGAGAAACTGCCACTGTTAAAAATATAAATGATCTCGAAGAGATTAAATTTTAGTTGATTTTGTTGTATAATACGAACCATGCCGACGATAAATCAGTTAGTAAGAAAACCTAGAGTAGCGAAGAGAGAGAAAATGTCTCATATTGCTTTAGCTACAAATTTTAATCCTTTGAAGAATAGGTATCAGAGGGTAAGCAATCCGTTCAAGAGAGCGGTTTGTTTGCAAGTAAAAACTATGACTCCAAAGAAACCTAACTCAGCACTACGTAAAGTAGCAAGAGTAAGACTTTCTAATGGAATGGAAGTAACAGCATATATACCAGGAGAGGGTCATAACTTACAAGAGCACTCCGTAGTAATGGTTAAAGCTGGTAGAAAGAGAGACTTACCAGGTGTTAAATACATTGTAGTAAGAGGTAAGTATGATACTGCAGGAGTAAAAGGAAGAAAGAAAGCTAGATCCAAATATGGAGCTAAAAGACCTGAGAATCAATAATATATTAAAGACTAATTAATGAGAGGTAAGAGATCTAAAAAAAGAGTAATAGCAAAAGACAGAAAATACAATGATGAAATCATTGGTAGGTTGATAAATAAAATTATGCAAGGTGGAAAGAAAACCGTTGCAGAGAATATAGTGTACTCAGCACTTGAATCTGGGGCTAAGAAAAGTAATATTCCTGTAATAGAATTCTTACATACAGCTATTGATAACATTAGACCTGCATTAGAGATAAAGTCTAGAAGAGTTGGAGGTGCAAACTATCAAGTACCTGTACCAGTAAACCCAAGAAGACAAGAAACTTTAGCAGTAAGATGGATGGTAGATTTAGCAAGGTCTAAGGGTGGAAAAGATATCTCAAAGTTATTAGAAGTTGAAATCTTAAATGCATTTAATGGAGAAGGTGATGCACTTAAGAAGAAGGGTGATATTGAAAGAATGGCAGAAGCTAATAAAGCGTTTGCACATTTCAGGTGGTAATCTAATAATATTGTTTATGTGATTTAAGAGTGGGGAAACCCACTCTTTTTTATTTAGTGCTCTCTATCCTCTCCCATCCAGTTTTAGGCATATCTTTTTTCATTATTACCCTCTCCCATAAAATTTTTACCCACGTTATCAATCTAATAGGGAAGAGTAATAATGACCATATAAACTCTTTAATACTCTTCGGATATTTTAATACAAATAGGGTATATGATAACTCTATTAAAAAGCTTCTACTTTGTTTATCTCTTTTAAATATTCCAAACCTTTCTAATTGTTTAAATCCACCAATAGATCTTACTTTCTGTTTGTAATAATCTTTTAAATTAGTAGGGTATTTAACATAACAGATTGCATTAGGTGTATATCCAATATCATAACCTTCATTCCTAAGCTCGTATGATATGTATGCATCATCTGAAAGTACATTTTGTGGTAATGTAATTGGTACATTTCTAACAGCCATTATATATCCACTCATAGGGAAAAATGTTTTATTACTCTTGTAATAATTACTATCTTTAACTTTACTCATTTGAGACCTTCTTCTGTTATCTGCAGCATCTGA
>Ga0209417_1006029_pt1 | contig 12802 bp, 8 predicted proteins | sample RifGroF2_FD_184002 | JGI IMG/M metagenome (GOLD analysis project Ga0209417, IMG submission 184002) | Groundwater microbial communities from Rifle, Colorado, USA - Groundwater F2 (SPAdes) (version 2) | ecosystem: Environmental > Aquatic > Deep subsurface > Groundwater | place: Rifle, Colorado... | reverse complement strand
TTATAATAATAGTTTTTTGCAAATAATAGTGATTGTATATCAGGGAGATAAAATAAAATAATATCGTTTGTTATTTTTTATCGGACAATAGTGATTTAAAATATATTATTGACAAAAAAGAACAACTTACTTTTTTATTGATTATAAAAATTAGAATTTACGAATAATTTAGGAGAAGTAAATTGATATTAAAAAATTTCTAATGGACAATTTGGGATAAAATCACAATGAAGAGATTTATTAACCCTTGAATAGGCTATTATTAAATAATGAGTATTATAAAAGAGTAGTCTCTGGGTTATTTAGCTTAAAGAAGTATTGGAAATCGGTTATTTCAATGGAATTTTCTACTGAATACTCCCCAATATCAGTTCTTCTTAAAGCAGTTAGATGCCCTCCTACCCCTAATTTCTGTCCAAAATCATGAGCAAGACTTCTCAAGTAAGTACCTTTACTGCATTTTACTTTAAAATCAATGTAAGGCATATTGATATTTGTTATTTCAAAATCGTAAATTGTTACTTTAGATATTTTAATTTCCACATCACTTCCCTTTCGAGCATGCTCATATAGCTTTTTTCCATCCACCTTTTTTGCAGAAAATATTGGAGGATATTGGTCTATTTCTCCAATAAATAATTTCGTTGTATTACGAATGTCATCTTCCGTTATATTGCTTATATCACACTCATTTTCCATTTCTGTTTCCAAGTCATAAGAAGGAGTTGTTGCTCCTATTCTTATTTGCCCAGTATAAACTTTTTCAAGTCCAAGTAAACTGTCAGCTTTTTTCGTATGAGACCCAGTGCATATAATCAGCAATCCAGTAGCGAGAGGATCTAATGTTCCAGCATGCCCTACCTTTATTTTAGTTTTCATTTTGCTTTTCAATATTCCTTTAACTTTCTTAACCACATCAAAAGAAGTCCAGCTATAAGGTTTGTTGATTAACAATAAAGAGTCTTGAGGTGTGTCTATGGAGTTTATTTGCATTATAATATTTTAAAATCACTAAAACCTAAGAAGTAAGAAATTAAAATAATTAATCCGACAATAATTCTATAATACCCAAACACTTTAAATCCATATTTAGTAAGGAAAGTAATAAACCCCTTTATTGCAATTAAAGCAACAATGAAAGCAATAATATTTCCAAAGATTAGAATAGGTATATTTTGAAAGTTTATTGCTTCATAATTATCAAGCATTTTGTATCCTGAAGCTGCACACATTGTTGGTACGGCAAGGAAAAAAGAGAATTCGGCAGCTTTTTTACGAGAGAATTTTTGAGCCATTCCGCCTATTATTGTTGCAGCAGAACGAGACACACCAGGGATCATCGCAATAACTTGAAATAATCCAATAAAAAAGGCTTGCTTATACTTTATTTCTTCATTAGCATCATCATTAACATTATTAAACCACTTGTCAATAAATACAAGAATCACCCCTCCTATTAATAAAGAGAACGCAACAACAATAACATTCTCCAACATCATATCAATATAATCATTGAGAAGAAAACCAAAGACAGCTGCTGGGATAAATGCAACAAAAAGCTTGTAATAGAAATCCATGCTTTTAAAAAATTGCTTCCAATAAAGAACCACAACCGAAAGTATCGCTCCAAATTGTATGTTTACGACAAATAATTTAGCAAATTCAATATCTGTTAGATTAAGAAACGAACTTGCGATTATCATGTGTCCTGTTGATGAAATAGGTAGGAACTCAGTAATACCCTCAACAATTGCTAAAATTAATGCTGCTAAAAATGTCATTAAATACTATTCCTCTTTTTGTTCTTCTTGTTTCCCTTTAGACATTATGCCAATGCCAACCATAATAAATCCAATAAGAATAATCACTGGCGATAAAGTTAATCTTTGAAAATTAAAAATAGCATTATTAAAAACATTAGGATCATCAGACCCACCACCAATCATTAAAATATATCCAAGAAGAACAATCAAAAAGCCTCCTCCAATATATATATAATTTTTTTTGCTGTATATAATAAAGTCACTTCTATTTGGTGCTGCTTTTGTAGCTGAAGGAACTTTTTTATCTAACTTAATTTTTTTTAGAGCATTCATAATTTTTTAAAAATATAATTTATCATGTTTCATTCTTAAATATTTTCTCACAGCAAAAAATGAAGATATTGCAGATAGTATCATCCCAATGAACATCATTATAATAAATATTTTAATAATGTTTTCAATGTTATACATCACAATAAAGTCTGGGATATTTTTTGCGGTTATATAGAAAATTCCAATTAGGTATATCATTGCTAGCATTGCAGCAAGTATCCCATGTATTAATCCTTTTATTATAAAGGGTCTTTGAATAAACCCTTGAGTAGCCCCAACTAATTGCATGCTTTTTATAATAAATCGTTTAGCATAAATAGATAGTCTTATAGTGTTATTAATAAGAGCAATTGCAATCAATAAAAGTAAAGCACTAAAAAACATTATGCCTATTGAAATCTTTCTAACATTGCTATTAACAATGCTTATTAAATCTTTTTGATATGCAACTTCTTTTACAATTGGGTTTGCCCTGATTTCAGATTCAATAATACTAAGGCTATCATTATTTGTATATTCAGAATTTAAATGGATATCAATAGACAATGGCAAAGGGTTATATTCAAAGAAATTAATAAAATCTTCCCCAAGCTCTTCTTTTAATATTTCAGCAGCTTTATCTTTGCTAATAAACTCTGTTGTTTTCACAAAAGAAGAAGCATCAAGCATTTTTTGAAATCTGATAACTTCAGCTTCTTTAACATTTTCCTTTATCATTATAGATATACCAATATTTTCCTTTACATAATCAGAGAGACTTTTAGCTGAGAATATTAGCATTCCGAGTAATCCTAGAAGGAATAAAACTAGAGAAATGCTCACAACAGTAGTTATATATGATGCTCTTAGTTTCCTTTTGGTATATTTTTCTTCTGCTGATGACATTTTATTCTTTATGTTTAATTTGCTAAATTACATTTTTTATTATTATTAGAACTAATATTAAAAAAAAAATTATAATTGCAACTTTATGAGTTATCTTTTATTTAATCATTTTTTAAATAAATACGACAACCTAAATTAAGGAGCGAGTGTAAATCTGACACTGACCCCTGCATTTGTGAATGATGTTGGGTATTGAGAAGAAACAAAAGGTTTATTTATGCTCTTTTCAAAAAATGCTCTGAATACTAAACGTTCGCTTATTGCATAATCTGCCGTAATATTAATTGATATAACTCTTTGTCCTGATGATACTAAATTCACATCTTCCACAACCTTTCGTAATATTGTTTTATTGTTTCGAATAACGAGGTCAGCCTTTAGGTTTATGTCGCTTTTTAATTAGTTTTAGTTAAAAAGTTAAATCCTACTTCTTTGAATTTATACCCAAGTCCCATTACAATATCTTTACTATTTACTTCTGTAATTTGAGTATTAGTCAAACTTAGAGAAATATTTCGACTTCTTCTAAATTCTATATTAGATGACATGCTATTATTCCATTCCATATTGAAACTAATCAAAGGGGCAAATTGTTCGGAGATAGATACAACGGATAAATCATATTTAGAAATAAAATTTCCATACATTGTGTCAAGTTGTTGTTTGACAAAATCATCACCAGGAAAGTTTTCGTTTTCATAATAAAGTTGATTTCTTGAGAAAGATCCGAAATTAAGAGAAGATCGGTATGAATGAGAAAGAGTTAATGTTTTCAAGAATTGTTGTAATAACTCTATTTTAGATAGTCCATCGTAAGTAATTTTCCAATTAGGCAAAGGGATTTGCGGAAATGTTTTTGTTTTAGATGGGATTTGATCAAGTTTTATTTTTTCTGGTTTTTTCCCCCCATATGCAGCAATAAATGCAGGGATTAAAACTTGTTGGGATGTAGGTCCATATCCTTCAGGATAAGTGTCATCAGCAGTGCTATTAACATTAGTTTTCCAGTAATTGTTTCTATTTGCTAATCTATCCGCAATAATTTTAGTGTACTTTATAAAATTATCAAATGTTTTTGAAGAATTAGTTTTTGGATCATCTTTAGTAAATGCTGTTTGAATAGAAATAAAAGATTTACTATAATTCCCAGTCTCGGTAGAACCGAATGATTTATAAACGCCATTATCATATTGGGAATACGCTTGATTACTAATACTATATGTACTGTTAGCATTTAATTCCAATTTAAAATCAGGGAATGGCTCTAACGAAGCACGGATGTTTAAATTTTCATTATATTTTGTCATATAAGGGACATTAAACATACTATCGGTAGTCATCCAACCTTTACTATAAGCATTTGATAAATATTCTTCAATACTATCAGGTTGTAATCCGAATACGAAACCTAGTCCTGGTGCTTGATTTTTCCAATCCATACCAATATATTTAGGTTCTTTTAAGAACCCAGGTAAAAGCACGCCATTACTTTGGGAGAAAGAGAAAGAACCTGTTTTTAAAGAAAGTATAATTTTAAATAGATTATCCTTTCCCATATTAAGGTTATCTTTAAGTGTTTTTTTCTTTTTTACAAGCGTATCTTCAGAAGCTAATCCTATTGCCTTTACTTTTGTTTGGGGATTTTTTTGTTGAAGTTTTTTAAAATACTCTATCTTGTTATATAAATTTTTAAAATTAAACTGTCCTGAAATTTGTTTTGTGTTTCCATTTTCTATTGTATTTCCAAATTCTACTGCTGCTTGCGAAGCTCTTTCCCAATTAAAATCGCCCTTATAAGAAGCAGAAGAACTAATCCAATCAAATATGGGAATTTTGTTTATAGGAATTGCATAATTAACATTTATTGATTGATTAAAATTATTAACCTGCCCCATATTTAAAATACTTTTCCAAATAGAATCTCTTTGTAATTTAAATTCTTCTTCATTGCTTTTATCTATTACACCTGGACGTTCGCCTATTCTAGCATTTGCGTTAGCATTATAATCAATTTTTATAGATTGCGTCAAGTCATATTTTAATGAATAATTTCTATTCCATGTAAAATTTTTCATATAACTTTTTTCCATCTTTAAATCATAAGGCGTATTGTTTCTGTATTGCATTTCAGAATACAACCTATCTAAGTCTGTTCGAAAAGCAAATGATTTTGGTAAATAATAAAAATTAAAGTCTTTAATTATTCTTAAATATTTTGTCTTTAAAGGTTTAAAATTATTTAAAGGGGCAACTTTTCTAGGGTTTAAATTAAAGGCATATCCAATAGCTCCTTTATGAGTTTTTGTAAAGTCATATTCTATTTCATAATTTCTTTTTTGTAATTCAGTATATGCGTAAGTAAAATTGAAATTTTCTATATCGTAAATATGATTTTTTCCTGTACCTACTTTATTCTTTCTGACATTAACAAAATTAATACTTTTACGCATTGTGTAGTCTTCTGTTTTTTTACGTAATTCTTCTTTTTCTGCTTTTGATCCCAATGCTTTTAATTCATCTTTAAGTAAGACATCTGGATTTAAAGGATTGTATTCTGGTGTTGAAAATGCTTGAGAATAATCAAAATGCATTGGTATTTTCAGTCCTACTTTTTCATTAAAAAACTTACCTACTTCAACATTAGTAGCGATATCATATTGCTTTAAAGTTTCCTTTTTACGCTCTGCTATTTTTTGTTCTATACCACCAAATCCTGGAGTTATAATAGTTCCTGCTGCAGAAAAATCACCAAGATCTGCTAAATTTGTGCTAACACGTCCAGTTGCGGCCCATCCACCTTTTTCATCAAAATCAGTTAAACGTAATTCATTAACCCATATTTCTGCACATTTAGAAAGTCCGTCATCTTTTGTATTATTTAGCATCTTTTTAGGGTTTCTTATCCCAATCATAATTGCACGAACCTCACTTAAATTAGGAGTTCCAACAACGGTTATTTTATTATTACCATCATTATATACATAAGGTAACAAATAATTTACATTATCACTTTCTTTTGCCTTTTGATTTCTACTTTGCTTTGCTGCTTGTAATTTTTTCAATTCTATGTCAAACATATTTTCAGTAGGCCATATTTCGTTTTTTGTTGTTGAATTCCAATTACTAGGAGTAATAGGAATTTCATATTCATAATAATTTCCAGAGAAATCTGTTCCAAGTCTAATAAAAGCAGTTAAATCACCTTGTTTAAAAGCATCCATATCTTCCATTGCTTCCGCATGAACAAACATCTTTAGTTTTTTATATTGCCTAATATCTAATTCAGCTGTTTTATATATTGCCTTAGCATCACCATCTTGCAAGTTACAAACTCTTATTGACAATGATTGCTCATTTAATTTCTGCAAATTTGTTGTACCTAAATTAGTTTCTCTTTCAATATCTGGGGGCAATACATAAGGAATAGGAACCTTTTTTCCGTTTTCTTCAATATTTACAGTAGTAACATCAAAAGAAGTTTGGCTAAGATTATCATCTGTTATAAATTCTCCAGGAGCCATCATTGAAAAATTATATTTACGCCATTCGCTTCTAACAATATCTAAACTTGCAAACCTACAAATCACATCCTTTTCGAAATTTTTGAAGAATATTCTAATAAATCTTATTGATTTAAAATCCTGTATTCCACCAACAATTCTTTCAGGCTCATTTAAAGGAATTTTAAATTGATACCATTTTACAGTAGCAGTCGTATTATTTTTCAGTTTAACAGATTGAGTTAATATGTCAGTTATGTAATTTTTACCAATAACCATATCTAAAGGTCGTAAACTCAATTTATATTGATAATATCTTTCTGACTCATTTAGCGTATTATCCTTATTAATATCTTCTATATCTGGTAATGTTGTTGACGATGTATTGTAATCTTCTGTCCATTGGTCGGAAGTAGGAGAATTCCCATCCAATCCATTAAAATTTTTATATCTATCTAAAATAGATGTTTTATTATTATCAAAATTAGTACTTCGATAATAGCTATAATCATCATTTGCCACATCCTTTGTCAGTTTCTGATAAACCTCTGTATTTTGTCCATATAAGTTTGATAGTTTCTGAACATAATTACTAAAGAAATATTGCTCTTCATTATCACTCAAACCATCAAGCCCAACATCTTGGTATTTTCTTGACTCTGTATTATTGTCAAAAGAATTTACCATTGCTTGAAATTTAGGAACGATTCCCCATTGAGTAGTATCTACATTTACTTTCTCTTGAGTTATAGGCAATCCATTTTCAAATGATTTTTTTCCATCTTTTAATATATCTTCAGAAATATCTCCTAAATTGAAATACATATCACCACCAGCTTGTGTGGAATCATAAACAAAAGGGTCTAAAAGCCAAAACTCAATAGTTTCATAATTAAGCTCTTCAAAATTTGTATTTTCAATACGTCTCATTATTCCTCCCCACCTACTTTCTGGCGAATTTAAAAATCCATTATTATCAATACCTGAGGATATTGTTGTTGGGAGAACATCAAAGTTGTAAGGACCTTTTTCTTTTGGATAATATGCAACATTAAGCATTGTTAAAGGCATAGGTTGGCCTGTATATGATTCCTTATTAGGGAAAACTTCTGTTTCAAGGACTTCTCTTACAAAATGATTAGACAATTGATCTTTATCATTTTTAATATGAGATGGAGTCAGGTTATTTTTTGTGGTTGTAAACAATTGGTCTATAGAATACCAAGCCAACTTTGCACGATTAAAACCTGTATGCAAAGCCGAATCCATAGAAAGTTTAGACTCAGGGAATAAGTCTGGATAGTCTTCATTTGGCACACTTGCTAATACCCAATTTCCATAATTTTTCAAATCTATTGCAGAACGGCTACCTTCAAAGTCGTCTAAATAAACTATTCCATTTTTTCCTATTGATTTTGGATGCCCAGGAATTAACTGAGCAAATTCTCCAGAGAATGTTAAATTAGATTTTTCCTTAGTGTTATAAAAAGGGATCAAATCCACTAATTTTGTAATAATAGGGGCTTCTGTTTGATAAGTCGCATTTACCCCCCATATAGTGTTTGAAATAGGGTCATCACCTATGTTTACTTTTTGCGTTAGAGGACGTTCAGTCAAATTCATTATAGTCCCTCCCAAAAGAAGTTTGTTTGACACTTTATGGTCAACATGTAATCCCATTAATGTTTTGGTCTGAATGTTAAATAACGAATTGCTTTCTAAGGAAACTTTTACAGGTACGCCAGAATTTAAGATACCATCATTAATTATTTTCACAGTACCAGCTGTATAATTAACAGTGTAATCAACATTTTCTGTAAGAGGAATTGAACCTGCTGTAACCTTAACAGAACCTTTAGGCACATTAAATGCATTCAACCGTATTTCTGAACCACTTGATGATTTATATGATCCAACCATACTAAACCTATTTTTTTCGGGGAACTGCTGAGCTATTGTTTTTGTTGATCTATATAGAGAATCAAATGCATATTTATCTCCTAATTTTTTATCTTTTAATTTATTTCTCAGATAATTTCCAAAAGGTTCAAGTACAGGAAAATAAATTCTTCCATTCCTTGACTCTATAGTCCCTCCATTTGTTGCAGCATTATCTATGAAATCAAAAAAACCATCAGATTGCAAATCATAAAAGCTATTTAATCTATCTAAGTTTAAAACACGAATAAGAGATAAGCCTGACACACTATCTATTCCATCAACAGGAAGATAACCCATAGGCACTCCATTTTCTTCGTTTGAATATAATACATTAAATCTAAAGTCATTGCTATTTATCTGATATCCCCCTATTGAGTAAACGTTTTTCATCATTAAATCCCATAGAGGGATTTTTGTATTTGTTGCAGTACCTTTTAATAGTTTTAGATAAAGAGTCTGAGGCGAGTTAATCCCATCATTTGAAAATTCTCCTACTTGATATGTAGCAGTATCTCCTATAATTTTATACTGAAATGCAACAGCTAAAACGTGGTCAGAATTAAGACTTGTATTTAAAGAAATAAATCCAACTTTTGGGTTAAAAGAGTATTCAGAAGTAGAAAGCAATCTAGCATTTTCTATTTTTTCATAATCTGCACCAGATGAAAGACCCATAGAGCTTAAGGATGAACTTACATTTTTTATATCTCTAATATTTTTAGATTTAACTTCTTCGTATAAAATATTTTTATTATTAGCTGGGTACGGTGAAGCAAATGAATTTATAGTATACTCTTTTCTATAAGGATTAACTTCTCCTAAATCTGCAAATGCTACAATATTTCTATTTTCACCTATAGCAGGACCGATGTTAGTTACCCATAATTCTATTCGTGTAATTATAACATTTGACCTTACTATTGGCAATTTTTCAAGTGCATAGTCATAATTATCTTTGAAATATTGAGAAAGCAAAAAGTGCCTATTTTCTTCATACTGGTCTCCTTTTACTTCAAACTTACTTATCTGCGCACCTCCTGATGATTCAACTACAGAGGATTCGCTTTTTTGTTGAGAGAACACCGTAGTAACTGTAGTTTTTCCAAATTGCAATTGAGTTTTTATACCAAACAAAGCTTGGCTTCCTGTAATCAAAGATCCTGATAATGGTAAAGAAACATCGCCTGCTTCTATTTTTTTTATAATTTCATCTTCTTTTCCGGTATATTCAAGTTTCATTTTATTTTCAAATTCGAAACTTGCTTCTGTATTGTAATTTGCCTGTAAGTTTATCTTGTCTCCAATTTTAGCCGTGACATTCATTTGTATTTTTTCTTGGAAGTCAAAATTTGTTGTTCGTCTTTGTCTAACATCTAAGGCCGGATCATCTCTTTTATTACTTTTCACTGCAAATATTAACTCAGCAGAACCTTGAGGTTTTATTTCAATTACATCACTTCCGAATATTTGGTCAAACACTTTGCCTGGTACATGTATTTTAGGGATTTTACCACCAGCTAAACCCTTCTTATCAATATCACTTGTTGCAGTTTTTTCTCTCCAATATTTCTTCATAGCCTCATCCATTGAATATTTTTTATATTCATCCATATTCATAAATTTAGGCTGCCCTACTTCATTTTCCCCAACTTTATCTTTAATAATATATTGTTTTGATTCTGGATCATAAACCACATCCTCTTTAACATTTGAAGGAGAATTTAAATATACACCTCCATCATATTTTTTATCATCTTTTATAGGATAAGGTAACTCTTTATTTTTTAAGCTATCATTTAAGCCTGTATCTGGAGGGGCAAAATAATTGTGCAAATTATTTATGTCTATAATATTGTTTAAACTATAAGACTCGCTTATTTTAGAAAAAAACAATGTAATAAATACTAATGCTATATATAAATACCCAAGATATTTGAAAATTCTTTTCAATCTATTTTTTAAATTTGTGTTTTTAATACTATTTTAATCAAATCTTCAACAGTTGTGATTTCCTTATTTGTTTTCAATACATTATTTATTGCTTTTTCTGCAATATTTTTAGAAAAACCCAAAGTAACCAGTGCTGATAACGCCATTTCTTTTATATTATTATTATCATCATTAAATAAAATAGAGTCCTTATTGGTTAAATCTTTAGCTATTTTATCTTTTAATTCAATAATAACACGCTGAGCCGTTTTTAATCCTATTCCTTTTATATTTTGTAACGCTTTTACATCGCTGTTTATTATTGCATATTCTATTTCATCTATACTCATTGACGAAAGCATCATTCTCGCAGTATTTGTTCCAATTCCTTGAACTGAAATTAAATTCAAAAACAATTTTCTTTCTGTAACTTCTGCAAACCCAAACAAAGTATGAGCATCCTCTTTTATTGAAAGATACGTAAACAACTTGCACGTCTGTAAATTATTAATTTTCTGATATGTGTTTAAGGAAATATTTATATGAAATCCAATTCCATTACATTCCAATACAACGTAAGCTGGAGTTATTTCACTAAGTTTACCATCAATAAATGAATACATACCCTATTATTTTCTTTCTATTCTTTTGTTTAAACTGTCTTTATATGCATCCCAATTGTCTATTTTCAAAGTAGCAACTCCTGATTCTATCGCAGCTTTAGCCACAGCCGATGAAACATAAGATATTAATCTTTTATCTACTGGTTTTGGTATTATATAATTTTTCCCAAAACTTAACTCGTGAATATTATATGCTTCTAAAACATACTCAGGAACTGGTTCTTTTGCTAATTCTGCTAATGCATAAGCTGCAGCTAGCTTCATTTCTTCATTTATTGTTGTAGCCCTAACATCTAAAGCACCTCTAAAAATAAAAGGAAAACCTAAAACGTTATTCACCTGATTTGGATTATCCGAACGACCTGTAGCCATAATTATATCATCTCTAGATTCTACTGCATCTTTATATGATATTTCAGGATTAGGATTTGCCATCGCAAAGACAATTGGATTAGGAGCCATTGATTTAATCATTTCTTTTGTAACAATATTTGCTGCTGATACTCCTAAAAACACATCAGCCCCAACCATTGCTTCTGCTAATGTTTTAACATTTCGTGTTGTTGCGTATTTTTGTTGATACTTATTTAAATCCGTTCTTTCTTTTGTTAAAGCTCCATTTATATCAAGCATTACAATATTTTCTATACTAACACCCAATTTAACATAAAAATCTGTGCAAGACATTCCTGCTGCACCAGAACCACTAACAACTAATTTTATATCTTTTATATTCTTTCCTGTAATTTCTAAAGCATTTAACAATGCTCCTCCCGAAATAATTGCAGTGCCATGTTGATCATCATGCATAACAGGAATGTTAAGCATTTCTTTTAATCTTCTCTCTATTTCAAAACACTCTGGTGCTTTTATATCTTCTAAATTTATTCCCCCAAAAGTAGGCGCCATCAATTTTACCGCCTCAACAAATTTATCAATATCCTCTGTTGCTAACTCTATATCATAAGAATCAATATCTGCAAACACCTTAAAAAGTAAGGATTTTCCCTCCATTACAGGTTTTGATGCCTCTGGTCCAATATTTCCTAGCCCAAGAACTGCCGTACCATTAGTAATTACAGCAACTAAATTACCCTTACTTGTATATTTATAAACATCTTCAACATTATTTTTTATTTCAAGACAAGGCTCTGCAACACCAGGCGTATATGCCAATGTTAAATCCATTTGTGTTGCGTATGGTTTGGTTGGTTTTATTTCTAATTTCCCAGCAGGATATTTGCTATGATAGTCTAAAGCATCTTGTTTTGTGAACTTTATCATAAAATTAAAAGTTTTTTCTATTAAAAAAATAAATGCAAATATAGAATTTTTAATATTCTAAAATTCAAAATCATTATTTTATATAGATTAAATTTTCAACAATTACATATTGAATCAATACAAAACCTTATTTTAGAGATATTCAAAGAATAAAAACGATTAAACATTTTTTTTTCGGATATTATCCATTGTCAATTATTTCTATTCCTCCATTCCTCAATTAGCTCAACACATTCCTGATGCCGAAGGCATCAAACGTTTGTAGAAAAGATTAATATATATTCATCTTCGACCCCGATGGGGTCGAAGATTAGAGCAATGGAATCATTTGTCCTACAAACCTTTTATCCCGATGGGATAATTAAATATTTAAAATAGCAATTCCAATTCCCTTCTTAAGTCCGAAAGACTGACACTATAATCGAGTAGGAGGCGAGGGATTAATTCCCTCCCCGACCTCTCACACCACCGTACGTGCCGTTCGGCATACGGCGGTTCGTTAAACATGCTGTTTCCGATAATGTTCTAATAATGAAAATAAACC
>Ga0209417_1006025_pt1 | contig 12812 bp, 8 predicted proteins | sample RifGroF2_FD_184002 | JGI IMG/M metagenome (GOLD analysis project Ga0209417, IMG submission 184002) | Groundwater microbial communities from Rifle, Colorado, USA - Groundwater F2 (SPAdes) (version 2) | ecosystem: Environmental > Aquatic > Deep subsurface > Groundwater | place: Rifle, Colorado... | reverse complement strand
TCGCACGCTGGGTTCTGTGAGGGGCTTACCTTTCTGCTCCTTCGGAAAAGGAAGGTAGGTCTACTCGATGACCGATGAACTCAGATTTCTGAGCATCAACGAAATCAACGCTCTGTTGAAAGCGACCAGAGACGCAAGAGACCACGCAGTAATAGTTCTTTTCCTGACAACCGGCATCTTTCTAAATGAACTTCAGAACCTCCAACTTACAGACGTTGACTGGGACAAAAAGCTACTGCACGTCAAAGGCAGTCGGGAACGAGATTTGCCATTGAACACCCAAGCCTTTGAAGCTCTTGCACGTTGGACACAGCAAAGAATGACAACTCCTAACCCCGCCTTATTTGTAACCAACAAAGGAACTGTAAAGGAACTTTCAGCTAGAAGCATCGATCATCTTTTAAGAAAGTACGGTCAAAAAGCGGGCATACCGAAACCAGTGAATGTTCACCTGCTAAGAAACACCTATGCAATCCGACTCTTTGCCGAAGGTGCAACTGCTAAGGAAGGAGCCAAACTTCTCGGTATTACAGACTTTGAGTCCATCCATCGCTATGCTTCGACAAGCTCAGCACAAGCTAGCCAAGGTGACTCTGCTGACCAACCCACAACTATCCCAGACACCCGTGGACATGCGTCTCAACTCCTAAGCAAACTACTCCCAACAAAACCCAGCCTTCGCCAAGGCTACGGCGGGAAAGCATCCAACCTGAAGACGACCATCCGAACTAACCCGCAGGAAGTGATTTTTGGCAGAGGAACCCAGATAAAAGAGATTCGAGCACTTCTTCAAAAGGAACAATCCGTTTTGTTAACCGGCCAACTGGGCATCGGCAAAACACACCTAGCCAAGTATCTGAGTCGAGTGGAGACCGCCTCAAGAAAAAAAGAGAGTTCAGTTGAGTTGATTTATTTAATAAATCAACTTTAAAAATCGATTATTTAATACTAAGTATGAGTACAATATAAATGTTTGGTTATAGTAATACTGAGGAGTATCTCCAAAATATTCCAAACTACTATGAATTTCAGAACTAATATAATTTTTAAATTCCTGATCGTTGTTTACTTTGTTAGCAATACCATACATTCCGATAGCAAGATTGTTATGATAACCTAATGGAGTTGATGTAGAAGCACCGACGTAGGCTTCTGAAACATTATCAACTCCAGACATTAAATTAAATGAAACTAAAAGCTCTTTGACTTCGATGTTATTGTTCCAGAAATAATCCAATCCCAAATATAGCGGTACTCTAATAGTATCAAATTCATTACAATAATCAGGACCATAAGGATTGTCAAAGTAATTTGCCAAAACAAAATTATCTGAACTTGATGATTGTATCCATACCCAGTCAGCAATTGGATTTAGAAAACTAACTCCTGAATCATTAGCCAATAAAGCTTGGCTGTGGTTTAGAGCATAGTGCATAAATTCCAACCCATTCAGTCTAAGTTGATGCCAAGGATGATCAGGAAAAGCTAACGCAAATTCAGAAATGAATGCTGGATTAAAATAGGTTGGGGCATAGGCAACAGCTTTTATAAGGCCATTCTCATATACAATTGGCCAGTAAGGGTTTTCTTTCCCATCAGATGGCAAAAAGATGTAAAAACCATTAAAACTAGTTACCTCATATTGCCAAACCAAATCTTCGAAGTTTTCAGCTTTGCTCAAATATCCATTGTCTTTCCAAATCCCGAACTTAACTAATTGTTTTGCTTGAATCAACGCAAAAAGTACATTTAACTCAGTTTCTGAGGCAGATACATTTTTATTAGGATCGCTAAACTTGTTCCCATCTATCATTATTTCCCATGCATATAGTCCATGATTATTTAAAAAGTAAGTAAGTCCATTGAGAATTGCATCAAAAAAGTCCTGGTCATTAAACTGAACTGATAATAATAATGCATGGCCCATAGCCTCTGAAAAAGCTCTATTTGAACTTTGATCCACAATAATTGTACCAGACTCCAATACATGTTTGTATCTGCTTTTCCATCCATTCCATAAACTATTCTCGGTAGTTGTACGGTTGGTCAAAATTGAAATATCGCTCAGCTGCCGATTGTCTTGGTCAGCACTAAGTGATTTTATGCCACATCCGGAAAAAAAGGATGAAAGTATTAGAATAAATATTATATTTAACATTATTGATTGCATAATAACTCTCTCAATTCTTTTGCATCTGTTAGATATATCCATAAACCAAACCAAGCCCAATGTTGTTCAAAGTACTCCTCAGCGTCATCTCCAAATAAACCATCTTCATGATAATATTTTAAGATATTATTGACCATTAAAGAAGACATTTTCTGATCCTTATTAACTAAAAATAAAGATAAGTAGGCACCATTCATTCCAAACCTTTCTACATTCAATCCGAAATTTTCCACAGGCCATTTATTTATGCCATAACCTGCGTTGATAAAGCCTTTTTGGCTTAACGTATTTTTATAAAATTGATACATTTTCCCACTTAACATTTCCTGTGCTTTTGGATTATCCGTTAATAAATAATCTAATGACATTTCAAAAATTATTCGATAAGACTCCCATCCTGCAACGTAGTCTGGCAGATTGGCAACTTCAGATAATCTAAAATCAGTTATAGCTCCCTCTTTGCTAATTGAAACCCAATCGGGAATCAATGTTCCATCTCCCTGATAAGGTTGTTTGTCTGCATCATGCATTGTGGCTTGAGATGATGTTTTATATGTGTAGTACGCTGATGATATCATGCTTTCCCAGTCATGGGCTTTATCGACTTTTGCAAAAGTCTTATAAAATGCTGGGTGATAGTATGAGGAATTGACGTATGGATAAGAAAGGTCATTTGAAAGAAGAAACTTATTATTCTCTATAAAAAAGATGTCATCTATTTCTACTGATGAGTTAGCCATATTCGAATGGAAAATAACCTTATCAATTTTGTCCCATTGGAAATTATTATAGGGGGTCTTTGTAAATTTTCCATCAACCCAATGTCCAGACTGGAATGATTCCTGATTAAAATTAACCTTATAATCTTTCCAATTATCAGAAAACTTTATCTTTTTTTTACTAATTAATTTATTTCCTGAAGTATCGTGGATGATTATATAGTGCCCCCCTTTCTCCTGAAGTGTATATTGAAGTTTTTCTTTAATCGTTTCCGTGCCTCGTCCACGAAAGACCAATCCTGACTTATGGCTTAGATCTAATGAATCCATGTTAAGCCCAAATCCAGAACTACTCTCTGCCTTTATATTTTGGTTTGATTTCAAAAATAGTGTGTCATCTTTTGTGATACTTAAATCCCACTTTCCGTTTGGATAAGTAAACCATTTGCTAGATAAACCATAGTTAAAATTATCAATAAACCCGGGGAATTCTTTTATACACTTCCAAATATCAGTTAATATATTCAATGCCTCGTTTCGGTATTGAATCGAATTGTTTCCCCATTTTTTATCAGCTACCAATAGGGAAAAAGCAATTATTTGTTCCGAATCAGGAGCTGACTCTAAGCCACTTCGCCAAACAATATCACCATTATAGAGTTTTGGATCGACCCAAACGATACCCCCAACGCCACTTCCTGCTATATTCGGTGTGTATCTCCAAGAAAACAAGTGATCTTTAAATTGATCTGGCATGTTAATCCATTTCTTTCTTTGCCAATCATAGATTTGTTGTACATTTTTTCTCTGAATGTTTTTCTTTGCCCAACGAAAAACATCATTAAATGTTGCTTGGTCATCCATTAAAACCGCTCGGAATAGAGTATATGCTACCGTCTCGGAAAATGTAATTTTTTTACCTAAGCTTCCTTCAGAAATATCTACTTTATCTATAATTGCTGTCGGTCTACCAGAAGGATTAATATTGTTTAACCGGAATCGATGCCAAGTATCCTGTAAGATTTTATGAATCGTTTCCATATATTGCACTTTCCCTCCATTATTACAGGAAGCATTAACTTGTTTTTTTATTTGTTGAATTACTGAAAGTTCCATTTTTATCTCCTTATTTCAATTCCAAATTCAACAAGACTAGATTCTCGTTTATCAAAACTATAATCAATTTTTATAAAAGGACTGAATATTAGCCCATTACGTTCAAATATCATCTTTAACGAGGATCCCATCTTATTAGAGAGTGGCTCGTTTAATTCAATGTAACCATTGTAAAAGAGACCAATATTTCCATATATTTTATGATAGTTTTCTACTCCAAAAGAAATCCCATTGTTATGGAGTGTATCTAATCCTGCATAATGTAAGCCAAGCCTAAGTCCTGGCAAATTGGGTGAGCCGAATTCTTTTAACAGTTTATTCCTATAATAAAAATTGTAACGTACATCTTTTTTCCCATTTAACCTGCTTATCCTCAAATCATTCTCAAAGTCCAAGTGATCACTATCCATTAAATAGTTTCGAGTGTTTAAAGAGAACGAATAGTCATCATTATTAAGTAAGGTCAGACTTGTGTTATAGGAGTCGTTTACGCCATAAAATCCTTTAGAACCAAAGCTTACAAAAGCAGAATTTATAGGTTGATTACTATACACATCCTGCTTTATAAAACCTGCAGAAATATATAGATTTTTGTTAAGAAGTTGTTGTATATAGATAAGGTTATTTGAAATTTCTACTTTTTGGTTATACGAATGAACCTTATCAATAGCGGCATCTATATATTTTAAGTTTGCTAGTATCTGAGTTGTTTTTCCAGATGCGTCGAATTCTTTTAATTCACTATACAGTTTTTTGAATTTTGTTATTAAACCTCTTTGAACTGAAATAACTGCCAAATATGACAACATCGTTGAGTATTGATCTCTACTATAGTTCTCTTTAAGACTTAATAAAGCTTCTTCTGCTTTTTCTAATTCATCTATCTCAATAAGTAGTGCTCCTTTTATAAGTTGCATATCGTTAATCTGCAGGTTTAATTTTTTTTTTAGCCTGACCAAGTAATCTATTAAATCTAAAGCCTCACTGTATCGTTTTTGATTTTGAAGTTTTTCAATAAATCCAAGTGAAAAGTTTTCTATTTCTTTTGGATAAAGTATATAATATTCTGCAAGGAGATTCCTTAATTTCTTCATATCTGATTCTTCAAAAGAGATATTTGCCATGAAACTGAAATAATAAACGAACTCTTCTGGGGTTAATGATAGTTCGCATCTCTTTAGTTTTTCAGTCAACTCATGAAATAATTTTTTGATATTATTAGAATTTGTATTATTCGATTTAAATGCAAAATAATAATAACTTTTTTGTTGGGGTTTAAACGCTGGCTCTTCCTTTAACTTTTCTAAAAGATTCAACCAAAGACTTGTGTTTTTGTTATTAGAATTTTCATAAAATTTTATAATTCTTAGAAACAGGGATATTTTAAATTCAGACTCTGCTTTATGGATGCTGCTTGGAACAAAATTTACAACCATTGGTGATGAGGTCGACAAAGATTTGGCTATTTCATTAAGCGTGTTAATGTCACCTAAATTAATCAAAGATTCTATATAAAGTCTAGTACAAATATTATTAATATCTCCTAAGTTAGCACCAGATAGAACACTATAAAATTGAGATTTTGCTTTTATGAAATCACCTTTTAAAAATGATATTATTGCATTGGTAAAATTAACTCTAATATCATTTCTTGCTGCATTTTGTACTAAACGTTCTAAAAGAGACAGGTCTTTTTCTTCTGAGTTATTCTTAAGACTTTGAAATTCATTGGTTTCAATTCCTTTCTCTAAGATTCTCGAACATAATTCAAATGACAATACCGTGAAAGATTCCATAATAGTGAAGTTGTATTCTTTATCCATTTTATCTTTAATCTCAAGAAGTTTTTTGTGGATTGATATTACTTTTGTAAATTTATCATTATCATAGTTCCCCATAAAATTCTGTATTAGTAGAAGGTAGTACTCTGCAAGGAGATTACTATAGTTAATGTTTTTTGATGACATTGGTAATTTAACGTATCTTTCCAAATTATCTTTAAGAACAGAACTGTTGTTTATGGTTTTATTAAAATGGTCTTTATTTAATGCATATTCTAATTTCAAAATGTTGACCTCAGCCCTAAGCAAGTTATAATGTGTCTCCATATCAAATTCTTTAATTATATGAGGAAAGCTATGTATTCTTCCTGTTGGTATTGTTGTTGATTGCACATCTAAATTTTTGGCATGTTTTATATAAAAAACGTAGAGTTCTTTAGCTTTTCCAGCATCACATTCATTTTTCGTTGATATGAAGTTTGAATAAAAGTTATCGGCTAAAACTATTGCTATTTTTATAAGATTAATTATAATTTCTTTTGACTGAGGCAGTTGATTACCACCCAAGTATTTTTTTATTGAGTTGTATTGTAGATCAAGACCTGTTGAGTTTTTTTCATTCTTCATTTGATATGTTGTTGATTCAATTTTAATTTGGTTCATAATTTAATCTCCTTTAATTATTTTTGATGACACGCCTTTATTAAAATAATTCCATGTTCCGATACTAAGGGTTGTAAAAAATAGTAAAAATATTCCCGATACCACATTCATCATATTTGCTTGTGCCATCCCATAATAGGTTGATGTAAGGCCTGCAATCGAGAAAGCAGAAGTCAATATTGTATATCTTGTTTTCAAGGTGCTACCCAAGAAACTATCATCTACACGTTTAAAAACCCCTTCCTTGTCGGTAATAACAAAATCGCCAGTGGCTCTCTTGATCACCCCTTCATAGGCTGCCATTAACATCCTCTCCATCATGACAAACTGCATCCCAAGGTTAAGAAAATTTTCCTTTGGAGATACACCAAAATTTCTCAAGCCATTGAAAATATTTGCGATTGTAAGGCTCATTGCAAGTGGAAGCATATACATGAATTGGTCATATATAATTGGTGAAAAATCAGAAGAATGGGTGTAGGAAATCAGTGCGTTCAAAGCTAATGATAATGGCAGTGTCGTTGGCATTAGGAAAGAGCTGGTTGTCATAAAGTATTCATTCCATTGAATTTTGTCAAAAGCTCCTTTATATTTAAACAACTGATACATGGTTGTTTCAGATCCCTTCTGTCTGTTCATAGCTATTTCTGCATTTAAACCTTTCGACCAGCGATACAATTGAACATACATAAAATCCATAAGACCAAGCGGGCCTCTCCCTTTTTCAAATATTCCATGACTATAAGTTCCAATGTATCCGCGTCTTGCAAATTTTATTCCAGAACTCATATCTTCAGTTATCGTATCCTCAGTCTGACCATAAAGCCTTCCGCCGATAGAACTTATGTTTTGAGATTTTTTAAATAAATTAATTTTGTGTATGAAGTCGTGAATTTGTAGTATCGTAAGATCAAGCCCAGAACTCAATAGTGAAGAACTCTGCTTTCCTATCCAGGGAATACTATTTATTAAATTAAATGTTTTTCTTAAACCCGTATTCATATATTTACCAGAATTGTCTATTAATCGTTGAGTGACAACTTCCTTCTGCCATTCACTTCCCCAAATCCATGCATCCCGATGGAGGTATGTTCCTGAACCATTTGGAAATACGGCATTGTTTTCATGTTTTTGATTCATCATCAAGGAATAAAAATAAGTATTTAATGCATCTGCTCCGGCAACAACCGGATTATGATATAAGTTTCTTCCATAGTATTGTCTTGTTTGATTTAGATAAATTGTCGGATACTTTAAGCATTGACCGGCAATTTCATCCAAGTAATCTACATTGGTGTGTCGTCCGCAATCCATGTTAACAAAACCATGGAAACTATTATCTATACTAGGCTTCTTAGCAGTTATAACAAAGTATTTTAGCTGTTTGAAAGACTTGTCCTTGTCTGCAAGAACATTAAAGACTTTATTGACATCTCTAACTCCAGAGTCGATTAGCTTGGCTGATTGTAGAATTAAATTTGAGAATGGAACGTTTTGCATATTCCATTGAACAGTTTCCGGAATCCCTGTTTGGCTTATTAGCCTACTTGCAATTTCTGTAGCAGATCTAGGTAATAAGTTTATGGTGTAAGGATAGTGTTGTTTGCCAAGAAATCTGGTTAAATATTTTTGGGCATCATCAACGATAGGGATTCTGATAATCGAGGAATTATATATAAATTCTCTAACTAAATCAGATTTTGTTCTCGGAATAAGTTGCGGTGCACGTTTCATGTTTGGTTGATAAAGTGACCAGACATTACAAATATGGCTTAGTCTTTTTTTTAATTCTCTTTTTTCTATTGCCGTTATCGGAGTAGAATGTTCCTGAAGAAATCTTGCAATATGGCTTTTTCCTATTTCCTGTTCAATTTCCATGGAGCTGATAAATATGTTTGATAAATGTCTCATATTTATTTCTAAACTGATTTCTTTGATTGCCTGTCTAATTTTTGTAGCGATAGAGACATCAGCCCCACGATTTTTACTAAAGAAAATATCCATTAAATTTTGAGAGCATTGTTCGTAATTTGACCCGCTTAGTAGTTGTTCCCTTATCAGGTTATAGAGATCAACTACGGAATGGGACACAAAAAATGGGACTATTTCTCGGGAGATACGAGTTATAATATCTGGACATTGATGGACGTCAGTTGTGCCTGATTGTTCTGCTAAATAGGTGTTTAAAACTGTATCAACAAACATTTTAATTTGCTGTGGGATAGTATATCCGTACATTGCCCCATTTATTGCCCCGGCTTTACCTCCAAAGGCTTTAGAGTTATGCAACATTTTGATTTTTTTATGAGGTTTAAATGCTTGGATATTTTGTAGAGAGTCTTCCGTATCACCCCGTATGATCAGATTCGAAATTGATGAGATGAGGTTGATTTCAGTTTGCGAATTTTTCAAGACACCCTCTATCCCGTGATTTATTATATGTTTGAATAAGATTTGTTCATGAATATTCTCAAATTCCTGTTGAAGTTGTTGACTGAGAATAACTAAGTCATACTCAGAGATACTTTTCTCATCATTTTTACAATGATTTAAAGTATTTTTAATAAAGGAAAGTGATAATAGTTCTTCCCATGTACTTGATTGTAGTTTGGCAATTGTGGTGTTGATGCTTTCTTGGTTGAAATTTGCTTTAGTCATAAGACTCTTAATGCTTTCGATATTATCTCTATGCATAACAAGCACAGAATCATTAACCACCGTCTTAAAAGGTCGATAGTTAGTACATAATGAGAATAAGACAAAACGGTTTGCTTTCTCTTTAACAAGCTTGAATAATTCGTCTTTTTTCAGAGGATTCTGCTGAAGATAGTGGATAATCTGTTTGCCCCTTTTGTTTATACCCTCTTTGTCTGAAATACGATCAAGAAACAGACTTTCTTCAAGAGACTCAATATATCCATTTTTAAAGAGATCCTCAATATCAACAAGAGTACTTTTTAATTCGTTTACATAAATATTAAAAAAAAGATAAATATATTTTACTAAACGAGTATTTATCTTTGATGACTCATTAATTGATAATTCAATACTTCTTATGTTTGAAGCGGAAAGCCTTCTGCTATTTTGAAAAGTAAAATTGGTAATAAGTGCTCGTAGACTCTTTATATCCATTTTCGAAAGTGCTTGTAGGTTAGGTGCTCGTTTAATAAGATATTCGGACAAATCATGAGACTCCTGAGTGTCTAACGAACTACAGTTCTCAATGAGCATTCTTAACTTCTGACTATATTTGTTTTCCATATCTAATTCGTATAAATCCCAGAATACAACTGGAGTGGGTTCTAAATCATCCGAGTCAGTAGATATAATATCTTTAGAAAGCAGAATATTATGTAATGAACTATTCCAATCTATATATGGAAATGCCTGGAACAGGGTTTCCTGTTCACTAGATTTAGTAACAGGTTTCCTAAGTCTTTTACTTAAACAAATTTTGCTTGATTCTTGTTTCATTAATAAACAAAACTCTTTAAATAGATGATCTGGATTGGTATTCTTTAAAGCAGGGTTAATCGACACCGTTTGAACAAAAGAATCTTTTGATAAAAGCCATGTTGAATTATCTGCTCGGTATTCATTCTTCCATTCACTGTTTAATGTCTCTAAGTATTTAATTGGCAGAAAACTTGCTTTAATGAAGTGCTCTATTGTTTCTTTCAGAATTTCATCTTCATTAATGCCTATAGAATCTTTATCAGACAACAAATCCCACATTCTTTGTTGAATTTTATATCTGATTAACCATTCATCAGTTAAATTTTGAATAGATCGGTCAGATAGATTATATTTTGTGCCAAATTGTCTTACTTTTGCTCCAATTTCCTGTTCATGACCGAATACATTAAGAGAAGCCCACTCAGAAGAAACAATACGTACTATTTCATCGATGATTACTAAAATCTCTGATGAATAAGTATTCGTTTTAACTTTGTCACATAATTCCTGTAGGTTTTTAAACGTTTTAAGATCCAGTCCCAACGTTTCTATTTTTTTTAACTGAGAGTGAAACAGATCTCGTTTTGCTAGTTCAGCGATTTTTATATTATCTAAGGACTCTAGAATTACTTTTGAAAAATATTTCTGTAATCTTTCATATTCGCGAAGTTTCTTTATACCAATTTGCTCTAAATAACGTTTGCTAAAAGCCTTGCAGAAAGAATCATTGTTGTTATCTAAAAGAAACAATGCACCTTTGCCATATTTACAGAGCGTTCTCAATGAAGCATTCATACTTCCTTCAACAAGATCTGCAGACTCGCTTCTGGATGTGACCGTTATGGCTATATTTGGCTTTTCATTAATAGCTAACTGTACACTTTTGTGGTTCCAGTGAGAATTTTTTGAAGTTTCAGCAATCGAATTATTCAGGTACTTTAAATGCATCAACGCAAAAGACTCAACTCCAAAGGTTAGCAGATGTAACCATGGTATCGTTTCAGATAGCCACGCACTTGAACCAATCCACAACGCTTTACTATAGAGATATGTTTGAATAAGTGCATTTGTAGCAGAACAAAGATGTCCATAAGGTTTCTTTTTGGAACTAAGATTAATTTTGTCTGCATTACCAATTGCTATTATTTTATTCATGTCCTAGAGAGTCCTTTTTAAACATCAGCACGCCAACGGGAAGACCATCTTCAATAAAACGAACATTAGGGTTGTTAGAAACGATTCCCTCTCCAATGCTCTGCAAATCTTGGTGTGTGTAGCTATACTGGTGGTGAGAATACTTGTCGGGATTTTTTTCAATGGGAACTGAAACTAATAGAAAGTTGTTTGTAAGCTTTAGCCAATTGTTTATCCATCGATTGGGTTCATCCGGAAGGTGTTCCATGACATGGTTAACTGTTACAACATTATATCTTTGTCCACCGTTGTTTTTGATTAATGGCAATTCAAAAGATGATTCAGTGAGGTCATTTGTACAGAACCTTAGCCTAGACGGCATGTTCCCATTATAAAAAGAACGAATACCTTGGAATTGATGCTCATCGTTTACTTCGGTTGATGTGACCAATACTTTATCATTTTTTTAAAAATTTGATCTAAGAGGGCTGCAATATAAGATCTTCCTGCCCCAAGATCAATAACATTTGAATAACCATGATGATTAATTGTTTCCTGAATACAGTTTACAGTGTGGTGGTAAACCTGAGAAAACAGATCCGTATGATTGTAAGATACATTCTTATCAGCAACCAACTGGTAAGGTAATGTTTGTCCACTTAATAATCTTTTTACTTTTTTAATAAATAAATGATAGGTATTACTAAATATCTCGTGTCTGAGACTTGCATCAAAGGCTACTTTGGAGGTACCCGGGTGCTTAGCCATGAAAACTTGCTTAAACAAACCATCTGCAATGTGCCGATGATCATCTAGAGTGACGTCCAACCCGCTGTTTAGAAGTGAAAGATGAATCTTGTAGTACGTGTCTTGGTCAAGTTGAGAAAAATTAAAAGCGGGAGCAAGGAATGCCCTTCCATTTTCTTTAATGCGTATGGTTCCTACGTATCTTGATTTTACTTGTTGAAGACCTTTATAACTAATTTGTTTAGATAATGATATAATTTTATTCGCCATTTTGTTTCTCTCCTTAATACAATATAGTGCATAAATACATATTTGCGTTGTCATTATTAATATATTAATCTATCGACTTGTATACATTTTTGTTTCATTAAAATATATTCAAATATATTCAAATTTTGAACGATTTGTTAAACACACTTAATTGTATTTTCTAAAAATTATTACGCATTCATATGCTCATTAAGTTTCTGTACTTGCTCATCTTTAATGAGTAAACATAAAATATCTGACATTTTACTTAGAGTTTGATACATCTCATCACCGGTAACCTTGTTTGCTTTTTTTAGTGCCCGAGATACTTCTGTCAGAAGAGCGATTTCAGCTTGACTCATTAATAGACTATATTCCATTATTGCCTCCTTTTTTTCTGTTGATATATATAATATATCGTAAGTAGATTGATTTTAATTGCATCGATAATTATTAATATATATGAGAAAATCATAGATATAGCTACACATCTAATCTGAATGTATATAAAATCTATATATACTTGGGTTAATAAACAATTAATAGTTTAATAATTATTTAATATAAAATGTTTAAATAATGAAATAAAGGGCATATAATTAAAACATGCTATCAAAAAGATTCTATTACGATTATATAGAGTATTATTTAAAGAGAGCTGGAAAAAGCAAGGCAACTATTGCAAGAGAATTAGATGTTAAGCCTTCTTTAATAACGCAAGTCACTAAGTATAAAGGCTATTATCTGCCATCATTAAAATTTGAGGCATTTGCAAAA
>Ga0209417_1006021_pt1 | contig 12815 bp, 8 predicted proteins | sample RifGroF2_FD_184002 | JGI IMG/M metagenome (GOLD analysis project Ga0209417, IMG submission 184002) | Groundwater microbial communities from Rifle, Colorado, USA - Groundwater F2 (SPAdes) (version 2) | ecosystem: Environmental > Aquatic > Deep subsurface > Groundwater | place: Rifle, Colorado... | reverse complement strand
CAATATTTTTTGCAATATGGCGAGCAGCATAGGCTGCTGAACGGTCAACTTTTGTAGGATCTTTTCCTGAAAAGGCTCCGCCACCATGAGGTGCTTTTCCACCATAAGTATCCACTATGATTTTTCTGCCCGTCAATCCAGTATCCCCATGAGGTCCACCAATTATGAATTTACCTGTAGGATTTACATGGAATTTTGTATTTTCATCAATTAATTCTGAAGGAATCACTTCCAATACAACATTTTTCCAAATATCATCTTTGATTTGTTTTTGTTCAGCCTCTTCTGAATGTTGAGTAGAAACAACTATTGTGTCGATTCTCTGCATTACACCGGCTTCATTATATTCAATAGTAACCTGAGACTTCGAATCAGGACGCAAGTAAGGCATCAAGCTTGTTGTTTTACGAACATCAGCTAATTTTTTAACCAATCTATTTGCAAATACCATTGGTGCGGGCATATATTCTACGGTTTCATTTGTTGCATAACCGAACATCATTCCTTGGTCGCCTGCACCGCCCGGAGTAACACCCTGACTAATATCAGGTGATTGTTGGTTAATTGTATTTATTACGGCTACTGAATCTGCATCGAATCGTAAATGAGGTTCAGTATAACCAATTTCTCTAATAACGTCTCGAACAAGTTTTTGCAAATCAACATAAGTGTTTGTTGTAATTTCGCCACCAACAAGTATCATGCCTGTTGTTGCATAACATTCACAAGCAACACGACTTTGAGGATCATCAGTAAGCATAGCATCCAAAACTGCATCCGATACCTGATCACAGATTTTATCAGGATGACCTTCCGAAACAGATTCGGAAGTGAAGAAAAAGTTTTTGTTCATAATTTTATATATATTTAATATTTAATTTCAAAATTATTCTGTTTCTCTGGAATAATCAATCGAACTTGAATTTCCAACATTCAATTTTTGGAACATACCGTTTACTGTAGCATCATTGCCGATAATAGATTCATCCAATAATGAATTAGATACCGATGCACCATAGCTAATTATTGAGTTTTTCACAATACTGTCCTTCACTATTGCATCATCAGCAATAGAAGCATAAGGACCAATTACGGAATTTTCAATTTTGGCATCGTTGGAAATGAAGCTAGGTTGAATAATTACTGAACCATCAACCCGTACTTCTTCAACTAATCTGTTCAAAAGAAATTGATTTGTTGAAAGTAATGTTTCGGGTTTACCGCAATCGTACCACCCGTCAACGTTGAATGTTTTGAATTTTGCACCTTTATTCAGCATAATTTGCAAAGCATCAGTCAGTTGATATTCATTTTTTGTACGGATATTTTTCACAATCAAGTCATTCAGGGATTCTTCGAGTAATTGAGAGTTCTTAATGTAATAAATTCCAACAATTGCCAAATTTGACACAAGTTCCTGAGGTTTTTCAATTAATTTTGTAATTTTATTATGTTCATTTAAAAGTACAACACCAAATCTTCTAGGATCCTCAACATATTTAACGCCTATTGAGTTTTCATTCTCATCGAAAATGGAATTCAAATCAACGTCAAAAATTGTATCTCCAAGAATGATAATAAGAGGATCATTATTAAAAGTATCTTTTGCAGTCCAGATTGCGTGACCTAATCCAAGTGTTTCCTCTTGATGTACGAAATCGACTTCCATACCGGGATATTTCTTAGTTACAAAATCAATCACACTATCACCCATATATCCGGTGATAATCGTAGATTTTGTTACTCCTATTTTAACCAGCGAATCAAGAATATGTGCCAAAATCGGTTTTCCGGCAACGTTTAAAAGTACTTTTGGAGTAGTGAAAGTATGTGGTCTTAATCTTGTTCCAATACCTGCAACAGGAATGATTGCTCTCATATTTTAATTGTTGTTTAATATATCCATATATTAACGAAAATATAAACATTATATTAACAAGAAAATTAAAATTATTGTCTTAAATTCAATTAAAAAAGTTGAATATCGTCTTTGAAAGAAAGAGAACAGTTCTTTGTAAATTGGGGGTGAAATGGCTTCGACGGGGTGAAGGAGGTTATTTGTCGCATGTCGAGCTCAACCGGTGTTGCTCGTTAATAAAATCGGTTAATTTTTAAATGCCAACGATAATTTCGTTTTAGCTGCTTAAAAAAAAATAAGCTCTAACATCTTTCTTTAGTTTTTCCATTCGGATTTCTGAAAGGTGTCGCAAATAGAATGGATGGTGGAATTGTTGAGTCGGTGATTCCACGAGAAATTAGGCTCACAGCGCAAAGAGGCTTGTCAGTTTGCATACCTTTGCGTTAATCAAAAATTGACTAAGCATGTAGAAGCGGTAGTCAAATCACTTCGGACCCGGGTTCAACTCCCGGCACCTCCACAATGCGAAGACTTATCCTGTTATATATCAATCGATTGCAGATATATATTATTTTTTACGTACATATTACTTAAATTTATTATTCCAAATCGAACAAATCTAAATTATAGAAATTCCACAATTATCTACTTAAACTTGCATAAAAATACAAAAAATGATTACAAAAAGTGTTTCATAATTACTAATTTATACATTACAGCATTTTCAACACCATTTGTCATATAATCCACTACTTCAAGTAATATATATTACTATCATATATAGCAGATTTACTCATAAAAATGAAAAATTTGTATTACTGGAAATATATTTGTCCTAGTAAAGTATATATACAAGAAATACAAGAAGATACAGAATAATAATGTGATTATATGGATAATTTGAAAAAATATGCATTATATGTCATTCAAAACACAGCGAATATTGTTGAGATTTTCTGAAATTTTATGCTTAATTTGTTTTTTGAAGTTTATAAGTTTTCAAATAAATTAAGGTGATCTATATGTCGAAAAATTACTCATTGCTAATTTCTTGTATTTTCAGTATATTAGCGATTCTCCCATTGCATTTAATTGCAGAATTACCATCAGATTTACCCATTCCTATAATGGAGACATTGGACCGTCCTTCATCCGAAGCAATTTTCCTTTCTCCTTTTGGTCCATCGGCTCAGGGAACTCCCTATAGAAATTACTTAATGATTTTAGATACAAGTTTGGATGTAGTTTCATACAAGTTAGTACCGGATCAGGAAAACGGATATATTGGTTATCATTTCAAAGCGGAACCGAACGGATACTTATCCTATTTGAATAGGAAATTAGATGGAACAATCTTTTTGATTGATACAAATTATAATGTTATTCGTTCATATAAAGATACATTCAGCCTTTACAATCGGGTTAAATATTATGCTCATTATGATTTAATGCCGAATGGGAATACTCAGACTGTACTCTATAATTTCAAATATGAAGATATGAGCAAGCATTTTCCAAACGGCGAACCAAATGGTGCAATTTTGCAGGCACTTATCCAGGAATTGGACAAAGATAATAATGTCGTTTTCCAATGGAAAAGCTCAGATTATATTCCTGTAAGTAAAACACAAGATCCTCCGGCACCTAATATAGATTATTTCCACCCAAACTCAATGGCTCAGGATATGGACGGAAACATATTAATTTGCGCCAGAGATTTGTGTGCAATTTATAAAATAAATAGAAATACTGGCGAGATAATGTGGGTACTTGGCGGCAAGGATAATGAATTCAAATTTATCGGTGAAAATGAATCCAATGCTCCTAATTATTTTTCATATCAGCATGATATAAGGGTACTTCCAAATGGTAATATCACAATATTTGATAATGGCAGACAGCATAATCCACAATATTCTCGAGCAGTGGAATACAAATTAGACCAAGATGCCAGAACTTGTACTATGGTGTGGGAATATCGTCACGAACCTGATTACTATGCAGACCAGCACGGAAGCTGCCAAAGATTGATGAATGGAAATACTTTTATTGCATGGGGAACTTATTCTATGAATGGTTTAACCGCAGCTACTGAAATTACACCTGACAATAAAGTTGCAATGGAGTTTAAGTTTCCAGAAGGATTGGAAAGTCAATTCATTTATCGTTACCAATGGCCCGTTTGCCCGGTAATTGCTTCAGTAGAAAAAAGTGAATTGCTTGAATTAAATACATATAAGTTTGATACTTCTACTGATACGACAGGTATTTCATTGAAATTTAATCAATTAGATGCATTTGTATATAATAGATTTAAGGTCGTAAGATACGATTGTTCAGCAATGAATCCTTCTTTTGAGGGACGTCCGCCAATTATCATGCCATTTAGACTCGAAATATCGGGGTATGATTTCACTTCATTTGAAGTAGATTTGCAATGGAAATTAGACAAATACCCATTGATGGCAAATATGGAAAATTTAAATATTTATTACAGATCGGAAGTTGGAAATGGAACTTTCATCATGTTAGAAACAACATATAATTCATCAGATAATTCTCTCAATTGCTCTATAAATACAACCGGTGAATATATTATTGGATTCGAGAATTCACCCGAAATTACGCCTCCGCCAATTGTTTACTACCCATTCAACGGAAGTAAACCAAATATAAATCAACCGGTATCATTTGAATGGAATCCGAGGGGATATTTCACTGATAATCATGTGCAAGTCGCACTTGACACAACGTTCAATCAGATAATAATTGATACAAATCTGAGAGAGTTTAAAATGCTAAAAAGTGATTTTTCATTAAGTAATAAGTACTTCTGGCGTGTAAGTTCTTCCAATAATGCAGGTGAATCTGCTTGGTCAGAAATCAATAGTTTTGAAATGAGTAATCCATATTTATCCATGCAAATACCTAATGGTGGAGAAGTATGGGATACAACTGCACATATTATCCGCTGGGATTACAATTTGAGGGATTCCGTTGACCAATTCTTTAAAATCGAATTACTGAGGAACGACACCTTATTTATGGTGCTGAACAAAGCTAGATTTAGTGCTGTGAATGCATATAAATGGACTATCCCTTCATCAATTCCTGAAGATTCAACATATCAGATTCGGGTTACGAGCATTGGTGGAACAGAAGTTATAGGTGTCAGCGAAAATTACTTTACAATAAAAAATTCCACAACAGGAGTAAATGAATCGGGTGATGATAAATTAAATATCACTCATTTCCCAAATCCAGTTTCAAATTCAGTAACATTTAATTTCCGTACGAGTGAATTTGGTCTGACAACTATTATGTTATATGACATACTCGGAAATGAAGTAGGTAAGATATATTCGGAAATGCTATTGCCGGGTGATTATTCATTTAATTGGGATAATATTACTTTGCCAAGTGGAAATTATATATACCAGATAAGCAATAATGGAATTAAACTAGTAAATAAAATGACTATAATTAGATAAATAGAGTGGTTTTCAAGAAAAACAAAGAAAGACGCTTATATGGAGCGTCTTTTTTTATGTCAAAAATGTTTTTAAATTACAGTTCAACTTTTGGATCAGGTCCATATTCATTTGCTTGGCGTTGTCCTTCAGTAAACATAAGAATGAGCAACCAAATAGCACCAATTAATGGAATTAGCGAAATGAAAATCCACCAGCCGCTTTTACCGAGGTCATGTAAACGCCTTATTCCCACAGCTAATGCAGGGAGTAAGATAGCCAATGCATACAATGAATAAATTACAAAATATGTACCAATAATGTAATCAAGAATCGAAGCAAGAATCATGAAAATGAAATTGATTAATACAAACATCCAATATTCTTTTCTTCTAGCTCTTCCATTGAAATCGACGTATTGCTTTAATACTTTTAAATACCAATCCATAATAACTCCTTAGATAATTAAACAAAAGAAAACAAAAATACAATATGCAAAATACAAAATATTTTTAAATAAACTTTCATTTATTATGATTAAGTTTAAAACTCAGAATATTTACAAAAAAAAGACGCCCCCTTTGAGCGTCCTTCAACATATTGTGTTTGATTCTTTATTTATTTTATTATCTAATGATATTTAAAAATCTATCGAATCGAATTGTACTGAATTTATCGAATAATCTTGCTAAAGGTAAATTAGTATCCCATGACCAATAAACAATCATTGGAGTTCCGACTACATTTTCATAAGGGATAAAACCCCAGTAACGACTGTCAAGTGAATGGTCACGATTATCACCCATTCCGAAGCAGTAATTTCTTTCTACCTTGTATTTTGTAATGACCTTACCGTCTATTAAAATTGAAGTACCTGTGTTTTCTATTTCATGTCCTTCACGTCCAATGAAGGTTGCCCATTCTCTGTAATTTTCCTGTGTTAATTTAATTACATCACCTTCTTTTGGAATTCTTATTGGACCATAATTATTGCGTGTATAATTCATTCCTACTGGGAATGTGCGGAATTTATCGCTAGGGTCCTCATAATCAGAATAATCTATTACAGCATGTTCAGGTAAAGTAGATTCTTTACCGTTGATAAATAAATGATTATCTTTTATTTGTAATGTATCTCCTGCTGTTGCAACACATCGTTTTAGATAATATTGGAAAACGGGTGATTTAACTTCCTCTCTCATTCCGGGGAAGATAAATACAATTACATCACCTTTTTCGGGATCTTTAGGTGCTGGGAATTTGTAAAAGGGGAGAGGAATGTTGAAAAATGGTACAACCTGAGGGGTTGTAGGACCATAAATGAATTTATTTACGAATAGAAAATCACCTGTCATTACTGTATTTTCCATTGAACCAGTAGGAACAACAAAGGAAGCTATTGCAATACCGTTAATAATCATCACTACAACAACAGCCCAAAATATTGTTTTTATCCAAGACCAAAATTTTTCTGATGGTGTTTCTGGTTTTTTAGTTTCTTTTTTCTTAAAGATATTTTTAAAATTGAATGCCATTTTTCTATATATTTTTTTAATGATTTATTTCTATATTAATCGTCACCGATTTGCAAAACAGCAAGAAAAGCTTCTTGCGGGATTTCGACATTTCCTACTTGTTTCATACGTTTTTTTCCTTCCTTTTGTTTCTCGAGAAGCTTACGTTTTCTTGAAATGTCGCCGCCGTAACACTTAGCAGTAACATTTTTCCTAAGTGCTTTCACGTTTGTTCTGGCAATTGCTTTATTGCCAATTGCTGCCTGGATTGCAATTTCGAATAGTTGACGTGGAATTAAGTCCTTTAATTTACTTGTGAGTTTTTTACCCCATTCATATGATTTTGATCGGTGTACAATTGAAGAAAGTGCATCGAGTGGTTCGCCATTTATCAAAATATCTAATTTAATTAAATCACCTACAAAATAATCCAAAAATTCATAATCCATTGAAGCATATCCACGTGTTGCTGATTTTAATTTATCATAGAAATCATACACAACTTCACCCAAAGGTAAATCCCATGTGAGGTCAACTCTATTTGCAGAAAGATAAACAGTATTCTTTAGTACTCCACGTCTATCTAGGCAAAGTTTCATTATTGAACCGATATATTCATCAGGAAGTATAATTTGAATTCTTATGTAAGGCTCCTGAATTTCCTTAATCTTCACTGGTTCAGGTAATTGAGCAGGACTATCAATAAAAATTTCACTGTTATTAGTAAGCAAAACTTTGTAGCGTACGTTTGGAACCGTAGATACTAAATTTTGGTTAAATTCTCTTTCGAGTCTTTCCTGGACAATTTCCAGATGAAGCAATCCAAGGAAACCGCAACGGAAACCAAATCCAAGTGCTGAAGATGTTTCCGGTTCATAAAAGATTGCGGAATCATTTAATGATAGTTTTGCAAGTGATTCACGTAAAGATTCAAAATCATCGGAATCTACAGGATAAAATCCTGAAAAAACCATAGGTTTAACTTCTTTGAAACCGGCAATTGCTGTTTCGCACCTGTTTTTAAAATGAGTAACTGTGTCACCAACTTTTGTATCACTTAAAGTTCTAATATTTGGAATTACGTAGCCGACATTTCCTGCTTTAAGTTCCTTAGTTCGAATTTTTTTCATCCTCATGATTCCAACTTCTTCCACTTCATAAGCCATTTGTGTAGCCATAAAGTATATCTTATCACCTTCATTGATTTTACCGTCAAAAATCCTTAAGTTAACAATAACTCCACGATAATCATCAAAAATCGAATCATATATTAATGCTCGAAGCGGAGCATTTTCATCACCTTTAGGTGGAGGAATTCTTTTGACTATTTCTTCAAGTATTTCATCAATACCTATTCCTGATTTGGCAGAAGCTAGTAAAATTTCAGATTCATCACAACCGATGAGGTCCATAATTTCATGTTGTACTTTTTCTAAATTCGTTGAAGCACTAGGTAAATCAATTTTATTAATAATTGGTATGATTTCTAAATTATGGTCAATCGCTAGATATAAATTGCTTATTGTTTGAGCTTCAATGCCTTGTGTGGCATCCACTACCAGGATTGCACCTTCGCATGCAGCTAGTGAGCGGGATACTTCATAGGTGAAATCAACATGTCCGGGTGTATCTATCAAGTTAAGTATGTATTTGTTATTATCTTTGGCAGTATATTCCATTTGAATAGCGTGAAGTTTAATAGTAATTCCACGTTCTTGTTCAAGTGGATTATTATCAAGAATTTGATTATAAATCATTTCACGTTGTGTAATTGTGCCGGTCTTTTCAAGCAAACGGTCTGCCAGAGTGGATTTACCATGATCTATATGAGCAATAATACCAAAATTTCTAAAGTTTTGCATAAATTCATTTTTAAGTAATTACAAAATTACTGAATTTTCAGCAAAGAGTTAATTTTATTGAATTTTAATATAATTAGTAATGAAATTTTATCACTTTTACCATCAAGTTCTAAAAGAAAAACAATGATGATTTATCTTACTATAATTAGTGATACTTGAAATAAGTTTATTAGGAACAAATACTTTGAATTTCCTTAATTACTGCTTTTCTTTTTTTGTCATCTATATCCAACAAATCAAGAATTTGGGGATTTTGTAGAATTTTCGAACAAGTGACAATACTTTTTTCAAGAAGAATATGTTTTTCCTGTTTTGTAATTCGACTCAAAATTGTGATAGGGTATATTTTCAATCTCTCAATAATATCTGTCAAACCATTACCTTTCGGGTAATCCCAACCTAATAGATTCAATCCGCTACAATTGCCATAATCAATAGATTCCTGCGAAAATCTTTTATTTGTAACAACCCAACCTTGAAAAGTGAAACCATCAAAATCTGCAGAATTTTTCCTTTTTTTCACAATGTCGTCTATCCTGGAACGAACATATAACGGTACTTGTATATTAATATGCTTATCTTGATCCCGACTAAATTTACATTCAACTAAGTGTTGAATATTATTTTTCGTAGCAATCACGTCCATTTCATGAGTAATACAGTAACCTTCAATCACTTTGCCTACTTCAACTTCATATTCCTGCTTAGCAAAAATTTCCCCAATGAAATTTTCAAATGGATAACCGCTTGGACCTAATTCCATTATTGCATTTTTAATTTTATATTTCAATGCAGCAGCAACTTTCTGTTTCCTTAATAATGAAAATGCATGGGAATAAATTCTTTTAGTTGAAATTCCCGGATAAATCCAATTTGCAATATCATTTACTATTTTTTTAGAAATATTTGACTCTGCACCGGCTCTTTTGAGAGAAGCTTCTAATTTACTCACTTCGAAAAACTCCTCATCACCGGAATTTTTCTTAACTAAAATTGCTTTGTTTTTTTTTGTGCTCATTTGAAATTTACACAACTCTTTTTTTAAAAAATAATCTTGATATTAAAAGTAAAATTACAAAAAAAATATAATTGGTTAGTTGTTTTAAGAAAAAGAAAAGAAGAGAATTCCCATAATATCAAATATAAATGTAAACATGATTAAAATTTACATTAATTATTTGTTTTATTCACAATTAATTAGTAAGTTGTAAGTAAGAAATTTGGTGAATGCCAAAAACATTTTTAACATGATGAAAAATTACAATAAAATATTATCTGCAATAAATTCTGAAGTGGGCGTAAGAAGGGCTTATATGCTTATATGCTTATATGCTTATATGCTTATATGCTTATATGCTTATATGCTTATATGCTTATATGCTTATATGCTTATATAGAGACGTTCTACAGATATTTTATTGTATCGAAACCGCAGAAAAATCTGAGCAGAAATCAGATTGTAATTACAGAAAAAATAAAAATTGCCAAAGCATTTTTGCGTTCAAACTTATCCGAAAATTATATATTATTAATGATGACTTTGCTTTCGACATACGTGGGGGTGCAAACTTGCATTGGGTCCTTACACATAAATTAATGTAGTTTGCAATACCCCCACCACAGACTTAAAATAAGCTGAACTGAAAAAAAGTTTTATTTTGAATAATTTTTTAAATGAAAATGGAGCCAATTATGTCGAAATTAAATAAAATTATGGCATTAATAGTTATAATTTTTACTACATTTGTTATTGTTCAAAGTGAAACTAAAGCAGCGTGCCCTGATGGATTCACATCAATAACAAAAGTAGTTACTGTTGGTAATTGTGATTATGATGTATTCTTATGTGTTCGTTGTCCGTATGGTCCTGTACCAGGTGAAATTCATTTTACCGGTTATACTTTATCCAATCCAAATTGCATTAATTCATTAAATATGAATCAAGTATTTGACGGAATAAAAGCAGCAATTTCGGTCTATCCGTTCATCCAGGATTTATGTGAACAATTACAAGCACCTCCTTGTAATGAAGCTCAGGAAATGACTTTTTGGTGGTACAATTGCTGGAATAAAGAGTTAGTTGATTATTTCGGTGAGGACCATATTGTTTACAATGCTTGTGAGTATAATACATATTGTAAGCAGGTTATTAAATATTGTTGGAATGGAAATTCTTTTAATGAAACAATAGTTTCAACCAATCAAATTGGGACTCCAACTTGTCCTGTAGAGGTGCCACCAGATCCAACTCAATACAATCAGCCAACAACTTGTTTTAGAATAGATACACCATGCGATTAATTTTTTTCAATCAAAGGAACCACTTCATTGTGGTTCCTAATTTAAATGAGGAACTCAATGAAATATATACTTTATTTAATAGTAATTTTTACGATGTTTGCATCTAATGCTTTTTGTAATGTAGCAGTTACTCCAATTATGCAATATTATTACAATATTTACCCACACAACAATCAATTATTTCTTTTAGCGAATTTAGGATTTATTTCTAAATATAATCTTGACACAAAAGAATTTTCCCATCAGAAAATTTTCAAGGGTGGAAGGACGTTAAACTTAATAGAAAAAAATGAATTAATATTTTTGTTCAATGTAGGCGGACAAGCGGCTATTTCAAGTGACAATGGAATTAATTGGGAAATAAGACAATTGCCAAAAAATAATATAATCTCGGTAATAAGAGTGGATGATAATTTCTTATTTAGAGATAGTAACTCAATCTTTCTCACTGATAATAATTTTAATTTAATTAAAGATTTTCAATTATTTTCTCCTCCAACGAAAAACAGAATTGCAAGCTGGATGTTTTCCTCTGATTACACTAAATCAATGTGCGTATTCAATAATCAAATAATTGTTGAAGCCGATTCAAATCACCTACTGAAATTCAGTAAAAATCTTGAACTCATTGACGATATCAATGTTAGACAAACAATTCTTTATGATTCTTCTTTAGTATATGCACCAAGCAACTTTATATTATTAACTGATTCAAATGATTTGTATATAAATTATTATCAGACTACTAATCAATCAATTCCAGTTGATAAAATATGGAAAACTAATGATTTGATTAATTTTACTTTGGTAAGTTGTGATAGTACAATGTATAATAAATACCGTATTCAGGATGGAAATTTTCAAAAAGTTAATATAACAGATTCCCTTTTTATAGATGCCAACTATTTTTCCCTATCAGTTTACCAAAGTTCAGGATTTAGCGTACAGCCAAATTCGACTTATTGGAAAGATTTTATACAAATTGGGAACGAGATGTATTTAGTTGGATTGAAGGGATTATTTGAGAAAGTAAATCTCTTGGATAGTAGTATTGTTCTAATTAATGAAAATATTCAAATAAGCAGTATATACAACCCAATTATTATTGATGATAATAATGCAATTTTCTTATCTGGATACAATTATCAAAGAGAAAAATATATTCAGCCTTACTTTTACAGAACTCGAAATAAAGGTTTGACGTTTAATTCTACAATAAAAAAAGATAATCTCGGTTATAATGATTCACTCAGAAAAACACATTTTTATTTGTATCTTATTGATTCCTCAAATTTCAATATTACTTTATTAGGGAGAAAGCATTTTCAATCTACAGCTACAGCCATTTTTAATACAAGCGATACTTTAAAAACATTTGAAATATTTGATACTGAGATGGAATATGTTACTAGATTTAATAATCTCTTGGGTTCTTATGCAAATTTTGATTTCAGACAATTTCGTTTGAAACAAACTATGGAAAATAATTATTGGATTGAACCATCCAGAACATCACCATGGAAGACAGTTTTTACCTCATTCCGTGTTACGGATCAAAATTACAGAAATAGTTGGTATTATTTAGATACTAATAAAATTATAGATTATGTTTATTTTAGAGATACAAATAATTTTGCTATCCATTATGCAAATCTATTGGATTCGGCAAGAAGTTCCTTAAAATATACAACTGATAGAGGCACAAATTGGGTAGATGTTCATAATTATGATGTGTCTGATACATTACGTGGTTTATATGACGTGAAATTAAATAATAGAGATTATTTAATTCTTTTCCATCAAAATACTA
>Ga0209417_1006020_pt1 | contig 12816 bp, 10 predicted proteins | sample RifGroF2_FD_184002 | JGI IMG/M metagenome (GOLD analysis project Ga0209417, IMG submission 184002) | Groundwater microbial communities from Rifle, Colorado, USA - Groundwater F2 (SPAdes) (version 2) | ecosystem: Environmental > Aquatic > Deep subsurface > Groundwater | place: Rifle, Colorado... | reverse complement strand
TTGAAAGCGGCTGAACTGGCAGTCAGCATCATCAACGGAGAACGCCCCGATAAACTGCCGGTGGTAACATCCAACCTTTCCCGGCCGATGTTTGATGACCGCGTGCTGAGAAGGTTCGGCATAGACCCCGCCAGGCTTCCGGCAGATGCGGTAATAATCAACAAACCACCCTCAACCTTCGCCATTAACAAGAAGGCATTCTGGCTTGGGTCCGCCTTCACGCTGTTCTGCATCATCGGCCTGACCGTTCTGTTTTTTAATATCCGCAGGCGCAAACTGCTTGAAGAGATGCTGCGACTCAAGATCGACCAGTACCAGGAGTCTCAGGAGGAGCTTCAAGCCACCGAGGAGATATTGCGGGCCCAGGTTGATGAGTTCATGCAGAGCCAGGACGAACTCCAGGCGACCGAAGAGATGCTGAGGGAACAAATCAGTGAGTATCAGACCACCCACGATCAGCTGCAGGACACCAAGGAAAAACTGAGAATCCAGCTGGAGGTGGCTGAAGAGAGTTCACAGAAGTTCAGAGCTGTTTTTGAGTACTCACCGATCACGGTGGCACTCACCACCCTGCCGGAAGGGACTTTCAGCGAAGTGAATCAGGCATTCATTGACATGTTCGGTTATTCCCGTGATGAGGCCATCGGCAGGACCACCGTCGAACTGGGGGTATGGCTACACGAGCCGGACCGGGAACGCTACCTGCAACTGTTAAAAGCCAACGGCCATGTCTACAATTTCGAGACCGAAATGCGCCGCAAACCGGGTGAAGTGTTTAGCGTGCTCTTTTCCGGGGTACAGCTGGAGATTGCCGGAAAGAGCTCAGTTCTAAGCGCGGTAATGGAGATCACCGAACAGAAACGCCTGCAGAACCAATTGCTCCAGGCGCAAAAAATGGACGTTGTCGGTCAGCTGGCGGGTGGCATCGCCCATGACTTCAACAACATGCTGGCCGGAATCATGGCCGCGGCCGAGCTGTTGAAACGGCGATTGGAGCATGATGACAAAAACAGCAAATTGGCTGCAACCATCATCGAAGCCGCTACCCGCTCGGCAGACCTGACCAGTGAGCTGTTGACCTTCTCGCGCAAAGGAACTGCGGTTTCAAGCCCGATCCGCATCAATGACACGATCATAGCGGTCATGAGCCTCCTGAAACGCACGATTGACAAGCAGATACAGCTTACAAGCAGACTGGATCAAGGCAATCCGGTTATAATGGGCGACCAGACCCAACTGCAGAATGCACTGCTGAACCTGGGTGTCAATGCCCGCGATGCCATGTCGCAAGGTGGTACGCTGACCTATGCGACGACAGTCAAAACCCTGGATGAGGCTTCCTTTCACAGCATGGGCATATCCCGCGCGGCCGGCCGCTATCTTGAAATCACCGTGTCCGACACCGGAGACGGCATGACAAATCAGGTTTTGCAACACATATTTGAGCCTTTTTTCACCACCAAGGGAGTCGGAAAAGGCACCGGCCTCGGCCTGGCGTCTGTGTACGGCGCAGTCAAAAGCCATGGCGGCGAGATCAGCGTCCAGAGCCAGCCCGGCGCAGGTTCCGTCTTCAGAATATTCCTCCCTCTGGTTTCCGGAGATCCGAACCGACAGAACATCCCGGATGAAGCGGTCGGCGGCAGCGGAGGCATTTTGCTGGTGGATGACGAGGAGATGCTGCGCTCGGTCGGCCGGGATCTGCTGGAAGACCTGGGTTATACGGTCTTTCTGGCCAAAAACGGCGAGCAGGCCCTGCAAGTGTTTGACGCCCATAGAGAAGAGATCTCACTGGTGATACTGGACATGATCATGCCGAAGATGGGTGGAAAAGAGGTCTTCCTGCGCCTGCGTGAGCAATCACCAGATCTGAAGGTGCTGTTCTGCTCCGGATTCAGCCGTGAAGGAACCGGCGATGAGCTGGTAGGACTGGGCGCCAACGGATTTATTCAAAAACCGTACAACCGCAACGATTTGAGCCGGAAAGTATCTGAAGTTCTGGGAAGCGCTTGATGGGTTTTGCGGAGTTCATATTCTGCAGAATCATACAATACATAAACTCATGTATAGCTTTTCAGTTGTTTGCGCACTGTCAAATAATCAGGCACGTAACAACTGACCATCCTCCAAAAATCAGGGCCGTGGTGTCGTATCTTAATGTGGCAAAGTTCGTGGATGATCACATAATCAAGACAGGCTTGAGGAGCTTTTATAAGATTCAGATTGAGGGTGATTCGCCGTGTTCGGTAAGAATAGCTACCCCAACGCGTTTTCATGGAGCGAATGGTTATGGGCGGCAGAGGGATTCCTTCTTCCAGCATCCGGTGGTGGCATTCGATTGACCGCTCATTCACGGCATCAAAAGCCTGTTTCCGGTACCAGCGATCAATCATCCTTCGAACATTCTCCTCTGACAATATTTCTGGCGCAGTCAGAATCAGGAGATCATCGTGCAAATGCAGTGAGCGCCGAAGTCCCTTCGTAAACTCCAGTCTATAGGCATTTCCTTGATACATGAAAACGGCACCTCGACCAAAGTCCTGAGGCTTTTGCGTTGGCTGTGCATCCAGCTTTTTCCATTCAGTTAACACCCATTCCGCCCGGCTTGCGACAAATGACCTGATGTCTTTGACTGATGTACGCAGTGGCACCCGCACTGACACAGATTTGTCAGGCCGAACCGTTATGCCTAGCGTTTTGCGATGTGAATGGCACCAACCGTAGGAGATGGCAGCGCCACCACACGCAACAGTGTCATACTTGATCTCATCGCCCCTGGATTTCAAGGGTTCCTCGCTTAATCCAGTCAACAATGTAACCTATGGCATAGAATACACCCATGGGCACTAACCAGATGATAATGCAGAGCAAGATGCCTAAAGATTGCTTTACCGGAAGACTGGAGATGGCCTCACGGTACTTTTTATCGATCTTTTCAAAACCCGCATTTCCCTCGGGTCCAATGCGATGTTTGGAGCGGATAGCCGCTATCCAGGCGGAATATCCTTGTGAACGAGCAATTTCGAATATTTTTCGAGGGGATTCTCCGACATAAGCCATACCGTCGTATCGCCGGACCTCCTCTGTGACGGAAAACACCATGCGCCGCTCTATGCTCTCCCGATCAGGCATAAGCAGGTGATAGCCACCTGCAATCATGAACAAGTATATGAGTCCTGAAACCAGCCAGAGCCGCTGCCAGGGTTTGAACCGGCGCTTTTGAGGTTCTGAAGCTCTCCATGTTCCAGAAGAGGATTTATTGAGGGATACTTCGGTTGGGGACTTACTCTTTGGGCACATGCGGGTATTATGGTATTTCAGAGATCGTAAGTGCAAGTTCAAATATGCACTACTGTTCCGGATTATTTTTTGAGTTAAACCAGCGCCTCAGCAAACCGCTTAAATAGTTAATGCGTGAAGGGTTGTCAATCTCCATTAACACGATACTTTTCGCAAAAGTCGTGAAAATAACAAAGCCATTTCAAATAATCGGCACAGTCTTCTTCTTTAGCCCTGCTTTTCATGAGATGTGATCGATCGCCTGAAACAACCTGCCCCGAAAGCCGGATCACCGTCTGTCCTTTGCTTGATTATTTTAATTTACAGCCTATCAATGTATGCGTATATTTTCAGACTGATTCGCAGTACACAACTCGAATCACGAATAGCAACGCTGTAGAATTACGGGCAAAAGCAACTTATATAGGTTGCCCGCGAGGCCACTTATATGGGCAACAAATAACCTATATAGGTGATAAGTAACTTATATAGGGTTACCGTAGATGAACGAGTTGACATGATTTGGAATAAAGAAAAATGAATAAAAGTAAAAAACGACAATTTGCTTCCAAACAAGAGGCGTTTTCAAACCTCTATTTGTGGGTCACCATACCTGTTGCATCTATTTTTTTAGGATTTTTCGCAGTCAGTAGAGCCAGCCGCGCATACCCATTGTCAGATGAGATAATTAAGCAAGGATTTTATGTAGCTTTACTCCAAGCACTAGTGGTTAGTTAGTGTATACGCGTGCTTTAAATTATTCTGGGCAGTTAGAGCAATATACAGAGATGATTTTAACAACCTTCCTGAGACATCCACAGTGATCTGTTTAAAGTGCATGGAGCCAACAATCTTTGATGACAATGACGGAATGACATGCAGTAAATGCGGTGGTGAACTGGAAGAACTTCGTGGTTTCTATGACCGCCACCCTGAGTTCAAGCAGTAAATGCCAACAGCGGCGTAGACACTGACGCAACAATAATCGTCGCGCAGGTCACGCCGCGACACGTTGGAAGGAATAAGGATGACACCAGAAATTCCAAAACCTGATGATCCTGTAACTCCATGGTTGCTGAAATGGATTTTCTTACCATTGTTTGGCGGTGCCCTTTTAATTGCTTTCGGAGGAGTCCAAATAAATTCATGGAAATGTAATAGGGAAGCGAAAAGACAAGGATACATGCAAGGAAAATATATTCCACCAGATAGAGTAGGAGTCGGTGAAGCATGTATTTGCGAGGAGATATTGAGACCAGACGGAACGGTGGATTCTACCGCAAGATTAGTCATTGACCTGGAACACAGGAAACAATCTTGGTGAACAAACCTCTATGCTGCCATCAAAAGTGGCTGTACTTGTTGCACCCTCTGTACCATCGCTTTTTGAGCGGTCTTGAGGTCATAGCTGGTCTGCAAGTTCATCCAGTAGGTAGGTGTCTGACCAAATACTTTGCCGAAAAGAACGGCCAGCTCTGCCGTAACAGGCCGTGAGCCTCTGATAACGTGAGATATTCGCATGGGTGAAACGCCAATTGCATGAGCAAATGCGTTCTGTGACAAGCCAAGCTCATCAAGTATTTCTTTCAGGAATACCCCTGGATGTATGGGTGGAAGCCCGTTTTTGATAGCCATAAAGTTTCTCCTAGCCCAGATAAACTGGACGAAATCCTTTTCTGTTTAAAAATACAGAAAATTTCTAACTTACTAATGGTAATCGGTGATTTCGACGTCAATTGCTTCACCGTTGGCAAACCGAAAACATATTCGCCACTGGTCATTAATCCTGATACTCCACTGTCCCGCTCTATCACCGGAAAGAGTTTCCAGGCGGTTTGACGGAGGTATCAGCAAATCCGTTACCTCGCTTACATTGTCTAATTGCGTCAAACGCATGATCGAACGAGTGATGATTTCTGGAGGAAGTTTATTGGACTTCCCTGTCGTAAAGAGTTTTTCAGTTTTTTTGTTCGCGAATGACGAAATCATGAATTCAATATAAACAATTTGTTTACAAGCGTCAAGTCCTTAAAGAAAAAGAGTATAATGAAGACCTAACTCCCAACTTGCGGCACGACCCGACCGCCAAAAGAACCGGTCGGACGGGCCAACCTTATGAACGTTAGGCAGGAATGAGAATAAAAAAAGAACCCGAGAATAAGGCGAGGGTGTCGTAGATATACAAAGAAGGAACGACCGGGAAGTCAACAATAGCGTGGGTTTCAGGCAAGAGATTGCACGGAAGGTTGCACAAAGTCCAAAATATTAAAAAAGGCACCCACCTTTTATCGGTAAGTGCCTGAATTTATGGCGCGCCGAAACGAATGATAATCAGTACTGGGAAATCAACATTGATATCAATGAGATATGATTCTTTGCTAAATCAAAAACGAGCGAATGCGATGTGAATCATCTCCATTAACACGAAACTTTTCGCAAAAGTCGTGAAAATAACGAAGCCGATTTCAGATAATCGGCAACATAATCTGCAACATCGTCTTCATTCGCCCTGCCTTCATGAGCTGTGACCGATAGCCTGAAACAACCTGCCCCGAAAGCCGGATCACCGTCTGTCTTTTCCATGGATATTTTAATTTACAGCCTGCCAAAGGATGCGTATATTTCCGAGAAGATTACCATTTCTGTTTCACCATCAATATACTTGTGAGGCGATCGATGAATTCTAAATTTTCACTTCCAATTCTTTTATTATTTTTTGTCACTTCGTGTAGTGGTGGTGGGAGTCAAACGTCAACAAGTTCAAACAACTCTCCACCTATTGCTGAATTCAGTATGCCAACAAACGCATTTAACGGAGTTACTGTTAATTTCGATGCTTCAATGTCAATAGATAGTGATGGAATCATTTCAACATATTCCTTTGATTTTGGTGACAATTCTCCGATAATAACTCAGGCAAGCCCTTATTTTTCACACAGTTATAATTCATCAAGGACTTACTCCGTTACTCTAAATGTCACGGACAACCAGGGTTTGTCTAAAACAGTATCCAAACAGATAACAATCTCAAACAGCTCTCTACCAATAGCTGACTTTAGTATGCCATCCAATGCATTAAGGGGCAGTACGCTAAATATCGACGCATCCTTGTCTAAAGACAATGATGGAAACATTTCAACTTATTCATTTGATTTTGGAGACGGCACTCCCACAGTAATCCAGACATTTCCTGTTTCTACGCATAGTTATAGCAATACGGGAACATATTCGGTTTCTCTATTTGTTACTGATAACCAAGGGTTATCATCCAACACAGTTTCAAAGCAGATAACTATTGGTGTTATCGGTTCTACACCAGTGAACATCTCCAATTCGACAGAGATTTCTCAAGCACCCACAATGGTATTGGATAACAGTGGCGCAACAAATCTAATTTGGTATGAGTATGGCGATACAATGTTCTCTCGCTCAGTTGACGGCGGTAGAAGCTTTTCTCCAGGAAAGTATGTTTTCCCAATAATCCCTGGCTACTCGAAAAGTGAAGCACAGATTGCATTGGCTACCAATGGAATACATGTTGTTTCTACAATGTTTAATAATATGGTCGGTGGAGCAGAAATTGTTTATGCAAGATCAACTGATGGAGGGGCTACTTTTTCTTCACCGATGTTTATTTCCAGTATTGATTCACTTAACTCAACTGTACCATCAATTATAACAGATGGTGGGAGTAGGGTTGCAATTACCTGGCATGATGTTGATGTTAATTTAATCAGTCAAGCCGGTGGGAATTTTTTTATCAGATCTGATGACGGAGGAAACACATTTACAACGCCAATTAAGTTAACAGACCCAGGTTCATTTGTTGGTAACATCGCTATGACAGACCAATATACATATATTGTCTATCAAACACCTATTGGCCAATTCTTTAATCAAACACAGATATTTTTTTCTAGATCTAATGTAGGTTCAACAAACTTTACCACTCCGGTTAATATATCAAATTCTTCATTGCAAGCTTATGGGCCAAAAGTTAAAACTGATTCTAGAGGTTATATTTATGTATTTTGGTTAGAGGCTTCGGATAATTCCGATCAAAGAATAATGTATACGGTATCAGCAGATAATGGTATTTCCTTCAAAACTCCATTAAAGCTCACAGATCCATCTCTAAATGCCATTTGTTTTTCCTTGGCAACCGGGAGTATAGGTCAAGTTTATGTTGCTTGGTCCACTGGTGACCTATTTTCTAATAATTTCAATACATATTTAAACTATTCAACGGATGGTGGAGTAACTTTTTCAACATCTCTCAAAATGCCGGCAATTACTAATGAAGGGAATTGCCCGAAAATAATTGATAAAGGTTCTGGACAGCTTGGGGCCGTATGGAATAGTCCGTTTTATTCGCCTAATCACATAATGGGAGATATATTTTATAGTAATATTCAAGCTTCACTTCCATGAAATATATAAAACTGCCTCGTCAGCCCAAGCTGTTAACGAAGTAACAAAGAGGTCGCGGCACCAGCGCCACTGTTTCCAGTAGCACAGCAGTAGCACAGCCGTATTCTGCGCCGTATCCAGCCGTCTATTTCCGGGATTTCACGGTAATATGTGATTTTTCACGAGCATTACGCACCTGTTTTTCACGACCATTCCACCAGGCCCGGCGCTCTGAATTCGCCTGGGTAAAAAAACTTTGGCCGCTTTTGGCACAATGTTACTGCGTGACCGTGAGAACAGTACACACTCAGCCACGTTGGGTGATAAAATGAGAAGAATGAAAGTAACTCCGAACTTAATGCGCCATAGACACATTATCTTCTTGAAATAACATGCTTTTCCCAGTAAATTACTAAATATGATAAAAATGAGGAAAAAATACAGTTGGATCGATATTGGAGATGACACGAGACGGCAGTACATTGATGCACAGTCCGCTTTTTCCGCATGGGAAGCTGCATATAAGGACATGTTGAATGTTCGCGGAAGTATGCGCTGGAAAAATCAGAATGGTGCAGATTACCTGATTCGGGTGTCTACGAGTGGCAGTAATAAAAGTTTAGGGCCTCGTTCCGAGGAAAATGAAAAAATTCATGATAGTTTTGTAGCCCAAAAAACTGCAGCAAAGCAGCGTTTCAGTGATCTGACAGAAACACTGGAACGACAGCAACGTATGAACCGGGCGTTATTTGTAGGTCGAGCTCCTCGTGTGCTTGTTGATATTTTGAACAGATTATATAAAGAAGGCATCTCTGAATTCTTCATAGTCATTGGTACTCATGCATTATATGCTTATGAAGCAAGAGCAGGCGTGCTCTTCGGTGAAACCGAGGCCATGGCCACCCAGGACGTCGACTTTTTGCTCGATGAGCGAAAACGAATATGCTTTGTGACAAAAATGAAGCATGCAAACACTTCTATGCTGAAGTTAATACAAAAGGTTGACCCGAGTTTCAGGCTGCGAGAGGATCAAAAATATACTGCCGTTAACAGCAAAGGGTTTGAAGTTGATATTATTCGCAGAGAACCTGAAGATGGTGACCCTCATCCTATGCGCCTGACGGACGATGAAGATGATGAGTTTTATGTAGTGCCCGCTCGAAATGCAGGTATTCTTCTGGATGGGCCGCCTTTTTCAGCAATTATTGTTTCTGCCTCCGGGCATATGGCCAGAATGAATACGATCTCCCCATTAACGTTCATCCAGTTCAAAAAATGGATGGCAGGACAGGCCGAGCGGGACACGATGAAACGATCAAGGGATCTTCTTCAAGCAAACCTTGTCGAAGAATTAGTAAACGAATATCTCCCACAACTTCTCACTCAGAAAAGTTAAAGCCCTGGAGTTATCAGGGTTTTTTAGTTAGCTGCCTCAGAAACACCCAAGCACGGGCGGCGCTTGTCTTCGATTCACTCCGCAAGTGCGCCCTTAATGCGGGTTTTCGGATGAGTGCCTTCAATTATTAATCAAGGAAATCGTTTTGACCGGTAAGGAAGTGCGTGAAGAGGGAGACACCCGCGCGCTGGTTGGAGCAATACGTTTTAAGGCGGAAAAAAAAATCCGACAACTGATTAATCAGTTATCGGATTCAATGAAGTTTGGCGCGCTTGGAGAGATTCGAACTCCCGACCTACGGATTCGTAGTCCGTTGCTCTATCCAGCTGAGCTACAAGCGCATGGGAAAAAAGTTTATAACCTACTGTTCACAATATATCAACCGTTTTTTTGCTTAAATTGCAGTTTTTACCCTGCGGGGTTAATTATAACTACCCAAACCCATCATTTTCCGCTAGTATTTTAAAATTGTGACATTTTGAATTTATAATCGAAGGCCAGTGGTCAATGGATTATTTCATAGTTGAGGTGAGCGAGGCTGAAGTAAAGCGCGAACGGGACAAATCGCGCGACCTTCGCAGGAGCCGCTGGTGGCAGAATCGGCTGGCACTGGGAATTTGCCACTATTGCAATCAGAAGTTCAGCTCGGAAGAGCTGACAATGGATCATCTCGTACCCATATCCAGGGGCGGCAAGGCCTCACGCAACAACGTGGTTCCGGCCTGCAAGGAATGCAACAGCCGCAAGAAATACTTGCTTCCGATTGAGTGGGAGGAGTTTATCAAACAGCAACAGGATTCGGAGCCGGTAAGTGAGTGAACTGAAAAGCCGCTACAAGGTCGTCATCTATGACTGTGACGGAGTGATCCTCGATTCAATCGAATCAAACTACATCTTTTACAACCTGGTCATGGAGCACCTTGGCCGGACACAGCTTGACCGCGACGACATGAAGGCCCGCCAGGTACTGCACACCTATTCGTTCAATGATGTGATGGAATATTTTTTCGCGGGAGATGTCTGCCGTGAGGACGCGTTAGCATTTGCCAAAACGATCCACTATCAGGATCTGATGCCTTTCATGCGGATGGAGGAGGGTTTTATCGACGCCCTCGACCGGCTCAAGGGACATACGTCACTGGCGGTCTGCACCAACCGGGCTACTTCGATGGATATGATCATCGAGGATTTCGGGCTTTCGGGATACTTCGACTGCGTCATGACCGCAGCGCAAGTTGCCAGGCCAAAGCCGCACCCGGAGCCGCTTTTAAAGGTATTGGACCACTTCGGAATAGAGTCGTGGGAAGCGCTCTTTATCGGGGATGGCGAAGTTGACATGCAGTCGGCCAAAGCTGCCGGCGTCCCCTTCATCTCCTACAAGTCCCACCTGCCGGCCCTGGCCCGCATCGAACACCATGCCGAGATTGTCCGGCACGTATTCTCTTCGCTTTGATCAAAAAAATGCTCCGCGGCCATCCTGACCGCGGAGCATTTTTTGCCTGAGAACTGAAAATCACCTGACCAGTTTGGACAGCTTTTTAAATTCCTCGGTTCCGGCCACCTTTAGCAGCTGGAACATTGCCGATTCGGTGCAGGTCGGCACGGCGCCGGTCAGAGTCATCGCCTCGATCGCGGTCTGCCAGTTATGCTTGCTGCGGCTCATCACCGCATCCTTGACGATATGCACCTCAAAGCCGGCATCGCGCAGCTCGATCACGGTCTGAAGAACGCACACGTGGGTTTCCATGCCGGTGATGATGACCTGGGTGCGGCCGGTCGCCTTGAGCTTTTCGACGAATTCCGGACTTCCGCAACAGCTGAAAGTCATCTTCTCGTAACAGCCTGCCATGGCGGCCTTCTCTTTCAGCTCCGGCAGGGTTGCGCCCAGCCCCTTGACATACTGTTCCGTGACCAGCACCGGCACATTCAGCTCCGCCGCACTCTCCAGCAGAATGCCGATGTTCCTGGTCAGTTTGCGCAGCACCTTTTCATCCATGGCAACGCACAGCTTTTCCTGCACATCGATCACCACCAGCACCGCCTTGTCCCGCTCCAGAAAGAATCTGTCCTTTACCGACATGCCCCGTCTCCTTTCGTTCAGTCCCGTTTAAGTTCGATACCCAGTTCCGTTATCTTTTTGCGCAGCGTGTTGCGGTTGATGCCCAGTATATCAGCCGCCTTGACCTGGTTCCAGCGGGTTTTTTCAAGTATGAAGCGTATCAGCGGGCGCTCGACCTGCTCCAGCACCATGGCGTGAATGTCGCCTTTATCCAGCTTTTCCACTCCGGCCATGCTGGAACGCAGCTTCATGTCAACCAGCGACTCAAGAGAATCCTCCTGAGAACCTTTCTGTGGCTGATCGGAGACCGGGGTCAGACCATCAAAGTCATGGGGTGTCAATAACGGGTCGTTGGAGAGGATCACGGCCCGCTTGATGGTGTTTTCAAGTTCCCGCACATTGCCGGGCCAGGAATAGGCCGACAGCAGCGCCACGGCATCATCCGTCAGGCGTTTTGAATGCACCGACATCTCGGCGCAGGAACGTTCCAGGAAGTATTGCGCCAGATCCGGGATGTCGTCGCGCCGCTCGCGCAACGGCACCAGTGTAATCGGCACCACGTTCAGCCGATAGTAGAGATCCTCGCGGAATTCCTTCTGGCGCACTTTTTCGACCAGCGCCTGGTTGGTGGCGGCCACGATCCGCACATCCACAGGTATATTCTGGTTTCCTCCGATCCTGGTGACCTCCTGTTCCTGCAGCACCCGCAGGATCTTGGCCTGCAGGTCCAGCGGCATGTCGCCGATCTCATCCAGGAAAATCGTGCCGTGGTTGGCCTGTTCGAATTTTCCCTGTTTGCGTTCACCGGCGCCGGTATAAGCACCCTTTTCGGACCCGAACAGTTCGCTTTCCAGCAGATCGCGGGGAATGGCGGCACAGTTGATTGCCACGAACGGTTTGCCCAGGCGTCCGGAGTTGAAGTGCACCGCCCGCGCCACCAGCTCCTTGCCGGTGCCGGACTCCCCCTGGATCAACACCGTGACATCGCTGCCGGCGACTTTGCCGATGGTCTTGTAGACCTCGCGCATGGCCGGAGAATTGCCGACGATGTTCTTTTCCACCTGGTAGCGTTCCTTGAGCTCCTGCTTCAACGATGAAACCTGCCCGGCGATATCACGGGCCCGGGAAACCTTCTCGATGATCGCGTCGATCACATCCAGATCGAAGGGCTTGGTGATGTAATCATAAGCCCCGCGCTTCATCGCTTCGACCGCATTTTTCATGCTGGCTTCGGCGGTCATGATCACCACCAGCAGGTCGTTTTTCAACTCGCGAACCTTGTCCAAAAGATCAAGCCCATTGATGCCCGGCATCTTGATATCAAGAATGGCCAGGTCATAGCAGTTGTCCTTGATCAGCTCCAGGGCCTGACGGCCGTCGTGGGCCAGATCCACGGTAAAGCCCTTGCGCTTGAGGGCTTTTGAAAGGACCCAGCGCATGCTTTCTTCATCATCGGCTACCAGAATTCGAGTTAGCGGCATAAAAACCTCGGTTATGAGTTTGTAGAGTTTTTGAGTTCTTAGAGTTTATTGAGTTTGTGAGGACTGAACTCTCAAACTCATAAACTCTCAAACTGATTTTATTGCACCAGCGGTAACAGCACCGTGAATTTTGTTCCGTGTCCAGGGCTCGATTCGACCTTGATCATTCCGCGATGCTCCTGGACGATTTTATG
>Ga0209417_1006011_pt1 | contig 12822 bp, 10 predicted proteins | sample RifGroF2_FD_184002 | JGI IMG/M metagenome (GOLD analysis project Ga0209417, IMG submission 184002) | Groundwater microbial communities from Rifle, Colorado, USA - Groundwater F2 (SPAdes) (version 2) | ecosystem: Environmental > Aquatic > Deep subsurface > Groundwater | place: Rifle, Colorado... | reverse complement strand
CAAGCGCATTTTCACATCCCCTTGTTTTTAACGGATTTTTGTGAAGGGTGGAAAAGCGGCGATCATTAATCGATGTAATTCAAGATACATCACAAGGAAACACCCCTTCCGTTTGGAAAGGGGTGTTTGATGTTACTTAACGTTGAAGAAGCAGGATTTGCCCGGGAATACCGCGACATCCGCCAATTCGTCTTCGATGCGAAGCAATTGGTTGTATTTCGCGATCCGGTCGGTACGGCTCATGGAACCGGTTTTGATCTGTCCGGCGTTGAAGGCGACCGCGATGTCCGCGATGGTCGTATCTTCGGATTCACCCGAACGGTGGGAGACGACGGTCGTATAGTTGTTGCGCTTGGCCATTTCCATCGCGTCGAAGGTTTCCGTCAAGGTGCCGATTTGGTTGACTTTGATCAGGATCGAGTTGGCGATGCCTTTTTCGATGCCTTCCGCCAAGATGGCCGGGTTGGTGACGAAGAGGTCGTCCCCGACGATTTGGATTTTCTTGCCCAAACGTTCGGTCATCAGTTTCCATCCGTCCCAATCGGATTCGGCCAAGCCGTCTTCGATGGAAACAATCGGATATTTGCCACAGAGATATTCGTAGTAGTCGACCATTTCTTTGGAGGTCAAGGTCTGTTTCGTGCTCTTCTTCCAGAAATAGACTTTCTTTTCGTCATCATAGAATTCACTGGCTGCAGGATCCATGGCCAAAGCGATGTCTTTGCCCGGAACATAGCCGGCTGCGATGATGGCTTCGACGATGACTTGCAGAGGTTCTTCGTTGTTGCCCAAGTTCGGGGCGAATCCGCCTTCATCCCCGACGGAAGTCGCTTGGCCTTTGGCCTTCAAGACTTTCTTCAAGGCATGGAAGGTTTCCGCACCCATGCGCAGCGCTTCTTTCAAGGAAGGTGCGCCGACCGGCATGATCATGTATTCTTGGAAGTCGATGGCCGCATCGGAGTGCGCACCGCCGTTGATGACGTTCATCATCGGGACCGGCAAGGTCTTTCCGTTGAATCCGCCCAAGTATTTGTATAACGGCATATTGTAGTAGTCGGCCGCCGCGCGAGCGGATGCCATCGAAACGCCGAGGATCGCATTGGCGCCCAAACGGGATTTGTCATGCGTTCCATCGAGTTCGATCATCAGTTTGTCGATGCCGTTCTGATCGGTGACATCCATACCGACGACCGCGTCCGCGATGATGTCGTTGACATTGGAAACCGCTTTTTCGACGCCTTTGCCTAAGTAACGGCTCTTGTCGCCGTCACGGAGTTCAAGGGCTTCGCGTTCGCCGGTGGAAGCTCCGCTGGGAACGATGGCGCGTCCGAACGCGCCGGAATCGGTGGTGACTTCTACTTCGATGGTGGGATTGCCGCGCGAGTCGATGACTTCACGTGCGTAGACATCAATAATGATCGACATGTGTTTATCCTCCTGGAATTACGCTTTTAAAGCGTCGATGATGGCTTTGAACGAGTCGACTTTCAAGGATGCGCCTCCGATGAGGGCTCCGTCGATGTCGGCTTCCGCCATGTATTCACGGATGTTTTCGGGTTTGACCGATCCGCCGTATTGGATACGAACTTTTTCTGCGACTTCGGGTCCGAAGTTCTTCTTCACTTCATCACGGACGATCGCACAGGTATCCTGGGCGATTTCCTTGGTGGCGTTCTTCCCGGTCCCGATCGCCCAAACCGGTTCGTAGGCGATGACCAGAGCGGCGACATTGTCGCCGGCCAAGCCGTTCAATGCGGCCGCGGTCTGCGTACGGACGACGGATTCCGTTTCACCGGCTTCGAATTGCGCCAACGTTTCACCAACGCAAATGATCGGCGTGATCTGGTTCGCGACCAGTTTCAAGGCTTTCTTGTTGACGGTGGCATCCGTCTCGCCGAAGTAGGTGCGACGTTCGGAATGTCCGATGATGCACCACGTGACGCCGACTTCCTTCAGCATGGATACGCTGACTTCGCCGGTGAATGCGCCGCTGTCTTCGAAATGGACGTTCTGCGCGGCGATCAAGAGATGTTTCGCATGCGCGACGGATTTCTCCAAGGTAAGAAACGGTACGCCGACGCCGAAGTCGGCATCGTCGTGCAATAGCGGTTCGATCGCATCGACGAAACTAACGGCTTCGGCGATGGTCTTATTCATCTTCCAATTCCCTACGATGATCGGTTTACGCATTATTTTTACCCGGCAATTCCTTGCCTTCCATGAATTCCAGGGAGGCTCCGCCTCCGGTGGAAATGTGACTGAATTTATCTTTGAATCCAAGTTGGATCGCTGCGGCCGCGGAATCCCCGCCACCGATGACGGTCATCGCACCCGGAAGTTCGGAAATCGCTTTGCAGACTTCCAAGGTACCGGCGGCGAACGGCTTCATTTCGAAGACGCCCATCGGTCCGTTCCAAACGACGGTTTTCGCTCCCAATAATTCGTTCTTGAAGAGTTCGATCGATTTCGGACCGATATCCAAGCCCATGTAGTCGGCCGGGATGTGGTCGTTGTCGACGACTTTCGTATCCGCATCTTCAGCGAACGCACTGGCCGTGATGTGGTCGACCGGCAGGACCAGTTTCCCTTTACCGCGTTCCAGGAATTCTTTCGCCAAGTCCAAACGATCGGCTTCCAGCAGAGATTTTCCGATTTCCTTGCCTTCCGCCTTCAAGAAGGTATACGCCATCCCGCCGCCGATCAACACCTTGTCGGCGATGTTCAGCAGGTTTTCGATGACCGCGATCTTGTCGGAGACTTTCGCCCCGCCCAATATCGCAACAAACGGTCGAGCCGGTTCATAGACGGCTTTGCCCAGCATATCGACTTCTTTCTCGACCAAGAAACCCAAGGCCGAAGGCAGGATTTCCGCAATCCCGACCGTCGAGGAGTGGGCGCGATGTACGGATCCGAAAGCATCCGTCACAAACAAATCGCCCAGCGACGCCCAGTACTTGCTGAGTTCGGGGTCGTTCTTGCTTTCGCCTTTTTCATAACGCGTGTTCTGAACCAACAGGATTTCCCCGTCGTTCAGCGCGGCGACGGCGGCTTCAAGTACCGGTCCGCGAGTTTCGGCGCAGAACGAAACCTTGGTGCTGACTTTTTCAGCCAACTTCACCGCAACCGGCGCCATGTTGTTCTTGGCCTTATCCGCCGCAGTGACTTCGGGGTCTTTATGATCCACCTTGCCTAAATGCGACATCAAAATGATGCGCGCCCCCTGTTCGACCAAATAGTCGATGGTCGGCAGCGCCTGTACGATACGATTATCGTCTTTGATTTTGCCTTCTTTGATCGGAACGTTAAAATCGACACGAACGATGACGCGTTTCCCTCTTACATCGAGGTCGCGCACTGTCTGTTTTGCCATATCTACATCCTCCTTGTAGTCACTCAGATTATAGCATTTCCACTACCTTGAAACAATGTTTTTATGCTTGTATGTTAGTCGTTTCACATATTAAGCGCTTTCATTTTCGCACTTTTTTAGTGCGCTTTCCCTGCTTCCCGTTTTACTCGGAGTCCGCATTCAAGAGCTTGTCATCCAATTCCGACCGACCCTGTTTTTAAGCGTTTTCTTAGAAAAAGCGTCTTTCGACGCTTTGATCACTTCGTTTTTCTTTCGATGAGTTTCGCGTATTCTTTGGCCGACTTACTCCAGGATACATCCTTCTTCATCGCCTGCTTCACCAGCTTTTTCCAGTTCTCAGGGTTGCGGTAATAAGTATCCAATGCGTATTTGAGGATGTGCTTGAAATCTTCACGGTTGAAATTGGTGAAGGTGAAGCCGGTCCCTTTGGTGGTGAACTCGTTGTAGGGCTCGACCGTATCCTTCAACCCGCCGGTTTCACGTACCAGGGGAAGGGTTCCGTAATGCATGGCGATCAATTGCGAAATCCCGCACGGCTCGAACGCCGACGGCATCAGCAACATATCAGCCCCCGCATAGATGCGATGGGCGAGTTCTTCATGGTATCCGCAATAGAAGACGGCGCGACGAGGATAGCGATATTCGATTTGACGCAGTTCGTTTTCGGTCCAATTGTCGCCGGTACCCAGGATGATCAGTTGCATGTCCCATCCCATGATTTCGTGCATGGTTTCCATGAGGATCTGAATCCCTTTTTGGGGTGTCAGACGGCTGACCATCGCCACCAGCATGACGCCGGGGTCTTGGCGTAGACCGAGTTCGGCTTGGATGGCCGCTTTATTGGCGGCTTTCCCTTTTTCAACCGTACGGGTATCGAAGGATTTCGCCAATGCAGTATCGACCGTCGGGTTCCATGATTTCACATCGATGCCGTTGACGATGCCATAAAGATCTTTCTTGCGCATGCGCAGGACGTCTTCCATGTGTTCGCCGAAGTCGGAGGTCAGGATTTCATGGGCATAGGTTTCGGAAACGGTCGTGACCGCGTCCGCATACAGGATGCCGGCTTTCATGAAGGAAACCATGCCTTCATGGAAACGGAGCGTCCCGTCGAAATACATCTGGTTGGAAACGCCGATGCAACTTTCCAGTAGGCCATAGGGGAAATTCCCTTGGAAAGCTAGGTTGTGGATCGTATAGAGGGTCAGAGGTTGGGGGATGCGATGGAGATAGACGGTCTTGCATAACAACGGCAAGAACCCGGTATGCCAGTCGTGGCAATGCAGGACATCCGCCGAAATATGTTTCTCTTCGATGGCACGCAAGATCGCGTGTTGTAAGAACGAGAATCGTTCGCCGTCATCCGGATAGCCATAGTATCCTTCGCGTTCGAAATACCCCGCGTGCTCGATCAAATAGTACGTGACATCGCCCACGAGACGGGAATACAAGGTCGCCACGGTGTTCAGACTTCCGACGATGACAGGATAGGTGGCGATCTTGGTCAGGGTGTGGTGTTGGGTGCGTGCGGTTTTAAGGTATAAGGGAATGATGACCGAGACGTCGAAACCGATCGCACTCAGTTCTTGAGGCAAACTGCCGACCACATCCGCCAAACCGCCGGTCTTGACGAAGGGTAAACCCTCCGATGCGGCGAACAAGATCTTTTTCATATCAACCTCACAGGGTATCCCGACGTTTGACGTAGATCAAATCTTCGGGTGTGCCCAAGAGTTCCTTCACATGCATGATCTTGGCATTCTTATCGACGATGCAGTACTTCAACTTCGCATTTTCGCCGATAAAGGCGCCGGGTAGGACGATACAGTTTTCAATGACCGCCCCCGGTTTCACGATGACGCCGCGTCCTAGGACCGAATTACGCACTTCGCCTTCGATGAAACATCCGTTGGCGATGGTCGAGAACTTGACATCCGCCAAGGGTGAATATTGGGTCGGGCAGGAGTCGTTGGTACGGGTATGGAACGGCCACTTCGGATCGAAGAGTTCGCTCGCCTTGTCCCTGCAGATCAACTCCATGTTGGCCTTGAAATACTGGTCAAGATTGTTGATGCAGGCGACATAGCCTTTGTGGTTGTATCCGACAACGTTCAACGTATTCAGGTTGTCCCCGATGATGTCGGAGAGGGTATACATCGAACTGGTCTTCTGTGCCAACTTCACTAAGTCGATGAAGAGGTTCTTTCTCATGATATACATACGTAGCGAAACATGGCGGTTTTTGAACTTGCCTTGGTTCTTTTCAAACTTCACGATCCGTTTGTCGCGGTCCAAGGTCAAGGTGTTGATTCCGATGAACGCTTCTTTCGCATTGTCGATGGTCTTGTAGGCGACGGTGACATCGGCTCCCGATTCCATGTGGGCGGCCATGACGTCGTTGAAGTCGATCTTGGTGACCATGAAACTCGGAGCGATGACGACATATGGATACTTCGCTTCTTCGATGAACTGCATGTTCTGCATGAAGGCCGTGATGTCGTGGTTGTAGATTTCGGAATGGATGGGTTCTTCCCCGCTCAGTAAATGCAATTTACCGCGCTTTGAATTGATGTTGTATTGACGACCCGTCCCCAGATGTTCGAAAACGGAACGCGGTTTCGACTTGACGTAGACCTGGACATGCTTGATGCCCGAATTGGTCATGTTGGAAAGCGCGAAGTCGATCAGGCGGTAACGGCCGAGAAACGACACCGAAGGCATCGGACGATAGTCCTGCAGCCCTTCGACATATGCGGATGCGTCATCGTAGTTGATGATTCCTAATGCGTTGCACATGGTGTGGCCTCCTCCTTACGCGTGGACATTCCGGTGGATCAGTTCGATCTCACCGTCGCCAGGTTTCCCGACCTTGGCGTTTTCTTTAATCTCGACCTCGTCCGCGACGATGACCCGTTGCACAAGAGCGCCTTTACGTACGATCGCTCCCGGCATCAAGACGGAATCGATGACTTTCGCCCCTTCTTCAACCACGCAGCTGGTGAAGAGTACGGAGTTTTCCACATGCCCGTCGACGATGCAGCCTTGGTTGATGTAGGCGTTCTTCACGGTCGCATTGCGTCCGATGTATTGCGAAGGCAAAGTGATGTCTTCGGTATAGATTTTCCAAGCAGGGTCGGAGAGATCCAGTTCGCTTCCGCGATAGATCAAATCCATGTTGGCTTCCCATAAACTGTCGATGGTGCCGACATCCTTCCAGTATCCTTTAAAGCGGTGGGTAAACAACCGTTTCCCTGAATTCAACGCTCCCGGGATGATGTCCTTCCCGAAGTCGTGGCTGGATTTCTCCGCCTTGACATCGTCGACAAGCATCTTCCTGAGTAGTTTCCAGTTGAAGATGTAAACCCCCATGGATGCAAGGTTGCTCTTGGGTTGTTTCGGTTTTTCTTCGAATTCGACGATCCGACCTGTTTCATCCGCGTTCATGATGCCAAAGCGCGACGCTTCTTTCAGCGGGACTTCAAGCACCGCGATCGTAATGTCCGCGTTGTTCTTCTTGTGGTCGCTCAGCATCTTGTCATAATCCATCTTGTAGATATGGTCGCCTGACAAGATCAAGACATATTCGGGGTCGTACTGGTCGAGGAAGTCGATGTTCTGCGTGATCGCATCCGCCGTCCCGCGGTACAATCCGAAGCCTTCGCTCTTTTCGCGCGGAGGCAAAACGAAAATCCCTGAATCTTTCGCATCCAAGCCCCAGCGTTGGTCTTGCGTGACATACGAATTCAAAAGCACCGATTCGTACTGGGTTAACACCCCGACGATATTGATGTCCGAATTCGCGCAATTACTGAGCGGAAAGTCGATGATGCGATACTTCCCTCCGAAATACACAGCGGGTTTCGCGACTTTGTTGGTAAGCTCCAGCAACCGTGATCCGCGCCCGCCGGCAAGGATCATGGCCACCATCGAATGTTGGCGCATATTATATTTGTCCCCTTTTCATTATAGTTTTATTATACTCCATTTTCGTTTTTCAACGAAATCGAGTTTTGCACTTTCTTGCGATTTCACTTCAATATCGGCACTTATCCAGGACGGTGGAATAAGAAAAACGGAACTTAGTTCCGTCTTCGTTCAATTAATCGTTCAATCGTACTTACAATGAAATATCCGAGTACGATATTGAGTTGGATCATCACCGTCCCCTTCACCAAACGGGCGACGCTGAACCAAAACGGGATCCCGTACATGGTTTGAAGCCAGAGCGGGGTTAAGATAAGATTGACGACGAATTCGACCAATAAGACCGCGATGACCCAATCCGTCAATGCGAAACGCAGGTTCTTGGTTTTAAAGTAATTCGTGATGATGTTCAGCATGACGATCATGAAGGCGAAGAGGATCGTGCTGAGGATGAAGATGCCGATCTTCGTCATCATGGAGATCTCCATGATTTCCTGGCCGACCTTCACTTCGTCGATGGTGAAGGTGAATGCCATGGCAAGAAGGTAGAACCCCCCCAACAACACATGCGGCAGGTACTTGAACTGTTGGTCTTGGGGATCAGCATCCATAGCGCCGGCAACATCGCGACCAGGATCTTGTTGAGCGTGAACCCGAAGAACGGGAAACCGACCGGCATGGTCAAGAGTTCAAGGACGTCTTCCATTAACCCGGCGAGAAACGCCCAGGATGGTCCGAGAAACAACCCGATCATCATCAAAGGCAACTGGGAAAATCCGATCTTCAAACTGGGATAGCCGAACATCGGGACCATCAGGGAAAAGATCGAAAGGATGACGGAAAGCATGACCATCAACGCCGTGAAGGTGATGGAACGGATTTCAAGTTTCAACGGAAAAAATTTGAACGTCAAAAACCCCAGGACTAGGATCGCGACGACCGCAAGTACTTGGATGACGATGGACAAACTAAGGATGGAGTCGAAAAATTCGCTCATGGGGATCGCCTTTCTAGAATTTCGTCAAGATAGTGGTTGCGGACATCGGAAATGAAATACAGGGATCCGGTGATCAGAAGACTTCCGATAGAAACGCCGCGCAGACCTTCACGCAAGGCTTCCAGGGGATCGGAAATGACTTCGACGGGTAATCCATCCGCAAGATCGACGGCTTTCGCACCACGATAGTACTGGAATTCCGTCACTATGATTCTATCACAAACACCCAGGAGTTTCTCCAACATTCCTTTGGCTTTCTTGTCTTTCAGCGCCGTGAACACCGCGACGACCGGTTGCGGGAGGGATTGGATACTGGAGAGGATGGCCGCGACACCGTCCAACACGATCGTGGGATTCGTGTGGACGACCTCGAAGCGTCCCTTCCACAGTGCACGCTCCAGTCCGTTCTTGATCGATTCATCGGAAACCTCCCAACCTAGATGATCACGCAGATACAACAGCGCGTCGATCGCCAGGGATGCGTTGCTGATTTGATACAAGGCCGGTCCTTTGAGATGGATGCGATATCCCTGATAGTCGAAGGTGACCGAGGATTGATCATGGGCGATCAGGGTGGCTTCCGTGGTCAGTAACAGTTCGCTTCGTTTCTCTTCGCAAACGCGATGGAATACGTTCAAACACTCTTCTTTCTTTTCACCCGTGATCACCGGAACATGGTCCTTGATGATGCCGGCTTTTTCACCTGCGATCAGTTCCAACGTATCGCCAAGATAATCCATATGGTCCATCCCGATGTTGGTGATCAGGGCGAGTTGGGGAAGGATGAGATTGGTGGCGTCCAACCGTCCACCTAGGCCGACTTCATAGAGCGCGATGTCGACCGCTTCTTCTTTGAAATACGTCGCCGCCAGGACCATGTCGATCTCAAACATCGTCAGTCCGTATTTCTCGAACACGGGATAGAAGCGGTTGCCATATTCCAGAAGTTTCTCGTCGGTGATGAAGATGTCGTTGATCCGGATCCGGTCGTTGTGGACTTCAAGGTGGGGCGATGTGAAACTTCCGACCCGGTACCCCGCTTCCTGGAGTACGCTTCTTAGGAAGTTGGTCGTACTTCCCTTCCCGTTGGTCCCGGCGATATGAACGCAAGGAACGGCGAACTGGGGTTGTCCGAGTTCGACCAACGCATCGTTGAGACGACTCAGTCCGAATCTTCCCGACGAGTCGATGAATTCATGGATGGTTTGAAACATTAGTCGATCCTCCAATCGATCGGGGTTCTGCCTGACCGTATGAGGAATTCATTGGTCTTAGAGAACGGTTTGCTTCCAAAAAACCCGTTATACGCGGACAGGGGGGAGGGGTGGGGAGAGCGTATGAGATGATGCTTGGGATTGGTGATGACTTTCGCTTTCTCTTGCGCATTCTTGCCCCAGAGAATGAAAACGACGGGTTCGGGATGTTGGTTGCAGAGTTCAAGGATATGGTCGGTGAATACTTCCCAGCCTTTGTCCTTGTGTGAAAGAGGCTTGCCTTCTTCGACCGTCAGCAAGGTGTTCAGCAACAATACCCCTTGTTTCGCCCATGGGATCAGGCAGCCGCTTTTCGGGATCGGTAGATTCAGATCGGACGAGAGTTCCTTGAAGATGTTCTGGAGACTAGGCGGGAAGGGCGTTCCGGGGAGGACCGAGAAACAGCAGCCATGGGCTTGCCGGGGTTGGTGATAAGGGTCTTGACCGAGGAGGACGACTTTCAGGTCGGGAAGGTCGAAATAGCCGAAACAGGAAAAAACGCTCTCCCGCGCCGGGTAGATCGTTTTTTCTTCATACTCATGTTTTAAAAAAGCGGCCAGTTGTTGGAAATACGGTTGCTTGAATTCGTTTTTCAGGATCGCACCCCACTGGTTTTCCATCATCCGTTCACCCTCGTTTGCGCCTTTATCCGATCGCGCCTGTTGTGATATATTGTAGCATATCCGGTCAGGATCAGGGCGAACGTCGATGCGGTGATGACGGCCACCGGCAAAAACAGGTCTTTCGGAAGGAAGAGCGCGAAGAGCAGGATCAATCCCATCCCCATGACCCGCCCGGCGTTGATCGCGACTTCCTTGACGATCGTGCGGCCAAGGATACTTTCGTTTTTCACGTAGTCCTGCATGGCGTTCATCATGATGATCGAGAAGGGGTTGGCATAGAACGGCGTCGCGATGGCGTTCATCAAGCCATAGTAGATCGCTCCGTAAAGATTGGGGACAAGCACCAGGACGACGGTGCTGGTGAAGACCAGGAAAGAAGCGTAACGATAGGATTTCATCCGGTTCTTGCGGCTGATCACTTTCCCCGCCAGATAGAAGGTCAGGATACTGATGACGGCGAAAATCGCCAAGAGTTGGGAGTAGAGTCCGCCTTTGCCTCCGGTCGCGTTGTACACCAGCAAACCGGCAAGCACTAATGTGGCGCTTTCACGGAAGCCGAAGAGGAAATGCGAATTCATGACATAGGCCCATTGCGGATCCTTCTTGAGGTTGAATTTATCTTTGAGGGTGTACTTGGCTTTGGGGGTCACGACGGCGACGTTGAGCGACAAGAATGCGGTGATCGCATAGATGAAGATGACCACTTGGAAGATGCGCAGGTAGCCGGCGACGTCTGAGATCGAGTTGACGATGATCCAGTTTGCGGCCAGAGGGGCGATGATGCTGGAGACGGAGTTCATGACGCCCATCAGTGAAAGATATCTGGCGCGGGATTCCTTGGTCGAGGAGAGAAGGTTGAGGACGACGATGCTGCACCAGTAGATGCCTTCGCCGATCCCGAAGAAGAGTGCGACCGCGAATACCAACAAAGTGTTCTCGGCGATGGCTTCATTAAGGAAAAGGAGATAGAACATGCCCAAGATGATGATGGAAAGACCGGTCGCGATGGAACCGGAGAGTTTCAGTTTGCGTGAAAGCATGCCTCCGAAGTAGAAACCGATCGGAAAGAGACCGAAACGGATCATCGAATAAGCCGTCATGGTTTCCAACGACTTCGTGAAGACATAGAGATAGACATTGACGAACACGGCCGCCATGGTCGCCGCCAAGACATAGCTGGCATTGACGAAAATCAGTATTTTCTCGTTTTTACTCATTCGTTTTAATTACCTCCGCGGGATACCCGAGGTTGTTTGATATCCAGTCGATGGATAGGAGCACGATTTCGTCTTGGGCTTGCTGAGCCGTGATTTCCTGTAGAAATAAACGTTTCAATACAGGAAGGATTTCCATTTGACGATACATGGTGAACCCAAGCACTTTGGGGTTGCCTTCCAGCGCAATCAGTGGGAAACTCCGGGAATGGACATAGGCTTTCGCCAATTCCTGTTGTTTGGCATCGGGATAGGTCACTTGATCCGTCAAGCTTGGATGGACAAGCAAAGTCTTTTTCACCGTCGCTGTAAAAGCATTCAGGGATTCCACTTCGCGGATCACCCGCAAGACTTCATGGGCTGCCGAAGGATAGGCCGTGTTTTGGATCACATACCCCTCCACGCTCACCAAAGGTGTGAGGATTTGATCCTCCAGAGCCGGGAATCGCGCATAGCGGACATTGTGTTTGGTACGGTTTTCATAGGCTTCCACATACATCCATTCACTCGCCATGCTGAAGAGGAATTCTTTTCCCGAAAGGACTTGGTCGAATTGCCAAACCAATTTCACGGGATCGACCGGCCGCTGGGCGACGATCGTCGAGGCGCCGATTTTTTCAATCAACATAAGGGCTTCAAGGAACTCGGGCGTTTCGAATCCGGGTTCGGTCGCGATGTCTTCGGGGAAGATTTCCCATCCCCCCGCGGTAAGGAAAGGGTAAAAGGAAAGGGCTTCGTTGAACGCCAGAGGGAAAACGGAGGTATAGGTTCTTTTTACGTCTTGGGCAAGATACTTCGCGGCGACCGCCGTGATTTCATCCACGGTATCGATCGCATCGGGAAGTCCGTCCGCATCGACATCCTCAAGGCTGACGCCAAGATCGCTTAGCACGGTTTCATCATAGACGAAGGTGAATCCGGTCGCGGACATCGGCACGAAACGGAGTCCCTCCAGGTTCACTTCTTCGGATTTGTCCCATTGTAGGTTATTTAAAAGGAGCTCGTTCATCGATTCATCCAGCTCCAACAACGAAGCATAGTTCAACGCCGCTTCGTTCTGCGTCATGAATCGAAGATCCGGGGTAGTGTCGCTTGATGCATTCCCTACCACATAGGAAAGGAGTTTAGAGGTCTCTTGGTGGGCGGCGTCGAAAAGCGCGACCAATCGGTCGCCATATTCTTTCGTCGGTACTTCGACGACGATTTTCGCCCCGTCTTCAATCAAAAAAGTCTGACTCTTTTCGTCAAAGCAAACCTTCGTACCATCGGGTACGCAGGTCTTGGTCGAAGTCAGGGTGCATCCGATGACCAAAACGGCAAGCGCCGCGGTCAATAACAAGATGGATAGTCGTCGGTTCAGTTTCATAGTGTCCTCAAATTCCGTATTCAGTTTAACAAACCCCCACCCAAAAGACAAACGAAATCCAATGAATTCAAAAAG
>Ga0209417_1006010_pt1 | contig 12824 bp, 8 predicted proteins | sample RifGroF2_FD_184002 | JGI IMG/M metagenome (GOLD analysis project Ga0209417, IMG submission 184002) | Groundwater microbial communities from Rifle, Colorado, USA - Groundwater F2 (SPAdes) (version 2) | ecosystem: Environmental > Aquatic > Deep subsurface > Groundwater | place: Rifle, Colorado... | reverse complement strand
CATTCCCTCGCGTGACGAACTGTTAGAGTTACGAACAGCCGTTAATGATAGTTCTAATAAATTAAAAGCGATCGGAGAGGGGAGTGGAAGCGGTTTGGGAACTAACTCAACCGAGTTCTCGGCGCTATTTGGCGGTTACCGGGGATACTATGGTTACTTCTATTACATTGGTTACGATACTTATTTTTGGAGTTCCTCAGAAGGCAATCCTCCCTACGCGAGTAGTATGTACCTCTACAGTACCGGAAGTTATATCTTCTTTTATGACTTCGATAAAGTATATGGTTTTAGTGTGAGGTGCATTAAATAGTTAGTAATCCGCCAGAGGCGGACTGTGCAAAAAGGTAAGAATATTGGACGGTTAAAAAAGTATAACTGATTGGATGAATGTAAGTGAATGGATGAATGGTTTTCATTCTATCATGCAGCCATTCATTTTTAACTACCAAAGGTAGTCATCCAATTGATGATTGGTAATTTTTTGGTTCTGGATTAACAAATTACTTTTGCTGTTGTATGAAAGAATAAAAAAACAAGAAGTGGGAAAGAATATTTTAGTCGCGTGACTAATTGTTAAAGAAAAGAGAGAAATAGTGTGATATATATCATTAAAATGAAGAAAAACCAAAAAATATTAAAAATTTCTCTTGACAAAGGTTAAAAGAATAACTAATTTCATCCCATAAAAATTCACTTCTTAATTTCAGAGCATATTTTACTTCCTACATTGAAAATTAATAGACCAAAAGAATGCGTTCTTGTTGGTAATATTTAATTTCTATATTATTTTTCACCTATTGTTTTATTAAATATTTTCTTATTTTCACTTGGAACTATAAGGAACATATTAGTGTTGTTAATTCGTTAGGAGAGGAAGACGAAAAAGGTAATCCCGTTGAGTTTAGAAATCTTTTAAAGTAAAAACGTAATTTTAAATAACCAAAAGGAAAATAAAATGAAAACAATTCAACAATTTAAACATGCTTTGATAGCGTTGTTATTTGTTGTTCCGAGTATACTTGCCCAGCCAACGCTGTTAACTCCAGTGGATAATGCGGTTGATGTAGCGCTCTCACCAACACTTACATGGAGCGACATTAGCTCAACTACATACAGAGTTGAAGTTGCAACCGATGCCGGATTTTCTTCATTAGCTTATACGAATGACGGTGTAATAGGTACTTCGCACTTAATTCCATTAGCTTTAGCAAACTACACTACGTATTATTGGCATGTAAGAGAATCATCTCCTTCAACAGGAGCTTATTCATCTACCTTTACTTTCAGAACTCTCCCGTCTGCTGCTCCTGCTGTACCGGACCTAAGCACCGCTACACCAGCGCCTGCTGCTACAGGTCAAGCGTTAGCCCTTACTTTCGACTGGGCGGATGTTCCTCAAACTGATTCATACGATTTTGATTTATCAACCGATCCAGGGTTTGGTTCTTTTGTAAATCAACAAACCGGATTAACCGTTTCAACAGCAGCCGTTGCAGGATTATCTGAAGGAACCGTTTACTACTGGAGAGTACGTGCAACAAACATTATCGGATCAAGCGCTTTTTCAACCGCTTCTTCGTTCACAACATTATCAGCTCCGGTTTTAACTTCTCCCGGTAATACGATTTCCGGTGTCTCTATCCAAACAAGTTTTGCATGGACTGCCCCTCCCGGTGCTACTTCATATATCTTAGATATATCTACAGACAATTTTGCTACAACACTGCTTACGGTTCCAGGTATTGCTACAAACGCATATACATTGGACAGCACACAAATCTTGGATAATGTAACTACGTATTATTGGAGAGTTAAAGCTGACAATACAACTTATTCAGCTACTTCCACCTTTATGACGTTACCTGAAGCTGTACCTCAACCGAACAGCCCCATCGGCGGTGCAACTGTCTTCACACTTACTCCAATTTTATATTGGCATTTGAATCAACCGATTACAAATATTGTTTACGATGTTCAGTATAAAAAAAGCGGAGACCCTAGTTTTACACAAATTGCGACAGAAACAACTCTACAAACTGTTACCCTCCCAACTTTAGAGCCAAATACAACTTATGTTTGGAGAGTGATTTCTAAAAGACTTCTTCCAGCGCCAACAAGAGTAGCTTCATACTCCGCTGAAGCGACTTTTACAACTGCCTTTGGCGGTGACCCGATAGCATCATGGCCTTTAGGTGCCCAGACAGTTTATACAGCTACACCAACACTTTATTGGTACCACAATGAACCTCAATTGACAAATAGATATTTAGTTGAAGTTTATGATAATGCAACCTTCACAGGTGTTCCTATATTTACTGATTCAACAACTTCACAGAATATTACTACAAGCGTACTGGATCCCGGATATTATTATTGGAGAGTTCATGCTACCTCTACTATTACAGAAGCAATTTCCGGTTGGTCATCAGGCTCATTCTTAGTATATTTTATCAATACTCCGGATGTGACATTATCATGGCCTATTGGCGGCGCAACTGTTTATAATGTTCAACCAGATTTGCATTGGTATTTAGATTCAGCCTACACTGGGATTACTTTTAATGTTGAATATAGTACAGCAAGCGCTTTAGGTCCATGGACAAGCGCAGGCTCTACCGGAAGTCAATTTTTAACTTTCCCGATCTATGTAATTCCTGGAGCTACTTATTACTGGAGAGTACAAGCATTTAGTCCTGTTACTGGAGCCGGAGCTTGGACCGCTGCGGAGAGTTTTGTAGTTGATCCTGCCGCAAGTGGCTGGCCTACCGTACCTGTTATTTCATGGCCAACAGCCGGTGGAACAATTTATTCATTTAACCATGCGATGAACTGGTATCTTGATGGTCCTACAGACGGGCTTGTATTTGATGGCGATATTGCCACAGATGCGGGATTTACCAACCTCGTAGTTTCCTGGACGGGTGTTTCAACATTGTTCTACAACGCAACGTTACCAAATGCGGTTGCAACATATTACTGGAGAGTTAGAAGCAGAAATCCTGTCACTTTAGAAGTTTCTTCTTATGCTTCAACGCTAACCCCATTTACTGTTAATCCAACAGGAACAGTTGCTCCAACTCCTATTTTAGACTACCCAATTAACGGAACAATTGTTTGGACAAATACTCAAACTTTGTTCTGGTACACAAATGATACACCGGCTGGAACCAACTTCCAGGTTCAATTAAGTATTTACGGAAATTTCTCAGTACTTGCTGCATCAAACGCGGCAGATACGGCTGTTGGATATACCGGTACATCTTATGCTATCCCAGTTACACTAGATGCAGGTTATACTTATTACTGGAGAGTTAGATCAAGAATTGGCGTTGATCATGAAGATTGGGGAGCCTGGGTATCAACAAACTTTATTACTGATCCGGGTTTCGCAGCTATTCAACCAAGAATCGGTGGACCTTCAGACGGTATAAATGTTTTCAGTTCAGATGTTAATTTGAATTGGTTCGTTCCTGCAAGAGAACAAAATCAAGAGAAATATGACATCCAAATTGGAACAAATGAAGATTTCAGTAATGCAACTACCGTTGCGGCAATTACCGCGAAGAATTATCAAATAACTAATTTAACTAAAGGTTCAAAATATTTCTGGAGAGTTAGATCTATCGGAAAAGACGGTAGTATCTCCGGATATTCTCAAACCGAAAGTTTTGTTCCAACAGAAGCTACAGATGTTACTCCTGAAAATGTAACTCCACAATCATTTGAGTTAGCACAAAATTATCCTAATCCGTTTAATCCGACAACGATAATTAAGTATGCTATTCCTCAGAACGCAGTGGTTACGTTATCGATTTACAATATGCTAGGACAAAAGATTAAAACTCTTGTCAGTGAGCAGAAGAATGCCGGAACATATTCAGTACAGTGGAACGGCGATAATGAATTCGGACAGAAAGTTTCAAGCGGCGCTTATCTCTATAAGATCAACGCAGGTAACTTTGTTAAAACGATGAAGTTAATTCTCATGAAATAAGTTAATCTTAAACGAAAAAAGGTTGCCACTTGAGCAACCTTTTTTTTTATCTTTATGGATTACTTTCTTTAATAAAATAGATTAATTTTATATTTTATAAGAAAGAAATTCAAAGTTTTGATCAATAATAACTAAAGGAACTGTCTCTAATGTTTAAAGATGGAAGAAATCGAAGTGTACTTGTTTTCTTTTTCACTATTATTTTCACAATTATCTTGTCCTATATTCCAAGTGACTTAAAAGTACTCAATTATCAGCCTAAAAAAATAGATTTGTTCATGGACGTAGTCCCGGATTCATTACTGGATTTTTCAAAGAATCAAAATGAACTCCCTAAGTTTGATTCCAAACTTTATTCAGCATCAATGAATAAAGAATTGCTGGAAGCTTTAATCGCTTATGCAAATTCAATCAATTTTGAGAAACCCGGAAATGGAGAAAGTTTACAAGGGAAAAATATTCCACTTTCCGGCGATGTATCGCAGATGAATTACTTTTTCGAAGCGCTTAAGCAGGCTAAATCAAAAAAAGTTAGAATCGGTGATTATGGCGATTCCGGTAATGAAGGAGATTTATTAACCGCTGATATTAGAGAAAAATTTCAGAGTCAATTTGGAGGAAACGGCGTTGGTATGATGGCGATTACCTCGCAGGACATCATGTTCAGGATTACAACAAAACATTCTTTTAGCGATAACTGGAAAACTGTTTCTGTCTTAACCGGAAAAGAAGGCGATATACCGATTGGCATTAACGGATTTGTCTCCATCCCCAAGGGGAGCGCGTGGGTTAAGTATGAAACCAAAAGCGCTTACAAGAGTTGTAAATTTTTTACATCGGCAAAAGTTTATTACACAAACGCAAAAGCGTCGTCAATAAAATATTCATTCAACAACGGACCTGAGAAGACCGCAACATTACAGACGGGGACAGGTGTAAAAGAATTGGTTCTTTCTTCAACCGGCAATGTTACTTCATTTAAAATGACAACAACAATGGCTGATCAGGCGCAGTTTTTCGGAGTAAGCTTAGAGTCAGGGAATGGAGTATATGTTGATAATTATCCATGGCGTGGAAATTCCGGAGTTTCGTTCAAAGACATTCCCGAATTTGTAAAAAAAGATTTTCAAAAATATTTTGATTACAAACTGATCATGCTAACGTACGGCGCCAACATGATGACCGCTGGAAATATCAATTTCATGTGGTATGAAAGTCAAATGATTAAAGTAATTCAAGAATTAAAAACAGTATTCCCGCAAACAAGTATTCTTTTAGTTGGAATGGGTGATAAACCCACCAAACGAGGATCGCGGATCAGTACTGATCCAAATGTATTTAAGATGATCCAATCTCAAAAAAATATTGTTAAAGCTACAGGGATAACTTTTTGGGATAAGTTTGAAGCGATGGGAGGCGAGAATTCTATGTTAGAGTGGGTTGACGCAAATCTGGCTTCAAAAGACTATGGGCATTTTAATGATTTGGGGTCGAAAAAACTCGCGGGCATGATTTCCGATGTTTTATTAAATGAATTTAAAAAAAAATAATCCTCTTAATGGAGAAATAATGATCACTGATAAATTAAAACAAGTTATCCTCAAAGAATTAGAACTTAAAGAATTTAATATCCAGGATGAAACCATTGCAAGTCAGGTTCCCGGGTGGGACTCACTAAATCATATTAACATTATTCTTGCTATCGAAAAAGAATACGGCATTAAGTTTAAGGGGCTTGAAATACTAAAGGCAAAGAACATCGGAGATTTACAAAAACTAGTCGACTCAAAGGTTCCCGCTTAACTTTATTGAGGAAAGTTGGATGTGTAATTTCATCCAATTAAATCTGTTATCTATCGAAAAAAAATAGGAAGCATTAATGCCGCAAGCAATCGATTTTGGAAAATTACTTTCGCTTTTTACCTATGATAAATATGACCCGCTATTATTCGGGTCAAGTTTATTCCTTTTCTTTTTCTTATTTGTTCTATTAGTACAAAGACTTTTCAGCAGCCAAAAAGCTTTACGTATTTATTCACTTCTTTTCTTCTCTTTGTTTTTCTATTACAAAGCCGCGGGCATTTATCTACTTCTCCTGGTATTCTCTTCTGTATTCAATTTTTATTTTGGGAAATTAATTTTTAAGAGTAAGACCGCTGCGCTTAAAAAACTATTCTTTGTAGCGGCATTAGTTGTAAATCTTGGGTTACTTGGATATTTCAAATACACGAATTTCTTTTTACAGATTATAAGTGACCTGAAATTAGGAACAATCGAGCCTTTACAAATATTTCTTCCAATCGGAATATCTTTTTTTACGTTCAAAGCTTTAAGTTATGTGATCGAGATTTATCTGGAAATGCTTGAACCGGTAAAAAGTTTGAGAGACTTTTCACTTTTTATTTTCTTTTTCCCGAATGTGTTGATGGGTCCTATTGATAGAGCTTCCGAGTTTTTACCCCAAATAGAAGAAGACAACCCAATTACGAAAGAGGATGTGGGTCGCGCGCTTTTTTTGATTTCATGCGGCTTAATTAAGAAATACGCTATAGCTGATTATATTTCTCTCAATTTTAATGAAAGAGTTTTTGGTTTTCCGCTCCGCTTTACCGGTGTAGAAAATCTCATAGCTGTTTATAGCGCGGCGCTGCAAGGGTATTGTGATTTTTCCGGTTACACCGATATGGCTTTAGGAGTAGGTTTGCTTTTAGGTTATAAATTAATGGATAATTTTAACCGGCCATTTAAAGCGGTGAGTGTAGGCGACTATTGGCGACGATGGCATTTATCCCTGTCTACGTGGTTGTTGGGGTACCTATTTAAACCGCTTCAAATATCTTTCCGCGCGATGCGAAAATGGGGAACAGCGCTCGCTATTTTCATTACTTTTTTTGCTGTTGGTCTGTGGCATGGACCCAATTGGACATTTATCTTCTTCGGTGTATTACACAGCGTTTTTCTGATCTTTGGAATGTTTACGCAGTCGATCCGGAAAAAATTTACGGACAGTATTAAAATTACGGGAACGAAATTCCATAATTTTATAAAAGTTATTTTCACATTCCATCTTCTGGTTTTTACGGCAATATTATTCCATGCGCCATCATTGAGCTATGCACTTGATATGATACAACAGATATTTACCTATTTCCATCCGGAGGTATTCCCGCAATTCGTGCAAGCATACACAACGGTATTTGTATTAATTGTCTTCGGATATTTAGTTCATTTTTTACCGAAATCGGTTGAAGTAAAAGCTCAGAGTATCGTTATCAATATGCCTGTGGTATTACAAGCTGTGTTGTTTGCTGTGGTAATATGGATTGTCGTTCAATTTAAGTCGGCAGAAATGATGCCTTTTATTTACTTCCAATTTTAGAAGCGAACTTAAATCACTCGAGAATTTTTTCCATCAAATATTTTCCTCTGGCGGGAAGATATTTTAATACCTCCGTGTTCTCGGTTGATCTTTCGTAGGTTAAAGTGAACCCTATTTTTTGGTAGGCTCTGAAAGCGGTTTCATTCGTAATAGTTGGTCTTAATTGAACTTTTTTTAACTGCGGGAAAAGTTCTTTTTGAATTCTTATATGTTCATTTATGAGTTTTCCAACTATGCCTTTCCCTCTAAATTTTTCTTGTACAAACGCATAAACTATTTGCAGAGTATCTTTCTCTCGCTCGATATTCAGTTTTTGTAAAGTTGAAAAGAGATGTTTTGCATTAACTATTTTCTCGTGTGAGATAAATCCAAATAAAATGTCTGCTTTTAAAATAGCGCTTGAAAAACCATTTGCACCTTCAACCCAGGCACCGCAAGCGCCTGCACATTCTCCTTCTATTTCAGCAACAAGATAATCGGAGTAACATAATTCTTGTCCCGTAACATCTTCTTCCAAAATCACTCTAAAGATAGAAAATAATTCCTCCTCGGTTAATGAAAAAATACCGCAGTAACTAATAATATTAGTGAAACTTTTTTCTGCCTCGAAAATAGTTGTTATAATAAAATCAATATCTTGAAATCCAGCCTTACGAATCACTAACTCAGTTCCCATAATAAATACTCCGAGTACGATATTTTTATAAAAAAGAAATTATTTGAGATTCTTCTCCATCAAAACCAAAGAATTTGAGGGAAGAATCTTTAAAACCATTTCATTATCAATCTTAAACTTCTGAATAATGTTGAACCCTATTTTTTTATATGCGGATATCGCGCTGGAATTTTCATCAGTTACTATTAATTGAGCTTTTTCTAAGTCGGGATACTGGAGTTTTTTTTGTCTGAAGTGTTCGTTTATTATTCTGCCACTAATTCCTAAACCCCTAAAATTTGGATTTACATAAACCGACTCAATCTGCAAAGTTTGTTTCTCTCTATCGATATGCAATCCTTTAATGAAAGATCCGACCCCTTTTGAATATTCAATATTATCTTCACTTAAATATTGCGATAGTAGACTGTATTTGATCAGATAACTTGGATTTCCATCGATTGCTTCTATCCATGAACAACACGCACCGGCGGTTTCCCCTTCAACGGTGGCAACTAAAAAATCAGATAAACACAATTCCGATCCTTGAATATCCTCGATGAGAATCTCTCTCAATATTTTTCTAAATTCAACGCGTGACAAATTAAATATTGTACAATAACTTATTCGATCAGTATCGCTTCTATCAGCCTCCAATATTGCTTCAATAATGAAATCGATATCACTTCTCTCAGCTTGTCGAATATGTATCCGGTCAGTATTGGCCAAGTTCACTAACTCCTTGTCTTACTTTGCAAAATGTGTAACAATGCTTTTCTATCAACCTTTCCATTTTTATTTAAAGGGAAGGTATCAATGATAGAAATGTTATTTGGGATCATATAGTAGGGAAGATTAGCTTCCAAAAATTCTTTTAGTATTGATATTTCATTTTTGTAACCTTCAACAAAAAGATGAATGCGTTCAATCCCTAATTTGTTTTTGTAAAAAATCGCAACAACCTCATTGGGAAAAGTAAATTTGCGTGCATGAAATTCTATTTCACCTAATTCGATTCTAAAGCCGTGAAGTTTTATTTGATTGTCCGCTCTTCCTAAGAAATTAAGATCGCCGTCTTCATCAAAATAGGCAAGGTCACCTGTTCTGTAAAATCTGGTTTCTTTTCCATCAACCGCTTTAGTAAAGAAGGCTTGAATATTAGTTGCCGTTTTGAGATATCCAATTGTTAATTGATCGCCGGCAATACACAATTCTCCTTTGCTTCCGTTGGGTAATTCGTTTAACTCATCATCCACAATCATTATGCTGGTGTTAGGAACGGGTTTTCCAATCGGCACGGTTCCGTTTATGTGTTTGCGATGTATTACACCTCGTTCCCAATTATAAATAGTGCAGAAGACTGTTGCTTCTGTCGGTCCGTAAGCATTTTGGATCAATGCATTAGGAACACATTCCGCCCATTCTGCCGTGATATTGTCAAACAATGCTTCACCGCAAAAAAAAGAATATTTCAAATCACTCAACAAGATTTCAGAAAAATAGGGACGCAAATAAGAAAGAAAAGAAGGAACCATAGCAGCAAAAGTGATCTTATGTTCTTCAAGAGTTGTAAAAACGTTGGAGTATTTTATTCCTTCGGGAGAAATTGTATAAACACAAGCCCCAATACTAAGTGGAATAAAATAACACATGATGGAAAAATCGAACGCCAGATCAAACATCTGTAAAAAGCGGTCGTTTTCAGTTAGGTTGTAACCGAGCGAGGAAAAGGAATCCATAAGAGCGTTTACATTTTTCCAATTGATCTGCACTCCTTTTGGAATTCCCGTACTTCCGGAAGTGAACAACACATAAGCTATTTGATTTTCATCGTAACGGGGAAGTGTGAGATTAATTTCCGTTTCGGATAGCTGAGTGGTTATTAAACATTTGACGTTACAATATTTTTCAATCTCATGGATTTTTGGATCACGAAAATTTGAGAGAATTATTTGTAATTCGCATTGGTTCGAAATCATTCTGATGCGGTCAATCGGATCATTAATATTGATCGGAACAAATCCGCTTCCGCAATAAAGTATTCCGAAGATTGAAGTGTAAGTTTCAAAACTAAACTGGTCGTCGATCAAAATACCGATCAATTTATGACTCGTAATATTTTTCTCCAAAAGAGAACGGACTTTAGAAATGCCTTCAGCGAATTGCCGGTATGAATAAAAAGTTTCGTTGATGAAAAACGAGTTCCTCTCCGGAAATACTTCGCACGAATTTTTAAGTAAATCTAACATTGAGATTTAATCGAGTTTAAATTAGGTTACTGATTAATAGTTGGTTCAAGGCTTTCCTATCAACTTTTCCGTTAACATTCAATGGAAAGACTTTAAGTGTGGAAATAGAAGAAGGAACCATGTATTGCGGTAATTTCATTTTAAGATAGTTACTGAGTTCATCAATATCTCCACTGTAATCTTCAACAAAAAGATGAATTTGTTGGTTCCCGATTTTATTTTTGTATGCGGCTGCAACAATTTGATTCTGTTTGGCAAATTCACGAGCATGGTGCTCAATCTCGCTCAACTCAACTCTAAAACCTTGGATCTTCACCTGGTTATCAATTCTTCCACTGAAGATAAAATCACCTTCATGATCTTGAAACGCAAGGTCTCCGGTGCGATAAAAAGTTTTTTCACTCCCATCAATAGCTAATTTAAAAAACGCCTCTTGATTTTTTTGAGGATTTTTCCAATAACCTTTCGTTAACTGATAACCGGACAGACACAATTCTCCTTTTTCACCCTGGGGGAGTAATTTGTTTTGCTCATCAACAACGATAGCATCCATATTTAACATAGGTTTTCCGATGCAGACAATTCCATTTACACTTTTTATTTTGTCCGGTTCTCTACTTAGATCGTATGTTAAACAAAAAATTGTCGCTTCCGTTGGACCATAAACATTCTGTACTAAAGCGTTGGGAACGCATTTCTGCCATTCTCTTGAAATATCTTCGTACAAAGCTTCACCGCAAAATAGTGAATATCTTACGTCAGCAAAATGGATCTCTTCAAAATAGGGGCGTAAGTAGGCAAGAATAGAAGGAACCATTAAAGCAAAAGTAATTTTTTCATCGTCCATAATATTGTAAATATGGGTGTATTTAATTCCCTCAAGCGGAATTGGATAAACAGACGCGCCGATACAGAGTGGAGCGATATAACACATTAACGAAAGATCAAAAGTTAAATCAAACATTTGGAGGAATTTATCATGCTCATCAATCTTATACCCTAACGAAAAAAAAGCTTCGATAAAGGAGAAAAGATTTTTTCTTGTTAACGGAACTCCCTTTGGAACACCGGTGCTGCCGGAGGTAAATAAAATATAGGCGTTTGTAGTTTCGGGGATGGCTTTAATCTCAAGGTTGATTTCCGCTTCCGGTAGAGATTTTGTGTAAATAATATTAACTCCGGGAGCGTCTCCGAGCGCGGTAATTTTGTCGTTCGACTGAGCCGAAAGGATTGTTTTAATTTCAGTTTGTCTCAGAATATCTAAATTCCTCTCCAAAGGATTTTCAGAATTAAGCGGTACAAATGTTTTGCCGCTAAAGAGACACGCATAGATTGAGCAGTAGGTTTCAACATCATTTGTTTCAATAACTCCGATTAACTGCTCGTTACTACAAGGCGCCTCTTCTAAAACAGCGCGAATTTTGGAAGTGATCTCAGTAAATTGTTGATAGGTGAAACTTTTCCCTTCAACTACAAAAGCATTTCTCCCCGAAAATTTTTCACAAGATGATTTTATTTTTTCAAGCATACTATCTCAAAATTAAATTGAATTTTGGAAGAAATATAACATCAAAAAGTAAATTTTGAAAGGAGACAACACTATAATTGATTTTACGGATGAGCTAAACAGAGGGAAATATGAGAACCTGAATAATTGAAGTATGTGATACTCATGAACTATGCTTAAATGTAATAGCGAAATAACATAAAAAATTTTTATCTTTCAGTAAGATTATAAACGGATTTTTAATGAAGAGAATTATAGTTCATTTTTTATTTATTTTAACATTTTCATTAGTTATTAAAGCGCAATCGGATATGAAAAATATTGAAACCCAAATCCTTGATGTAAAGAATAACTTTGCTCCTGATAAGAGGACGGCGATCTTCGATATTCACGTTTCGGAAGATTCCGGCATTTACGTTTTAACCGGTGAAACAAATTTGCTCACCGCATTAAATGTTTTATTTGAGCGTCTTCCGGGTTCGAATATTAAAGACGAAGTTAAAAGATTGCCGGATGAAAATCTGGGGGAGAGAAAATTTGGAATCGTAAATATTTCAGTTGCTAATATCCGTACTAAACCGGAACATTCTGCGGAAATGGCGACCCAGGCTCTACTCGGAACAATTGTGAAGGTTTATAAGAAAACCGATGACGGTTGGTACTTAGTACAAACTCCTGATAATTACCTCAGTTGGGTTGATGGTGATGCGATAGAGCTTGTTACTATAGAAGAATCCGATGAGTGGAAAAGTGAAGAAAAAGTGATCTTTACAAGTAATTACGGTTCAGCATATGAGAATTCAACGGCACAAAACGGAGTTGTTTCCGATCTTGTTTTTGGAAATACTTTAAAACTGCTTACGATAAAAGATGCTGTTTATGAAGTGGAATTCCCGGACGGAAGGAAAGCAGTGATAAAGAAAGAAACTGCTGATCTATTTTCAAGTTGGATAAAAAGCCGGCAATGTATAAAAGAAAATATCATAGCAACAGCTAAAAAATTTATGGGGATTCCCTATCTGTGGGGGGGCACATCCGCT
>Ga0209417_1006009_pt1 | contig 12825 bp, 5 predicted proteins | sample RifGroF2_FD_184002 | JGI IMG/M metagenome (GOLD analysis project Ga0209417, IMG submission 184002) | Groundwater microbial communities from Rifle, Colorado, USA - Groundwater F2 (SPAdes) (version 2) | ecosystem: Environmental > Aquatic > Deep subsurface > Groundwater | place: Rifle, Colorado... | reverse complement strand
AGAATATTGGCAGCAATGCAGGGGTGAATCTGTCACGGTATTCTTGCGTGAACTCCATGAAGCCCTGATCTCAAAAGGCAAAAAACTTCATGTCATTTTAGATGCGAAAGATCCCTATTTTCCCCAACCCTATTGGGGGAACGAAATTCGCGGCCCAGGCAAAATCTTCCTATACTATGACACCTGGATTAAAGAAGGTATTGTTGACGAGCTGTGGGTTCAACTCGGAGATGAGGCTGACCAAAAAAGACTTTTGGATGAATTGTTAGTGAAATGTAAAGGAACTTCAATTAAATTAGTTGTGAGGTCGGTCTCCCCATTAAGTTCAACATGGCGTGAGTATGTAAAATCAGGAGTGATTCCGATTGCCGTTATTACCTGGGAAAAAAATGGAATTGAGCGTTTCACATTGGAGCCAACGAGCCCGGCAACTCTTGAAAGTTCAGATTGGAAGCTGAGGGCACAAACTCTTAAAGATGTTGCAAGCGGAAAAATTAAAATTGAAGCATCAAAGGTTCTGCCTTTAACTAAGGATTCTCATGTTTTAGTACGTCGCAATGCTTTTCTTGCATTAGCCACAGTTGCTGACGGCAACAAAGATGTTATTCCAGCTATTGAGAATGGTTTGTTTGATGCTGAGTCTTGCGTTCGTATCGGCAGTGCCATGGCTTTAACGAAAGCGCATCGAATAGAATCTGCCAGCAGGATTATAGAAGCGCTTAATAAAGATAGTTGGTATCAGTTTAAATATGAATGCCGAGATGCGCTCTTTGCCATTGGCGAAGAAGCCTATGATGTACTTGTCGCAGAAATGAGCAGCCCAAATGCGGAGGTGCGCGAAGTTTGTCTAAATACCCTATATAAACTGGTTGTAAAAAATGTAATAAGCAATGCAGGTAAAATTGACAATATATATTCTTTAATGCGCAAAACCATGAAGAGTGATCCGAATGAAAATTGGAAATTACGCTGTTTTGCACTTGACAGGTTGGTAGGTCTCAGGGCGAATCTTTCTCCTGCTCAAAGTGAGCAGTTGATAGCAGACTTGACATTTTTGATAGAAAATGAGTCGACCGTCGTAGTTCAGCTTAAAGCAAGCGAAGGAGTACCCTATTTATTATCTCAAGTGACACCAGCATCGTGTCTGAAAACCCTAAACGCCTTGGCCAATTTGTATAAAAAATATGGGGATAATTGCAAACGTAGTGACGCAGCTTACGGCTGGAGAACAGTAGGGAATGCACTTAGAAAGTTTGGCGTTGAAGGCAATGCCATTTTAGAAGAATTTCGACAGCAAACAAAAGATAAATGGCTGGCCTACGTGAGCTATCAGGTTTTATATGAGATCCAGCAGGAAAAACCGAAGAATGGCAACTTTAATTTGGTTACAAAAGAAGAGGCCATTGAAAACCACAATAAATATGCGCCTGCGTTTCCAGGATGGAGAAAATGGTGAGCATGTTTTTTTGCTGATTGAATTTGTAGATACTATAATTGCGGAGCAAATAAATTATGAGTGTAATTACAAAGCATAAGATTAAAACGGATGTATTTGTGGCTGGTGGGGGTATGGCGGGAGTATGTGCCGCTATTTCGGCTGCACGTAATGGAGCTAAAGTAGTTTTGTGCCATGATCGTCCGGTATTGGGTGGTAATGCTTCATCTGAGATACGGATGCATATCTGCGGAGCTGACGGCAATCGCGGCATCCCCTTGGAAACAGAGGTTCGTGAAGGGGGCATAATAGAGGAAATCCGCTTGGAATGTGCAGTACGCAATGCACAGTGCTCTGCAAGTATGTTGGATTTGATTCTATACGAGAAATGCATGGCCGAAGACAATCTTGCTCTCTTTCTCAACACGACAGTAAATACGGCCAAGACAAAAGGTTGTTGCATTGTTTCTGCTGCCGCGGCTCGTGAAAGCACCGAAGATATTTTTGAAATCGAAGCGGAAATATTTGTTGATTGTACTGGTGATGGACGGCTTGGTGCGGAAGCAGGCGCCATTTACAATATTGGACGTGAGGCAAGGGGTGAATTTGGTGAATCTCGAGCTCAGAAAATTCGTGATAATAAAACTCTTGGAAATACATTGCTTTTTACCTCTCGTGATATGGGCAGGCCAATGCCTTTTAAGGCTCCGGTATGGGCGAGAAAGTTCACTGAGGAAAATCTTGTCTCTCGACTTCACCCCAGTTGGGAGTATGGTTATTGGTGGCTTGAGTATGGCGGCGTTTTAGATACAATAAAAGATAATGAGATTATTCGTGATAATCTTTTAGCGATTCTGTTTGGTGTATGGGATCACATTAAAAATAGCGGGCAGCATCCTGATTCAGAAAATTGGGCTCTTGATTGGTTTGGTTTTTTACCGGGCAAGCGGGAGTCTCGTCGTTTCATTGGTTTGCATATTCTTAAAGAAAGTGATCTCGAGCGAGCCGACGTATTCAACGATACAATAGCTTATGGCGGCTGGTCTCTTGATACACATCCTCCAGAAGGTATAGATGCGAAAGATGAGAACCCTTGCAGTCAACCAGTTACGCCCTATATATATAGTATTCCATTGGGCAGTTGTATTAGTAGTAATATAGACAATCTCATGTTCGCTGGGCGCAATATTTCTGCAACACATATTGCTTTTGCAAGCACTCGAGTAATGGCAACATGTGCTGTAATAGGTGAAGGTGTGGGTGCTTTTGCTGCTGTTACAATAGCAAGCAATAAAAAGTTAAAAGATGCCAATAAAGATGCGGAAATTATTAAAATAGCGCAGCAAAAACTCGTAGCTCAAGGGGCATATCTTCCATGTGTTGTGTTGGATTCCAAGAACGATGTGGCAAAATATGCACAAATCAGCGCTTCTTCTGAGCAAGATACAGGCCTTGCAAAGTTTATTTTAGATGGCCGCACGAGATCGGTTCATGGTAAACTTGGGGCACGTCCCGATCAAACAGAACCGGGTACACATAGATGGATGTCCAGACCGGAAGACAAATATCCCTGGATAGAGCTTAAATGGAAAGAACCTGTAGATTTTGAAAAAATAGTTGTTGTTTGTGATACAGGAATGCATCGACGGTTGGCCTTAACACATGAACTTGGTTTTCGTGAAATTATGCAATGGCGGGCTCAAGATGAGACGTTAAAGGATTTCTTAATACAGGTTGATGATGGAGTAGGCCTTAGAGATGTTTTGAAAGTAGAAAATAATTATCAACGTCAACTTGAATTCCTTGTTAACTTGAAAAATATCAGAAGAATGCGATTACAGGTTCGTTCTATGAATGGCTTAAATTATGCAAGGATTTTTGAGATTAGATGTGAAAAAAACATAGGCTGAATCGTCGTATTACCAAAAAGTACCGCCGAAATCTTGCCGAATGCAGGACACATTGTTAAATAATCCGTAGCCGTTTATGCCCAGTAGATTTTTGAGAGCACTATGGATATTTAATACCAATACCGATAAATAATTGCGTTTGTTGTACGCGGGTAAGCGAAGCGGGTATAAATGGTTACAAACCGCTCAACGCGCAAATAATAATACCAATTGGTATAAGACAGGCTTTATTGTAGCCGGCAGGGACGGAGTTTAGCCGGATTTAACAATGAGTGGTGGAGTAGAAGTTTGGAAATAATGGGCACAAATAGGATGGCCAGCGTTTGGAAAGGATAAAGAATGCGTGAGAATCAAGTGGAAATATTGCACGATGTAGTTATCTCGGATAATCTTGGCAGAGACGGCACATGTGCCTTTCCGTCTACGGCCGTTATGAAAGACGGTACATTAGTATGCTTGTATCGTCGGGGGCAGACAAAGCACTCCTATGACGGCGTATGGATTTCACAACGATCGACCGACCAGGGGCGGACATGGTCGGCACCGAGCGTCATATTTGACCGGCGTTCACATCAGCCGCAGCAATCAGTAATATCTGGGGGTGTGTGTCAGACGCCTAACGGCTCACTGCTGACTGTTTTTACTGTTGTGGAAGTGGATAAGTCAGGCAAATATGTGTTTGACGGCGGCGGCGCCCAATTGCAGTGCCTCTGCTTTATTGCACGAAGTAACGATGTCGGCCGCAGTTGGTCTCAAGCGGCATTGCTGCTAATCCCCTGTCGCATGCGACAGGGGATTAGCAGCAAACCACTGGTACTGAAAAACGGCGAGATTTTTCTACACGGTGAGCATGTATTGCCTAATGGCGTTACGGCCATATTCGTTGGTTTTTCAAAAGATGACGGTCATCAATTCGGTACTTTCACAGATTTCATCACTGATCATGAGGGGAAACTGAATTATTGCGACGCTCGTTTTGCTATTTTGCCTGAAGGTAAAATACTGGCGATGTTGTGGACGTTTCGTCAGGACAATGAGCAGACGATAGATGTGCACAGTTCTATCTCGCCAGACTTCGGCCGCACATGGTCGGTACCACGGCCGGTCGGGAAGCTGGGGCAAATCACCGTGCCGCTCGCGATAGATGCCGGCAGGTTTATAGCGGTGAGCAATTACCGCGAGCCGCTGGATGGCATCAGGTTGTGGTTTTCAGTTGATGGCGGCAATAGCTGGCTTGTTGAGCAGCCAATTCAGATGTGGGATCCGCATCAAAATCGGGTGGTGGGGAAGCCGATAGCGGCAATTTCGGATCAAAATGGCAGTCAGACCGTTTGGGAAGCACTGCCTGGGTTCACTTTCGGTACCCCGGATATTGTGCAAATGCCCGATAACACCTTGCTTTTAAGTTACTACGCCACCATTTCGCAGGTTATACATATCCGGGCCTGCCGTTTTAGAATCAAGGACGGTTTAAATTAATCGTAATTGAAATGCGAAATCCTGACAAAAATAGATTTTTGAAAGCTGTTGCCCACCAGGAAACAGGAGAAATTCCTTTTTTCGAGTTGCAGGTAGATATAGAAATTACAGACAAGATACTCGAAAGGCCATTACCCCCGCATCTTCTTTCATTTGAGTTGCCAATACCTGATTATGTCGAACTTAATAGCCGAATTGGAAATGATATGATTTTTTTTTCCCATATCTGGAGATTAGGAAGAAAAGAAACGAAGGACGCTTTCGGCCGAATCCATTACGTTGACGGCATCATGAAAACGCCGGAGTCTATGCGGGATATTTGGTACCCGGATATTGATATGCTAAAAGGCAGGCTGGAAAAATTGCTTGAACTTGCTCGACCAAAAGGTTTTGGTATTATCTGCCAAGTGCAAACGGCTCCATTTGTGGTGGCGACGGCGATGGGTTATCAAGATTATTGGTTGAATACTCTTACAAATCCATCTTTTGTTCATGAATTCACTAAACGCATTCATGAATGGACTTTCAAAGAGTTGGAGCTTTATTTGAAGTACCCAATTGATGGTATAAAAATCGGTTCTGCGTTTGTGACCAACAAGGGACCTATGTGTTCGCCGGAGATGCTGGAAGAGTTCGAGTTGTCTTACGCTCGTCAGCAGGTAACTATTGCTAAACAGGCAAGCAAAATCATTTTTTTGCATATTGACGGGAATATCGCAAATATGATACCTAATTTTATAGAAATGGGTATAGATGTAATAAATCCGATTGAGACCTGTGATGGAAAGCAGGACATATATGATATAAAATGCAAATATGGCGATAGAATAGCATTGTGCGGCAATATTGATATAAATGGCGTACTGCTCAATGGTACAGCGGAACAAGTTAAGTCTGATGTGGTTAAACACATTGAAGGTCTTGCGGATGGGGGCGGCTATATCGTTGCTTCAAGCCATGACATACATGATCTCATACCAATAGAGAATTTTTATGCAATGCGCGAGGCAGTACACGAATATAAATTTAAATAAGTAATTTTTAATCTTGTTCCCGAAAAAGTAAAGGGTAAAGTATGAAGCTTATTAACAGTTTTATTGTAAGAGTTGTGTTGTGTTTTGTTGTCATTACAAGTCTATGCTATGCAGAAATAAACAGAAGTAAATGGGTTGAAGATACATTTGAAGATTTTATTGATGGTAAACTGGATGCTTCAGGGCAAAATATTTATGTTCGTAGAGATGGTGTGATATCTACAATTCATCGGTATGATATTAATAATGATGGTTATCTTGATATATTCTTTGGTAATACACATGACGAGCAGACAGTTGTTTCACCTACGATTGCAATAATAGATAAAAATAAAAATATCAAAAGCTATGATTTAGATATTTTGGGCAGTAATCATATTCAAGTTTCGGATCTCAATCGTGATGGGTTGCCTGATTTGATATTTAGTCTTACCAACGATGGCCTCCAAACATCAAGACGTTTTTTGACAATTGTTTATGGTGGTAAGGACGGGTGGTTTCCCTCGCGGAGCGGCGGGCTTTTGACAGCTAACAATCCGTCTGACACTGCCATAGTAGATATAAATGGCGATGGATGGTCTGATATTGCTATAGTAAACAGACCATATACTACAACAAAATATTTACCCAAGGAGAATACTCGTGTGTATTTGGGAGGAAGTGACGGATTTAAAATAGATAAATTCAAAGATTTTAACACACCTGATGCCAAATGGATTGCTTCTGGAGATTTCAATAAAGATGGCGATGATGATTTTGCAACTCTAAGCAAAAAAGGCGGCAACGTACGAATATTCTTGTCTTGCTCACAGCAATATGCTAAGCCTTTGGTGATATCACTTCCCAATGGTGAATGCCAATATATGAGCATTGCTGCTGCGGATTGTGATTTAGATGGAAATGTTGACTTGATAATTGGAACAGATAAACAGCGAAGCTATTTTATCCGTGGAAAAGGAAAGAATCGGTGGTTTACTCCTGTTCCTTTTGCAAGTTTACCTGCCTCAGATATTACGGCAGTTGATTTGGACGGAGATTCGTATCCTGATTTGGTATTGACTTTTTCAAGTACAGAGACAGCATCTTTAGCTTCAACAAGTGCTGCTGATGAAAATTCAAGCGATAACATTCATATTTTATGGGGAGGCAAAGATGGTTTTTCTGATTCAAATAAAACTGAATTGGCTGCAAAATATGCTTGCGCAACATCCGCAGGCGATGTAGATGGAGATGGTAATATTGATTTGGCGGTGGCAGTGTACCAAGCCGGCGAACAGTTTGCGGCGAAATCGCTGCTTTATTTTGGCAGTTCCAAGCGAAATTTTCAACTGGCCAAAGACACAGCACCAACACGCGGTGCAACAGATGTTGCGATAGTTCCTGCTGTAGATGGGTTTAGTGGAGCAGCTGTATTCAGTAACAGCGTTGATGGCACACTTAATGAAACAGTACCTATTTATGTTTATTGGGGCGGTGCTGATGGCTTTAAGATGGAAAATCGCTGGGAAATACCCGGACAAAGCGGACACAGAGCTTCTGCTGCAGATCTTAATGCAGATGGTTTTGTTGACCTCCTTGTTACATACACGGCTCATGGCGGTGCGATGGCTTTAAAAAATCCTATATCAGGAACAAATATTTTTTGGGGAGATGTGAATGGTTTTGATATAGACAATCGCCGCACAATTCTCAAAAAACCATGGCAGGACCATTGTAATATCGTTGATTTGAATAAGGATGGGTATCTTGACGTGGTCCTTGGCGGATGGGATCCCTGGCTGGAACCTGATAATGGCAAGTCTGCCGAAATAGTGATTTACTATGGCTCCGCTGGTGGGGTTGATCCTCAAAAGCCAGTATCCTTAGATTCCCCTGGTGGCAGTGAAGGTGTTGTAATTGCAGATTTCAACAAAGATTCATGGCTGGATATCGCGGTTACAAGTGGAAAGGCGGATAAGATTAGGATTTTTTGGGGAGGTAAGGAAGGCTTTAATATCGACAGGCAGCAAAATCTGTATGGAGCATATCCAATTGGCATAGAAACCGCGGATCTTAACGCAGATGGTTTTCTGGATATTATTGTGGCCAACTATCAAGATGGAGTAAACGGCTCTTTTGACATGGGAAATATCATCTTTTGGGGAGGTCCGGGTGGTTTCAGGCAATCAGATAGTCAATGGTTGCGAGGTAATTGCGTAGAGTCGCCTTTAGTTGCAGATTTAGATTCTGACGGATTTTTAGATATTTTCTTTCCCAGTTACCATGAGCAAGACAGACGCGATACAATTCCTTCTTATATTTATTGGGGTGGGCAGGCCGGTTTTAGTGAAAGCAAACGAACTCCTCTTATATGTGATTCAGCATGTGATGCTTTTGCAGGAGATTTTAATAAAGATGGATTGATTGATTTGGCGGTATCTTGCCATACAAAATATGGAAATCATAAAATCGATTCAATGATTTTTTTCAATGATGCAAACCGATTTAAAAATCCTGGCATTCAACGCCTTCCTACTCTTGGGGCTCATTATATGTATGTTGAGGATATGGGGCATATCTACAGCAGAAAATATCAGCAGCGATATGAATCATCTGTTTTTGAGTGGAATCAGGAAGGTGCAAATGGTGTTCTGGTTTGTGAAGCCGAAAAACCCGAAGGAACAAAGTTGGTTTTTTCTGTTCGATCTGCGTCTGACAAAGAGAGTCTGGAAAATGAAAGATGGCGTGAAGTTCAGCGAGAGGCAGATTTTATTCTGAATCCAAAAGACCGTTTTCTGCAATATCAGATTTTGCTGATATCTGCTAATGGAGATTGTTATCCCATTGTAAAGAAAGTTGTTATTGAAATAATGTAGTTCTATTGTTCGAGATAACCCACACTATAGGAATAAAAAAATGCAAGCGATTGATTGGATAATTATTGTATCTTTCGTTATTTTTCTGATAGGTGTTGCGATTTTTGCAAACCGCTACGTAAAAAGCGTTTCAGATTTTTTGACGGGGGGGCGATGTGCAGGACGTTATTTGCTTTGTGTTTCGGAGGGCGCTGCCGCGTTTGCTGCTGTTGGTATGGTTGCTGCCTGGGAGATGTATTACAAAGCGGGTTTTTCTGTATTATGGTGGCAAGAGATTCTTCCAGCAGTGCTTATGTTTTTAGCATTGAGCGGGTGGGTTATTTATCGGTATCGGCAGACCCGCGTGATGACCATGGCGCAATTTTTTGAGGTTCGCTACAGCAAGAAATTTCGCGTGTTTAGCGGAATCCTTGCATTTGCCGCCGGGATCCTAAACTATGGAATCTTTCCAGCGATTGCCTGTCGTTGCCTTATTTATTTCTGCGACATTCCTATTCACTACATAAATTTATTTGGCATTGAATTAAATGTTACCTTGGGTGTGATGATGGCTGTTATGCTGACGATAGCCATTACGATAACATTGTTAGGGGGACAACTTAGCGTTTTGGTCTCAAGTTTCTGTGAAGGACAGTTGTGCAACAGTGTATTTGTTGTTGTAGCGATTCTGTTAGTATTCAAAGTTGGTTGGGTGAATATTGTAGAAACGCTAAAAACCAGACCTGCAGGACAATCAATGCTTAACCCTTTCGATGCAGGGAAAGTATCTGATTTTAACATGTGGTTTTTTATATTAAGTGCTTTACTTACTATTTATGGTTATAAAGCATGGCAGGGGACGCAAGGTTATAATTGTGCCGCAAAAAATCCTCATGAAGCCAGAATGGCCGGCATATTAGCTACTTGGCGTGACAGTATGGTCAGACTCATACTGGTTATGGCGCCTATAATTTCCTTTGTGATACTGAGTAATCCCAAATTTTCCAATATAGCAGATTCTCTTCACAGGATTCTTGCCAGTGTAACAGATCCGAGAATAAGGGATCAAATGACAGTGTCAATTACGATTAGAGAATTATTGCCTGTGGGCATAAGAGGTTTTTTTATTGCATGCATAGTTGCCGCTACAATTTCTACTGATAGTACATGTCTTCATTCTTGGGGCACAATTTTTATTCAGGATGTTGTACTGCCTCTTAGTCAGAATCGTTTGTCCGCTCAACAGCATGTCCGTTTGTTACGTGGTTCTATGATTGGAGTTGCGGTATTTGCATGGTTCTTTAGTATGATTTTTCCGCTGAAAGAATATCTTTACATGTTCTTTAGTATCACGGGTTCTATTTATATTGGAGGAGCCGGCTCGGCGATTGTTGGTGGTCTTTACTGGAGAAGAGGCACAACGGCAGGAGCCTGGGCTGGCATGATTACCGGCTCTTTGTTGTCATTTGGAGGGATTCTGATAAATAATATTCTATGGCCTTTAATTTTGCCCTCATTAAAAGGCCTGCATCTCAATGTAATATGGTTACAATCTCTGGGGGAGACCCCGCCTTTTAATGGAATGCAGATATCATTTACCGGAGCGATTACTTCTATTCTGGTATATGTAGTTGTATCTTTATTAACCAAGCCGGATCCTGATTTTGATATGGACAAAATGCTTCATCGTGGAAAGTATGAAGTTGTTGAAGTCGGCAAAGAAAAACACGTAAGCACCACCAAAGGTATTATGAAAAGATTGGGTATTACAGATGAGTTTACTTTTGGGGATAAAATTATTTACTTTGCATCTATGGGAATTTCACTGTTTTGGATTGGTGCCTTTGTTATTGGAACGATATTGCACCGATTTTTTGACTCTACAGACGATACATGGAGTAAATGGTGGTTTTTAAAAATGGGTATAATAGGAATTCTTGCCATAATAGTAACAATTTGGTTTTCTATTGGAGGTATAATCAATCTGTTTGAATTATTCAAGAACTTGCGAGTCGCCAAGCGTAATGAATTGGATGATGGTTCTGTGAAAGGTCATCAGAATATAGCTGATTTAGAGGTACCAGAAAGGCATGGCAAAATTGAAGCACCCGCCAAGGATTTACCAAGGAGGCAGATATGAGCTTAAGACTAACTCAAAACTAGGTAGTGAAAGTGTGTTTTGTTTTTTACACGGGTATTAGGACTGTGGCATATACCAGATTGCCGAAGAAACTTTCGCTGAAAATAGAGAACGTCAACTGCCAGTCCAGAGAACTTCTCTGCATCACGGCTTAAACAAAGTTTAGGTTCGTAGTTTTTCGAAGGATTCATTATGCGATATTTGGTTGTTTTTCTTGCGGTTAAATTTTGTTTTTTATCTATACCGGTACATGCGAATAGCCGAAATATTTACGAACCTTACCTCAACGATGTTGCTCCAAAAATCGTTGAAACCGTCGAAGAATACATAAAAGATGGAGTGTATGTACACAAGCTCAAATTTTTGAGTCGGATTTGTGAGGGGCAAGAGGTGATCATTTATGGTATTTTGGCTAAGCCGGTTCGGGCGGGGCGTTATCCGGGGGTGTTGATGGTGCATGGCGGCGGTGGTTGTGCCGATCAGGTCTTTGATCAAGTTTTTGATTGGGCCAAGTTGGGTTATGTGTCTTTCTGTCAGGATGAGCCGGGAATTTGTAGTTTAAAACATAGATCGTTGGGTCCACCAGCGATTTTTGTTCGCACCATTGCGGATGCCAATAGCTTGTCTTCATTTTCGGTTTATGACGGCATAGTGGCCGCTCTTAACGGGTTAAGGATGTTGCGCAGCCAAGCGGATGTGGATACCAGCCGGGTAGGAGTCACGGGTGGTAGTTGGGGCGGGTATATGACAACTATGGTTTCGGGCTTAGCCGGTGATAGGATCAAAGCGTCATTTTCCCATTACGGGTGCGGTTATTATGATCTTGGTTCTCACTGGAGTTCAGCAATTGAACAGATGTCGGCTGAGCAGCGATTGCAATGGCTTGAAAACTTTGATGCGGGCAGAAAGGCCTCGCAGATTACAAGCCATTTTATGTTAACCTCGCCTACCAATGATTGGTATTTTTGGCCTGGGGCGATGATGGCGACATATAATGCCATACGTAGCGATAAAAATTTTTGCATTGCCGCCAACGCCAATCATGAACTTGATTTTCCCGGCGGGACGAATTCGACGCGAAGAGGTCCTCATCGCAGCTACATGGAAGTGCAGTGGATGAATTATCATTTAAAAGGCATTGGATATCCCTTTGGTTCATGCACTGCCGACGCGACGGCGACCAGACAAGGTCATAACATCAAAGTAAGTTTCATCTTTACCGGCGTGAATCCCGATGAGGGTGTGGAGATATGGTACACCTATGGTGAGACGCCCTATCGATCAAATTATTGGAAACATGCTAAAATCACTGCCGAAGGTATGGGACGCTATGCAGGGCTGATTCCAGTTTATGAGACGGAGTTACCGATATTGTGGTATGGCATTGCTTATGATCGGCTTGACGAGGATGGCCGGGAGTATTCATGTTCAACCACCTATCAAACGGTTAAGCCTCTTTTGATTGGTTTTAAGCCCAAAGAGCGGCTAAACGAAGTGTTTTTCGAAGGGTTTGAGCAATTACTCACCCGTTGGAAAAAGCCATATGTAGAATCGGTGAAAGGTGCCGGCCGATATGAGTTTAGTCCGGTGGCTGCATTTAGCGGAAGCAAGGGGTTGTGTTTAATTGGGGAGCAAACAATTCGCTGTGACGGCATGAGGGGATTGGCCTTTAAGCGGTTTGCCCATGGTATCTCAATGTGGGTCAAAAACTCAGGTGGCACGGATTTTGATATACAGTTGATGGCTGAAGAACCCAATAATGTACGGCATTATTGGGTAGCGCATCAAAGCGATTCAGGGCGTAAGTGGGTTGAAGTTTTTGTTCCATGGGACAAATTCATCTATCAAGGCAGCGGCCGATCGCCGGTAGAGATGCTTTCGTCCCATCTTGGCCAATTGGGTTTTGCAACTCCGCCGAATTCGGAGATTTATATTGATGATATCGCAACGGTTGACAGGAGTATTGCTGACGGGGGGCATCCTTCGCGAAATG